>Ga0326727_10017529_pt1 | contig 14840 bp, 16 predicted proteins | sample MB2enrmetagenome_FD_207643 | JGI IMG/M metagenome (GOLD analysis project Ga0326727, IMG submission 207643) | Lab enriched peat soil microbial communities from McLean, Ithaca, NY, United States - MB29MY | ecosystem: Environmental > Terrestrial > Soil > Wetlands > Peat | place: USA: New York... | reverse complement strand
CAAAGGCAGACGGCAGCAAACTGCCCAGCCCACCCCCCCTATAGATATTAATAATAGTACAGACTCTAAAAGCCTGGATAGTATGCAGAATGTTGATGAGATAGTAAGCATCGCCAAGGATATCAAAGCCCCACTCACCGATAAGGAACTGGAATTTATTCAACTGCACCTTATTCATAATGTAAGCATGGATCAGGCAATGATATCTATAGGTTACGGACGCTTCTCCCCGCAATGGCGCAATATCCTCGCTCGTAGGATATTGATTAAGTATGAGACGCGGGCACAGGACCGCCGGATTTTGTTCAGAGAGCTTGGTGCTGGGGAGGTGGAGATCTGCCAAGGCCTACTCGATCTGGCCCGGAACGCCCGATCTGAGGCGGTGCGCCGTGCGGCCTGGGCCGATCTGGCCTCCTGCCTGGGCTTGAAAGCAGAGCAGATCGAGTCCTTCCAGGGCGTGAGCCTGAATGTCATAAGTGTTTCCGATGCCCGGAAGCTGGGCTACGATGTGCCTGGTGATAAGCCAGGTGAGCCTGAGAAGGTCAAGTCGATCATGATTACCAAGTGAAGGAGGTGGGCCATGTCTCCGACTGATGAAGAAGAGTAAGTGACCATGTGAGCTTTCTCTCGATGAGCAGAGGACTACCACATCTTGGGTGGGGCCTCGCTCGCCTATAAGGATAAATTATCTATTAACTGCTTTCCTCAATGATCTCAGCGCCTTGGCCTCCAGGTCAAAGGTCTGATATCATTCATTATGTAAACCTGGCTTCCTTCACTACCTGCACAAGAGCCGCCCCGCCTCAGTCCCAGGCCCCGGCACCGGCTGGGGGCCGCAGCCCTATGGAATTCCGGCCCGCAGAGGCAAACCAGGGGACTCCCAGGTAACCCCCCTGGTATCGAATACCCCCCGTCAAAATTTTCTTCCAAATTCACCGGAGCAGTTTAGTGCCACCTTGCAGTTTATTGCTCCCCCAAAAAATCATACCCAAAATCCTTCCGGCAACATTTTGCTTGAAAGTCATGAACCGAATCATCATCCTTCACGGCGACAACCGCCTACACCTGAGAGACCTGGGACTCCCCCTCTTGGCTTATATGCTGGCCGTGGACTCCACATTTTTTTCGGACAGGTAATAACAGCATAAAAAAGGCGACGCCCGACATGTCGTTTGTCGTTAGGGCCTTCTCCCGACACCTGGCAGCGCCACCCCCTGTAGGTAGGCTAGGGTGGGGCACGAACGCAAAAAAAGAGGTAGGTAGCTCCCCATCGGACATGCTACGGATAGGATTGGCGGGCAGGGTAGGACCGGGCTCCGCCCCGGCGCCGGCCTCTCCTTCACCTGCCCTGTCCAGACGGTAGCTGCAGCTCCGGGCCGGCCCCACCCTGTCAACCCATAGGATTTTCGGCCCTGGAAGGAAAACCCCGGGATGGGTCCCATGACCCACCTTGGTCAATATTATCTGTATGGAAATTTTTTTGAAATTTTCCAAGAGAATGCCAGCAGGCTCTGAAAGACAGCTATGATGAGCATATCAGCACTCAACAAGCCGGGTTGTGAACTGCGGAGATATAGCAGGTATCGCCATTATGAAGTAATTCGTGATGCAATTAGAAAAGGGTGCATATAATAATTTATCTCCATGCTACCCCTGAATTTTGCTTATCTCCCGCTGCAATATCCGGCGCCTAATAAGGTCCTTCACACCTTTGGGGGTTATGCGGATGAGAAAATGCCTCAATCCCTGAGGACGCGCACCTTGAGGTTCATCCTCTAAGGGAGATTTTTCATTGCAAGGGGTGCCATTGTGAGAGCAGGTCTGGCAAAGCGGCAGCCCCACCCTGCCGGTAGAAGCTAATCGGTTGCGGTAGCGGCGAAAATTCTCGAAATCCCAAATCTCTTCCAAACGCTGCGCGGCCACTTGGCCCATCACCACATCGGCATACATGTCAGAACAGCACAAAACAACCTCTCCGGTGGAACGAATTGCCAGATTTTTAAAGGGGCGCAGGCAGGGCAGCTTCAGGCGAAGGGGGAAGGTGGCCTGCTTGATTTCGCCGCCGCGGTTTTCCACCTGTTCTTCCGGCCGGCAGAGATAATCGAAGAGGCGCACCTTGGGATAATTGCCATACGCCTGAAGGCGCTGCCATGCCGCCTCATCATAAACCGACAACCCCAGGCCGTCCAACCCGGACGTCATCAGAGATTGATACAGCTCTGGCGTCAGCAAATCCCCATTGCTGTATATGCTGATGAAGGCCCGGGGGCACTTGGCGCGGAACAGGCGGATAATATCTAGCATCCTGGGGTCCATGAGGGGCTCATTGATGCCAATCGGTGAAATGCGGCCCCGGTAGTCCAGGTCTTTAAGGTTGTCAGCTATCTTTTCGATAAGCGCATCCGGCAGGCGGGTGATGGATGGATCTCGCCGCTCCTGGCCGAATTTGCAGTACCAACACTTGCGGGTGCAAAGATTTTGTGTCTCAATAAGAATGACGTTGAACAATCGCATAACTTTTCCTCAATTATTCATCACGAATAGCGCATTTTTATCAACTTTAACAGTAAATAATAACAAAAAACCAGATGCTGATACGACCTTTCATTGGAGACGCCATTTTTATTATATTATCTTATGTAACCTTAAATGTTATTTTTAAGAGCTACCCATTGACGGAGACAAAATTGTGGGATATTCTGCAAAAACTCCCTTACTTGAGATTAAGCGTATCAAGGCCACGGGGGTTAATAAATAGCTTTAGAGACCTCTCGTCCCAAATTTAATCCAGGGGTTTTCACTATTATTAGTCTATCGTCTTGAGGAAAATATGATAGCATAAATTTTGTTGAAAAGTAATTCTTCCCTTAATTGCTGGATTATGCCCAATAGCGAATACCTTGCCAAAACAGAATCTTCTCAAAAGATCCCAATAGTTGCGGATATGATCCGCATATATTGCGCGGGCATCTGTGGAGAGGATGATTTCAGATATCGGTGACAAAGAAACGCCAGGTTACCGGTGGGAATGGCAGGAATCCTTCAGGCCAAGAAGGCTGGATATCCTCTAAATATGGAAGGTTTTTGGCTCGGTGATAAGTTTTGGATCATAGCAGTACCTGACACTTTTGCCCAAAGCGAATTGGTAAATCAGCTAGATTAAGGAGGCTTGAATCCGGCGCTGCTCCGGCAGTTGGGAGCGATCTTCCTGGAAGATTCCGGGAGGTAATAAAGGGCCTAATCTATTAATTGCGAATGAGCTGCAAGGTTTAAAGACGTTATCGGATAACCCCCCTTAACGTTAAATGCCGCACCAGGAAATGTAATCGCGTTTGCTATTATACCTCCATTTATATTAGAGGCACCACTAATGCTTACCGTGCCATTAGGGGCATATAGGATTGCACTTGAACTACCGGTCCCAAAGTTAGTCGCACCATTAATTGTAATATTGCCATTGGCCGAATAGAGAAAAACTTGGCCAGAACCGCTGATATTTGCCGCACCAGTCACAGTTATATTTCCATCCGCCAAAATTGCTCCAGTATTATTAATTGCTCCGTTTAATGTTGCTGTACCGGTTACATATACATTGCCACTTATATTCAAAGCGCCACTTTGTGTGTAATTACCATTAATAGTCGTAGTAGCAGTTTGCTGTATCTGCTGGGTATAGTTATAGTTAGACAGGTTAATAGTTTGTGCACCCCCAGATTCTGATCCTATATTAAAAGCACCAGAATCATGTATATTGGCCGTCGAGGCAGACGCAACAGAACCTAGATTACCTGCGCCAGTTAAATTTACCTCACTCACACCTACGGCCTGTCCGGAAATATTCTCAGCCCCATTTATAGATAGCTCTTCATTTGCAAATACCGACCCAGTGATGTTTTCCGCGGCAGGACCTATTGTTAAGTTAGTATTTGAGAACAGGGCATAAGCAAAAGGCCCTGTGGATCCAGAATGCAATATGGCTTCTGCGTATGCCGTCATGCTGACAGTGTTAATGCCAAACACCCCCATGAAATATGTTGGAACATTGTTGGCCAGGGAAACGTTAATTTCCGGAGCATTAGTGGGATTTTTAACCGTATCTTGAGTAAAAGTTACCGTAGGGGTCAGGTTGAAGTTATTATTGATGATCAGAGCATTTGCCTCAGATGTTGCCAGGGCCTCACTACTCTGTAATTTCATGGCGCCACCGCAGGCTGCGGCGTCCACGGCGTTTTGCATTTGGGTCCTGACGCATACCAGATTGCCCACGTCCAGGGCCAGGCTGAGAAATCCAATCAGGACCGGCACCATTACTCCCACCAATACCGACACGCTGCCTTCCTGATTTTTCCGCAATTTTTTTATCATAACAAGACCCTCCTTGTGCATTGCCCTACTAACGGGTAGGGATTTTTGGGGAAAAAGGCGCTAATTATCGGGGTCATAATCGTTACATTGCTGGTGACCGTGACCGTAACGTTACTTCCGGCGGTTGGGGACGCGGGCGCAACCACGGCAGTTAAATTGTTTCCATAGCTTTGCTGAATCGCAGTGTTAATAGCTGCAGAGGATTCCTAATTAACCGCAGCTAACCGCGTCCCTTGCCGCGCCGCCTCGTTCACCAGATCCATTTGAAAATATAAATTTCCAAAGTCGAAGATTCCACAGAGAACCAAGAGTAAGAATGGAATAACCAGGGCAAATTCCACCACCGCCGCCCTCCTCTCGGAATCCTGCTGCCAATGGCGCTTGCCGGGTCGATTTCGCCTCATAGTGCACCAATTCCCCTCACTAAGATAATCTGCAATGATTAACCGAGATTCTGCGGCTGCCTTGGCCACCGCAGTCGAAAAAGATTTTGCCCATATCTTGGTGGATTTCTCCAGCCTTGTCAATCAGGGAATCCCTGTTTCTTAAAGGGAATTCCCTTACTTATTCGAGATTGTGCGGCAGACTCTTACCGAATTTAGCCCCGACAAATTTCGTCTTTGATAACCAAATTGTTTAGCGATTGATAGCGGCCAGCGGCATCTACGACCTGAACTTGTCAGGGTTAAACTTGGTTAGAGGGCTCCAAAAACTCATTTTTTGACTGCGGGGCCAAGGCAGCCGACACCATAATCTCGGATTAAGAAAGATCGTTTAAATCAGCCCCATTTTACGGCCCATTAGACCCGTAAATCTTGCTCTTAAATCGGCGGGCTTTGCCCATTTTTCGACTGCGGGGCTTAGGCGGCCGCATAATCTCAGATACTACCCTTGCCGCAGGAAGCATTGACAAATATATGTATGGGTCTTATTTTATAACTGGTTGAAATATGGACATAGGGTAGGACCCTGAATTCGCAGTAAAGTGGTGCAAATTCAGTATAGCCGAAGTCGGTTGGGAGACTTTCAAAAATGCAGAATCAGAATCAGGCCTTCGTGCGTGGAACGGATGGCAACCTTTGGCTTGAAACAGGACCATGGGGAAATATTTCCCAAATGATCCAAAGACGCCTTCAAGTCGACGCAAACGTTGACCTGCCCCCAGTAGTTGTACCAAGTTTTAAGTTAGAGTGGCGGTCAAGTCAAGCCAGAGATCCTGGCGGAGCATAGCGGAGCCAGGATCTCTGAAAATCAGCTGTATGGCCTCAGGTGCGGGTGGCCTATAACCCAAGGCACTATGGGGCCTTATCGTATTGTATTCCTGCCGCCAGCGCTCTATCAAGATCTGGGCCTCCTTCAAGGTGTAGAAAATTTCCCCGTTGAGCAACTCATCCCGCAGCTTTCCATTAAAACTCTCGTTGTAGCCATTCTCCCAGGGACTCCCGGGTTCGATGTAGAGCGTTTTGACCCCTAGCCGGCTTAACCACTCCTGAACCACCCGGGCGGTAAATTCCGGCCCATTGTCCGATCGGAGATAGTCTGGCGGCCGCCTCGATACAAACAGCTCTGTCAACCGATGCAACACCGCATCTGCATCCAAACGCCGGGACACCTCGATGGCCAGGCATTCCCGCGTGTACTCATCAATAATGGTGAGCAGGCGGAAAGCCTTGCCATCATGGGTCCGTGCCATCACAAAGTCATAGGACCAGACTTGGTTCGGCCAGCACGGCCGGAGGCGAACACAAGATCCATCGGTTAACCACAATCTGCCCCGCTTCGGTTGCTTCTGGGGCACCTTCAGCCCTTCCTGTCGCCAGATTCGTTCCAGCCTCTTATGGTTCACTTCCCAGCCGTCAACGTGCAGCAACGCTAGGATGCGACGATAGCCGTATCGTCCATACCTGCTGGCATAGTCAACAATGGCAGCAGTCAGCCCCACCTCGTCATCAGGCCTGTTGGCCTGGTAACGCTGGGTCGCACGCGGTTGCCCAATCAACCCGCAGACCCGGCGTTCCGATACCGGCAGAGCCTTCCGGATATGCTCGAGGCACTGCCGGCGACGGGTCGGGCTTAGAAGTTTCCCCTTACCGCCTCCTGGAGGATCAGTTTGTCCAGGGTGAGATCCGACACCGCCCGTCTCAGCCGGGCATTTTCCTGCTCCAGGGCTTTGAGCCGCTTAGCCTGCTCAACTTTTAAACCGCCGTACTCCCGGCGCCAGCGATAGAAGGTCTGTTCGGCAATGCCCAGGGTACGGCAAACCTGGCCCACCGTCTCCCCCTGTGCCATGGCGACCTCTGCTTCCCGCAGCTTCCCAATGATCTGCTCCGCCGTGTAACGCTTCCTGCTCATCTCCCTGCCTCCCTTCGATCCACCACTCTAACTTAACATGTGGATCAGTTTTTGGGGGGCAGGTCACCACTTGCCTTGGCCAATTGCTTTCTCAAGGGAGGTAGCCAAGTCCAGTGCGATAATACCTGCCCCACCCCATATTTCTTCAAAACTTCGAATATCTGATCTCTCAGGTATAAATCTGTCCTCAGTTCCAGATGATAGCGATTATCCAATGGGATCGCCTGGAAAAATTTATCCAGGTCTCGGGCCATTTCGTTCACTGGAGTCCGGTCTTTCTGGCGCTGATATTCCTGCTCAAAAATGAATCCGGTGAGATTGGAACCCAGCAGATTTATGGCCGGTTTGTAAAATTGTTCCGTGAAAATTGTGGGGTTAAGGTAGGCTTCATTTTCGAGGTATTGGCCGCCTCTATGGATTTTCTGAGCAGTGATCACCTGTGGCACCTTGAGGATGATCCGATCACCCTCTTTCAGATATCGGCGGTAATTCTCCAAGACGTGATAATTCTGGGTTGGTTGACCGTCCTGATCCAAAAGTAGCCGGTAAAAGGTAAAATCGATTTCCAGCACCGGAAAGTGTTCAAAATACTCCTCGACGCTATCTACCGGCAGGACTTCTTCGATAAAAGTTTTCCCGGCGATGACTTTGGTGCGTTTGGTTATTCGGCCCTCATAGCGGTCTTTGGAATAAATTTGGCCGAGCCAGCCGGCATATCTGTCAGAGGCCGTACCTAAGAGAATTTGAGGATGCCTTGGTTAAAGCCGCACTTGGATTGACTGAATAGAGCAAAACATCTTGATATTGAAGAAGAAATATTCATTCCACCAAATTTTCCCGTTGTCCGCCATACCCCTACCCGCCAAAGGACGTTCCTAAACAATTTTTTTTATAACGCAAATCTTCTATTAGATTTCGCAGGATACCTATTTTTGTCTTCACTTCCCTTTGACCCCTATAAAAATTGAAGGAAATGCCAGGAAACGGGAGATTAGCTAAAGAGACCTGGAAGCCCCTGAACTGCCCAAAACGAGGGCATTGCCTCTTAATTTCTGGAAATCATTGACTTCTTTTTTCCCTCGGAAATGCTTGCGAATACTATTCTTGGAGAGGGCTGGCGGGGGGGGTAGGGGTTGAGGGGTAACCTGCATTCTGCTTCATCTCCTTTGACCGGGATGCCGGTCGGAATCTAATATCCATGACCGGAACGGTTAAACCCATCACTGACGGGGAAAAGAATCCGGCTATCGCCGGCCCTGGGATTTTAAATGCTGGATAGAAAGGATTTTAAGAAAATTAATTTGGGATTATAACTCGTACAGAAAAATACTTTTGGGAACTCTATCAAAGTTCCATACTGCGCCTCCCTTTTATATGCAACAATATCTGGAAAAGGTGGCAGCTTTTTAATTTTCGCAAGCGAAATCTTACAACCGGTTCCTCACGGGCGAAGCGATCTGGCCAATGGCTGGATAATCAGGAAGGACGACCAAAGGGTGCCGGTCAATTTTGTCGCCAATAAAGTGGAATACGGCGGGAAAACCATCATCCAGGGAATCTTCAGAGAGTTAACGAAGCGCCGGAACATATCCACTTGAATCACTTCTTGGTAGCGGCTACGGCCTAGTTTTGGCCTTGGCCTCCCTCGTTTCCGCTAATGGAGGGGAAGATCTCGGGAGGGGAGTTATGCGGCAACTTACATGGAGTCAAAACAAAGCTGGGACGCTAAATGGCAAGGTTGGGCATGTTACTCTATTTACCGTTGCCTACTATCCAGAGCGAGGGTACTTTGTAGCCCCCAAATTACCTGGGTTAAATAAGACTATTCCGGTCAACTCTGAAGAAGCAGGCAAAAGGAAGGCAGAGGCATTATACCAACGGTATTTTGACTTCCTGAAGGGAGCGGAATGGTATCGACAACACGACTACCCAGAGCCAATAAGTATCAGGTTGGATTCTTTGAAAAAGGCTATTCATCGTTCTAAACCAATTCCCCCGGTAATGGTGAGTCGGAGGAAAAGCGGAGGCTAATATATTTCGACCCAAGTGAGGGTAAAAGAGTTATGAAAAAATAGTGACTAACTTGCCAAAAGAGAATCTTCTCAAAAAATCCCAATAGTTGCGGATATGATCCGCATATATTGCGCGGGCATCTGTGGAGAGGATGATTTCAGATATCGATGACAAGGAAACGCCAGGTTACCGGTGGGAATGGCAGGAATCCTTCAGGCCAAGAAGGCTGGATATCCTCTAGATATGGAAGGTTTTTGGCTCGGTGATAAGTTTTTAATCATAGCAGTGAGCAACATATTCGATTTTTGCGATAGATAACTCTTTCTGCAAGAAAAACTGATCCGCTTCAACCAGACCCCTGAAATTTTCAAGACCTAACCATACCAACGGTTCTGCCAAGCCCTTCCCGAATCCTTTGCCATCCCATGCTGTCCTGATAACCCGGAGGAGAAATCAGGGATTTCCCATCCAAGAATAGGGGTTTCTCCTGATTGTCTCCCATCCAAAAAAGGATTAAATGAAAGGCACATTGAGAGTATTTCGAAACGAATTGAAATCGGAACTAAATATTTCGCTGATTTTTAGGGGAGGGAATTAAATAAGGGAAAGGGGAGAGATTAAATTAAAAATCTTTTTTAACAACTGTTAGCTGCATACCCGATAAAGCCAAACCCGTCGTGAGGCGGGGACGGAAAGCCACGGGTCTCAATTAAACGAGATAGCCAGGTTGCCAGGGACTTCCACAGGTGATCCGGCTTTTTTTATACCTAAAGAAAAGGAGTAAGGTAATGAAAACTTTAGTTAAATTGCTTATGTTGTTGACCTTTGGCGCGGTTATCTGCCTGCCGGGGATGGCTCTGGCTGATACCATCACCACCGAGTTTGAAACTAGCTATAATCCCAATGCAGTGTATATGTTCATGAATGGTCCCGCCACCATGACCATACAGAACTTGCTCCCGGCAAGTTGGGCAATATCCGAGGAAACCACCAAGGAGATTATCCTCACGGGGCCCAATGTCGGTATAAGCCAAGTATTTTTTGATCTAACCTTCACATACGCAAGCCTACCCGTGAGCTTCCAGTGGGCTGAGGTTCAGTGGGCCTCTGATTACCAAAGCTATACGCTTCTGGGAAGCGGTGCCCTCACTGACTCTGGAAGCGGCTGGACGGGTCCCACCACCGATAACGGGGTTGATCCAAGCTTTACGTACCAATCTGACATTGGTGACCCCGTTGACCCCGTGCCCCTGCCCTCTACCGCCCTGCTCCTGGGCTCCGGGCTGCTGGGCTTGGCCTTGCTGGGCTTCCGGCGGAAGATGACGGCCTTTCAACCTTAATCTTAGCGGAGCCCGGTTCCATACCCTGACCCTGAGCGGTCCGGGTCTCGCTGGCCCAGACGATACGTTTACATTGAAGGGTCATGATATCTGGTGAGGGTCCAGCGCTGGATCTAGGGTTGCGCTGCTCCAGGAGCAATTCGGCCTGAATGGGACCGACAAGCGGACCCAGGACGGAATGCAAAATTTCGAGCAGGGTCCCTTTGCCGTTTCTGCCGATCCCCCAGAGGATAATCAAAATATGGTGGATTACGCGGCCAGTGATCCCATACCCCAATAGCCTTTGGACGTATGCAATAAGCTCTGAATCGCCGCCAAAAACCTCTTCAAGAAACCTATCCCAGCGGGGGGCTGGTTCATCTTCCCCAAGCCATTCTGTTGGACATGGGGTTTTGGGAAAATCTTCGGGTCGGCCGGGCCTAAACTCATCTCTTTCAAGATCAAGGACTCCATTTATACAGGCAATGAGGTAAGGATTCTGATCCCATTCTTCACCGCTGATTCCGAGGGAATTTTCTCCAGCAGCAGAAAGATACAGGACATGGAGGCGATAAGTCTTATCCTGAAGTTTGGCAATTAGCTGCGTCGTTATCGTTCTGTTTTTTGGCTTTGATCTGCCGCTATGCCCACCTCTTGGCTTCTTCTCCGTAGGTTTCTATGAGTTGGTCAACAGCAGCGACGACATTGGAAACCGCATCTTCTTTCCAGTAATGTTCTTCCCACTGATACCAGCGGTTCGAGGCATGGTCATAACAATAGCGCCCCTTAAACAAACAAATAAAAGCCCAGGCATCACCTATCTGGCGTGATTTGGCGCAGTCAAGGAGGAAATCTGCCGTGGCCGAGGAGTCATTGCCCCTGGGCCCATCATTAGAGAATTTCTGGCGCTCCTCCTCGATCCGTGCCTTGGCCTTTTCCTTGATATGCTCGAAATCCCCTGATTGTCCAGATTGTTCTGTCATGGCAAGCTCTTGTTGTTCTTCGCCTGCCGGCGCCGGGGCTCCGTTCTAGTGGGCTTCCCGCCGCTCAGGATCATGCGCGGGGCAATGCACATGGCCCCTTGGCTTGTGGCAGGCGCACGATGGGGTATCGCATTGCAGGGCTTCACGGATGGTTTCGGCGGTCATCACGCTTCCTCCAAGGCCAAAATTATCCGGTCAGTTTCCACGCTCTTGGCACAGAAAAAGAGGCTGACGATAAAGCTTGAAATGTGATAGAGGATCAAGAAGAGGTTGATTTCAAAGGAGATAAATGGTATTTTTTTCATTAAGACACCCCGTTTTTAGATTTATTGTCTAACCCCCGGCCTGCCCTGCCGGGGGTTTTTACTTGAAATGTCAATCATTACCTGGTCCACTATTTGATGAAGGCTGTCATGGTTGACGGCCCTAAATCTTTCAAGCCATTCAGCAAATTCTAGGCGTGAAACTAAAATTGTTTTGTTATTTACCCGAAAATGGGGGAGCGGGTGTTCGCGGTCCTTGAGGGCGGCTCGTAAGAAACGAATCCCAAGCCCGGAGAAGGCGGAAAGCTCGCCCAAGGTAAAATAATCTTTATGGATAACACTCTTGCAAGCCATGGTGCTATTCACCCTTAGGTAACCATTCAGATTGTGCCTGCCTAGTGTTTTCCCGGATGAACCTCACTATGTGGTCACAGCGGAAGCGAGGCTCTCCGAGGACCTCCACGAAACCGATCTTCTGAGCCTTAACTAGGGCCTCAAGCTCGGCGGGGGAAATCTTGAGAAACCGGGCAGTCTCTTGGGTGGTGAAAAGCTGCATAGAAATTCCCCTTCACCTATGTAGAAGGGGAATTTAAGGTAGGGACTTATTTTCCTGTTTGGGGAGCAGGAAATTATTCGGCCGATGGTTTCGGTTTCTTCCGCAGCGATCGAAACTCGGAGGAAAGAATATCTAATTCTTGTTCGGGCTTAGGGGTCTCTCTCTGATATTCTTCATCCTGCAAGTAATATTTCAGGACTTCCGGGCAAAGAGCTTTGCAGGTTGAATACTCAGGACATTTGTCGCAAGTTCTCCTCAATTTGACAGGAAGTTTCTCTGGCTTATGCTTATTAGGGTCAAACTTTTCTCCATAAACTAATTCAAATGCCCTGTAATAAGCCTTCCTGACAGTAGAAATATTTAATTTTTTGGGAGTCTCTACCGTAATGCCAAATCTATTTAAAAATCTCGCATAAGCAGAAGCTCGCTCATTTATCTTGTGCGCCGTCTTCTCGAATGACTTCATTTGATTGTAAGTGTCGTAAACTTCCCATTTATCTATCTTTCTATCAGGGGTCATTCGTGATTTATTTCTTGGAATAAAATAGTGAAAGTAATTAAGCTGCTCAGTAATTTTCTCCACGATAACCTCCTTGTCTGCGTTAAGGTCTATTTTTATTATTAACTCATTACCTCTCATAAAAACCGGGATCGGTAAATACCGCGGTCTTATTCCTCTTTTTAATTCATCTTCGCTCAAGTATCTATATTCGGTGGGGTAAATAACCTCCACTATTTCTTTTTCTTCAATAAACTCTCCCCCCAACCAATCTTTAGGAATATTTTTATCAGCGGGATGAATCAAGCGGGTAATCTCATATTTCTTACATAATTCTTCGGCCTTTTCAACGGCTTTCGGATGGTCAAGATATTCCCATTCATTTATGCCCCTTTCTCTGCACCAAAAGGTGAAATCCAGGTGATCGGCTCGATAGCAAGGTTTTCTTATGAGGGCCTGGAATTTATCATAATGACTTATTTTTTTTTGGGAATGGTCCTTTTTCATTGCCAACTCTCCTTGTGGCTGCTATAAATAGTTGGCCCCCAAGGCAGCGGAGATGGCTGCCCAGGGAGCCATAAATTAACCTTCTGCATTAAGATTTTAGCGCACCTTGCAGATTGTGGCAAATGGTTGCGGATAGCTTGCGAATCACGGGTTCAAAAATCCAATTATTAATTCAGCACACTTAATAATATCAATAAGTTACCTCCACCGAGGGTAATCCCGCCTTCGGCACCAATTGATTATATAGCAAATTTAAATAGTTAATTGGTTAAGGCAGCTTGGGTTTTAGCCATTCCGCCCAACATTGAGCCCGTCCAGGTTGCCTTTTCAATTTTAAGATTCAGACAGGGCTTAATTCTGACATCACGATTTTTCCATATCTGCTGCACCAGGAGTCAATTAAAATTTGGTGTTGCGATATGCCATAATTACTTTTTAAAGGGACCTACGTGGTCCCTTTTCCTTTGAGCGGGATAAGATGCGAAGCTATCGCCAGATTTAACTATTAACGACCGCCAAATGCGACCATCGGGGGATATCCGCAATTTTTATTGGCTCGGGGATAATTGTCGGTCATGGCAGGATATTTTGCAGGAAGGCCGTTACAGCCGCGGTATGATCTTGCTAAATATATGGGAGCATTCTGTGTCTGAAAGGTCTTTGCGAAGAGCTATGTTTTTCGGTTTAGGTGGTGGTTTTCTCGCTGCAATAAGCAGACTTAACATAGTAGATCTGGATTTATTTCACGAAATGGCCCTTATCCGGGAAGCTTTCAAGGTAGGCTTTTTACCGCGTGCCGATACTTTTTCATATGTTCCGACCATCAGCCCTGTCGTCCACCACGAATGGGGCACGGGCCTGATTTTATATCTCCTCACTGTTCAACTTGGTCTCGGCGCCGATGGATTAATGGTTCTTAAATACCTGCTGGCGGCTTTTATTGCCCTGGGGTGCTTATTTTTCGCAACGCGCCAGGGTGCGAGTTATCCTGTTTTTTCCTTCTTAGGGTTGTTAGGAATAGCGATGGGGTGGTCTGGGTTCTCAACCATCAGGGCGCAACTCTTCACCCTCTGTTTTGTCATTATTTTACTTTTCCTGGTTGAAGAAGACCGGAAAGGGAAGGGCTGGGCGTTATGGGCGTGGCTGCCAGTATACCTGCTCTGGCTCAACCTGCACGGCGGCTTCCTGGTTGGCGTTGGATTGCTGGCTGTTTATATAAGCGAACGGTTTGTCCTGAACTTCCTTGCTGGAAAAAACTTTCTAAAATCGCTGAAGATGATGAAACGCCGGATATTGTTCTTGATGGCAACGTGTTTATTAACCCTGATCAATCCATATGGATCTAATTATTTACCTTACATCTGGAACGCAGTCACCTTGGACCGCACGCCTTTTATTCCAGAATGGCGCCCCCTTTGGAAAATATCCTGGGCTGATCTGTTGGCGTGGATTTCTTCATTCGGTGTGGTCCTCTATTGCAAGACTCAAAAAGACCTGAGACAAATGCCGGGGCTCTTCGTAATAGCGGCAACCGCCTGGGTTTCCTTGTGGCATTATCGGCATTTATCGATATATGCTGTCGCCTGGATGTGCTACACTCCATCCTATTTAGAGAAAACTTCTTTTGGCGACTTAATAAATAAGGTTTGCAAGCAAAGCTCCAGGTTGTTGACTGTTATTTTTGTTATTATTGGGGTATCGGGAACCCTCTATGCGGTGCGGAACCAATTTTGGCAGCTCCGTATCCCTACCACGGCAGAGGAAAGCAAGGAAGGAGTGCCTGTTTATCCTGCAGGAGCCGTTAGCTATCTCAAAGACAATAAATTTTCCGGGAACCTCATGGTTCCTTTTGATGCGGGGGCGTACGTCTCCTGGAAACTATATCCGGAAGTCAAGATAAGCATGGATAGCAGGTTTGAGGTTGCATATCCTGTTCAAGCTGTGGGTGAAAACATAAGGTTTTACGCTGCTGAAGAAGGTTGG
>Ga0326727_10017528_pt1 | contig 14840 bp, 11 predicted proteins | sample MB2enrmetagenome_FD_207643 | JGI IMG/M metagenome (GOLD analysis project Ga0326727, IMG submission 207643) | Lab enriched peat soil microbial communities from McLean, Ithaca, NY, United States - MB29MY | ecosystem: Environmental > Terrestrial > Soil > Wetlands > Peat | place: USA: New York... | reverse complement strand
TGGGTAGATGCTCTCAAACCCTATGTTCCCTCAGTCCCTCAGATATTCCCGATTCAAATTGCCTATCTTCTCCTCGGGACACTGATCATGGGTTTCGCAACGGCGATTTACATTGCAGTCGACGCGGGAGCAGGCCCCCGAGATTCACTAATGTTAGCTTTGTCGAGGCTCGGGAAGGTCAGCGTGCGCGTCGCTCGCACCTGCATAGAAATCACAGCAGTCATAGTAGGTTGGCTCTTAGGCGGATCAGCATGGCTTGGAACATTGATTGCAGCAATCGCCATAGGACCCGCAGTCCAATTCGGATTCAAAGTATTAGGTGTCCGTCAGACTGCAACCCATGCGGCTGCAAGCCTAGATTATCCCTTGTAGTGCGCTCACAATTGAAGTTATTTCGTAGGACAAGAAATGCCAATCAACTTTATTCGGCGCCGCCAATTTAGGTGCGCGGTGTCCAAGTCGGCTAGTCTATGGAATGGTCTGCTCTTCCAAGTTGCTAAACATTGGATAGCTGGCGAGACATACGAGCAGGCAATGATACGCGCTGAGCAAGCGAACGCTAACAAAATGCTTGGAATCATAAACCTCCTCGGAGAGGAGATCACTCTACGAGAGGAAGCCACTGCTGCTGCCAGAGAATACGTCGAGATTCTCAAAGCGGTCGACTCACGTAAGATCAAATGCTGTGTATCCATCAAACCAACCCAGCTCGGTTTGACTATCGACAAGAAACTCTTCGAAGACAATCTGAACAGCATTGTGAGCGCGGCAAAATCAATTGGCAACTTCGTATGGATAGATATAGAGGGATCACCCTACACGGCCGATACGGTTGATTCATATCTAGAATTTCGAAAGAAATTCGACAATGTTGGCGTCGCGATCCAGGCCTACTTGAAGAGAAGCGAGGAAGATGTGAACCGAATCCTCGACTCGAAAGGAATGATAAGGCTAGTGAAAGGGGCCTACAACGAGAGTCCAAAGATCGCTTTCAAAAGGAAGAGTCAGATTAACGAAAATTTTTCAAAGCTAATGCGAGTGATGTTTGAGCGTGGACAAGGTTTCGCCATCGCTACCCATCATGAGAAACTGATTGAGGAAGCAGCTGAACTGAGCAAGAGTCGGCAGGTAGATTTCGAGTTTGAAATGCTAATGGGGATCAGGGACAAGAAGAAGATCGAGCTCGCCGAACGTGGATATCGAGTGAGCGAATACATACCTTACGGGAAGGGCTGGTGGGCCTACTCAGTACGAAGAATACGCGAACACAAAAGCAACATACTTCTCCTAGGCCGATCACTCATAAGCGGCTAAGTCACACGATTAAGCGGCTCAACATCCAGCCCGTTCCGGCATCGCTTGTAGAAGCGGACTCTTCATAGGCGGGTCTACTAGAAGGACTTGTGCTCTGTGCGAGCAATAATCTCGTCTTGCAGAGTCTTGCCGAGATCGCAGAAGTAATCGCTGTAACCTGCCACTCGGACAATCAAGTCCCGATATTTTTCAGGGTTTGCTTGTGCTGCACGCAGTGTTTCCGCTGTCACGACATTCATTTGCACGTGGTGGCCATCCAACTTGAAATAAGAACGCACCAGGTGTGCGAGGTTGTCGATACCCAGTTCGCCCTCTAGGAGTGATGGGGAGAATTTCTGGTTTAGTAGTGTTCCACCTGAGCGGATCTGATCCATTTTGGCAACAGACTTTATCACGGCTGTAGGCCCGTGCGTGTCAGCCCCTTGCACGGGAGAAACGCCTTCAGATAATGGTTCATACGCGTGTCTTCCGTCAGGGGTTGCGCCCACAACTGAGCCGAAGTAGATGTGGCAGGTTGTGGAGAGATAGTTGACTGCGTAGAATCCTCCCTTTGTGTTCTTTCGGCCGCTAATTACGCGGTACAATGAATCGAATGAGGCCTTCAATAGGGCGTCAGCGTAATCGTCGTCGTTTCCGTACTTCGGTGTCTTATTCCATAGCATTTGCCGGATCACTTCATGTCCTTCAAAATTGTCCTTGAGCGTCGTCAGCATCTGCTCCATGATTAGGTGCTTCTCATCGAAGACATGGTGTTTGATCGCTGCTAGGCTGTCTGTTAACGTGCCAATCCCAACAGGCATTATGTAACTTGTATTGTAACGTGGGCCACCGTCGTTGTAGTCTTTGCCGTTCTTGATACAATCATCGATTAGCGTGGATAGAAATGGGGCGGGCATTTGCGTAGCGAATAGTCTCTCGATAATATTGCTTCCTTTCACCTTGATATCAACAAAATGTTTCAACTGTTTGGTAAAGGCATCGAAGACTTCGTCGAAAGAGTTGAACTCAGTAGGGTCGCCTGTGGTGGACCCTATCTTCTTGCCTGTGCGCGGGTCCACTCCGTTGCTTAGAGTAATCTCCAATATCTTTGGAAGGTTCAGGTACCCAGTTAGTATGTAGGCTTCCTTGCCAAAGCAGCCCGTCTCAACGCAACCGCTTATTCCTCCCGATCGTGCGTCTTCAACGGCTTTGCCTTGGCGAACCAGTTCCTCGATAATTAGGTCGGTGTTGAATATCGATGGTTGCCCCCATCCCTTTCTGATGATCTCGCATCCTCTCTTTAGAAAATGGTCGGGGCTTTTCTTGCTCAGTTGGATGTTCGAAGAGGGTTGTACGAGTCTCATCTCATCAATTACGTCTAAGATCAAGTAGCTAAGTTCGTTGACTCCATCGGACCCGTCTGGCCTTAGGCCGCCGACATTGATGTTTGCGAAGTCCGTGTAGGTGGCACTCTCCTCCGCGGTTACACCGACTTTCGGGGGCGCGGGTTGATTGTTGAACTTAACCCAGAAGCATTCCAAGAGTTCCTTCGCCTTGTCCCTGGTTAGCGTTCCGTCCTCAAGCCCCCCCTTGTAGAACGGGAACAGGTGCTGGTCAAGGTGGCCGGGGCAGAAAGAATCCCACGTGTTAAGTTCCGTGATTACGCCTAGGTGAACGAACCAGTAGGCCTGCAATGCCTCCCAGAAGTCACGTGGCGCATGCGCGGGAACATATGAGCAAACTTCCGCAATTCTCTCCAGTTCCTCTTTTCGTTGAAGGTTGGTTTCACGTTGAGCCTGCTCGCGTGCTTTCTCAGCGTGGCGTTCAGCAAATCGGATGATGGCGTCACAGCAAATGGACATGGCTTCGAGTTGCTTCTGTTTCTTGTAAGCGTCTGGGTCGTTATGGTAATCGAGCTCTTGCTTCGCGTGCTTGATGTCTGCTGTGAAGTCCAGGAATCCCTTGCGGTAGATCTTATCGTCCAAAACCGTATGGCCGGGGGCGCGTTGCTCCATGAATTCGGTATAGACCCCCGCCTCGTACGCTGCTCTCCAGTCCTCTGACATCTCGGAAAAGATAGTGTCACGTATAGTTCGCCCTCGCCAAAACGGAATAATCCTCTCTTGGTAGATCTTTCGCGTCTGATCCTCAACGGTAAAGGAAATCTTCTTTCGGTCATTGAGAATTTGAAGGTCCTTGAGGCTGTGGCAGCATAGCTCCGGGTATGTGGGAGTAGCCTTCGGAGCGGGGCCCCTTTCACCGACGATTAGTTCTTCGTTGCCTATGTAGATCGTCTTGTTTTCGATTAAGTGCTTGAAAGCGAGAGCTCGTCTGATGGGAGGACTAGATTCTAAGGACCGCTCGTAGAACTCGGTCATTAGCTCGGCTCTTTCGCTTGAAATCCGCGGTTTCGTATCCAAGCTTTGTTGCCTAAGGTTTCTTACTCTTTCATTCATCTCGTTAACCTCCTACCTTAACAAATAAACCAAAACCTTCCAATTTCTTCACTATCCCACTCACTTTCACAGAAGAGGGCAGCTCGACTTCCGGCATTCTATTCATCATCCCCAGCCGCTTGTACTTTTCAACTCCAAGTTCGTGGTAGGGAAGAACATCAATTTCTTTCACGCTTCCCAATGAGGACACGAATTCGCCCAGTCGAAGGACGTTAACGTCATCATCGTTCACGCCTGGGATAACGGGAAAGCGAACAATCACGTTGCCGTGGGATTGAGATAGTTGGCGCAAGTTGTTCAGGATTATTTCATTCGAGACTCCAGTGAACCTACGATGCGTTTCGTTATCTATGACCTTCAAATCGTACAAATACAAACCCACGTACGGGCGGCTGGCCATCAGAGTCTCAGCGTTTACGAAACCGCAGGTTTCCACGGCGGTACGGATGCCTTTCTCTTTACAGGCTTCAAGCAGGCTGTGAAGAAAAATGGGTTGCATGAAGGGTTCGCCGCCGGAGAAGGTGACCCCGCCACCAGATTCATCATAGAAAATAGTGTCCTTCTCCACCTCTTCCATAACATCGGAGACTTTGACCCACTTTCCCGCTATCTCTCTAGCTCTCGTTTGGCACACCCGAACGCACAGACCAGAAAGCCTACAAGCGTTTCGCAGAAGAGTCGGAGTGCCATCTAGAATCTCTATCGCATGATTCGGACACGCTTCTACGCAGCTAAAGCATCGGATGCATCTCTCTTCCCGGTAAACGAGTTGCGTTTCTGGGGACTGCCCCTCAGGATTGTGGCACCACCAGCAGCTAAGCGGACACCCTTTGAAGAACACGGCCGTCCGGATACCTGGGCCGTCGTGCGTGGAAAATCTTACTACATCAAAGATTGTTCCAGTAGTCTCTGCAATACTATTTTCACGAGGCTCGTGCTCTTCTAGAGCGCTGTATTCCTCTAACAACTGACACAACTACCGGTTCTCACGTTTCCATATCATTTGATCTGAGCTATATCTCCTGTGGACGACTAGCTTGCCGAATTGCAGGGCTGCAGATGTTCGTTTCCAAGTCCGGAGGGTACAGTCTCATCTCGATTTCGGTAGAATCCATCATTGGATTATGAGCAATGGCTTGCCTAACGCTTCTGTCTTCGGCTTAATTCCGAGTCCTGGAAGAGTACTCGCTGCCATGCGGCCGTTCACGCGTTGGGGTGCGCCGTCAGCAGTGCTCACGGTGACGTAGCTGTTGAAGTCGGTTGTAGTGAAGAGAAACTCCGATGGCGTGCTGTGGGCCAGGTGTGCAATTGTCGCGGTAGTGATGTCGCTTCCCCAACTATCCTCAATCGTCATAGCTATACCCAGCGAGACGCAGAGATCTCGCGCTTGACGCGCTTTCGTAAGGCCGCCGAACTTGCTGATTTTGATATTCACCACATCCATCGCAAGGTCAACCTTCCCTCGCACCAGCATGTCGATACTATCGATCACTTCGTCCAGTACAAAGGGATGGTTCGTGTGGCGACGAATGGACAGACATTCTTCATAAGTCAGGCATGGTTGCTCGATGTAGATGTCCGCATCTTGAACGGTACGGAGGACTCGCATGGCGTCGTGCATTAACCATCCCGTGTTCGCATCCGCTACAAGTCGGTCGCCTGGCTGAAGTTGCGCGGATACGGCTTGGATACGTTTGATGTCTACGTCTGGGTCGCCGCCGAGCTTGAGTTGGAAGCGGCGATAACCTTCTTTGCGATATTGTGCCACTCGACTAGCCATTGTATCAGGTGTCTCTTGGGAGATGGTGCGGTAGAGTCCGAAATCTTCGCCGTAGCGTCCTCCTAGCAAGGTGCACACTGGTTGGCCCGTGACTTGGCCGAGGATGTCCCAGCAGGCGATGTCGATGGCAGACTTCACGTATGGATGCCCTTTGAGCGCTGCATCCATCCGACGATTCAGGCGGGCGAGTTCGAGTGGGTTTTCGTTCAGTAGGTGCGGCCCCAGTTCGGCGATGCCCGCGCGGACGCCGCCCGCGTACGCTGGCAGATAGAAAGAGCCAAGCGGGCATACCTCGCCATACCCCACGACACCGGTATCCGTCTCAACCCCGACAATCGTACTATCGAAAACCGAGACGGATTTGCCGCCAGACCACTTGAACTTGCCTTCCTTCAGGGGAAGGTTCACTTTCCAAGCCGAGATCTTCTTGATTTTCATAACCTCTCAGACTAGCCTATTGAAATTCGTTTCTTCCCGTACACGTGATAGTGCGATGATTCACTGTCGGAGCGGGTCAGATCGAAGTGGATGTGCTTAATGTAAATGAATTCCTCCAGGCTATATCTATTGAGGTTCTGCGCAGTTATTCAGCGAGGAGGTTTTGGAATTTCTCCAGCTTCGCCTCTTGCATGTAGTAACTTCGAATTGTGGCAGTCCTGTTCATTGTTTGCTACTTTAATAGGGTCTCTCCGTCAGTCACAGCGTCAAGTTCAACGTCCCTTAACACTATGAACGTACCGCGCATATAATCTATTTACGTTAGTGTTAAGGACAACCTCGTTCGCTCCCCATTTTCTGAGGAGGAAAATTTTTACGTCAAGCACAATTCGAAAACCAATTGTTATCGCTCTACTACTAGTATTCCTAGTGATCGGTGGGTTCGTCGGCTACGCCATACATCCGACTCCGCCCCCACCTACAACTTCGTTGCCGTCGGTGATTCCGATCGGTGTACTGAATGCTTTGACAGGTGACTACTCAAGCTTCGGTATCAGGTCGCAACAAGCAGTCAAAATTGCTGAAAGCGAGATCGACGCCTATGTGACTGCCTTGGGTATCCCGACAACCTTCAAGTTCTATTACGAAGACTACCAGACCACCCCTAGTGTTGCCCTTACAGAGTTACAGACATTGTATGCTCAAGGCGTCCAAGTCGTCGTCGGAGACATGACAAGCGGAGTTATGAAAGAGATAGACTCGTACGCTGACACCAACAAGATACTCATTATCTGCGGCGGCTCAACTGCAGCTAGGTCGTCAATAGCTCCACCGGGAGACTACGAAATTAGGATTACGCCCGCGGCGGAAGTTGAGGGAAACGCTCTCGCGGCTGCACTCATCAGTAAAGGGTACAAGAATGTTGCCATGATTTCGGCCGAGGACACGTACAGCCTCTCTATTCTCAGCTCGTTCACTGACGCATTCAGAGCAGCCGGAGGAAACTTCGTTTCGAATATAACCTACGCTTATCCCACTACAACAGACTTCACCGTCGTGCTGAACTCACTCGAATCCGCAGTCCAACCCTTTTTGGCCAACAACACGAAAGTAGCAGTATTCGCCAACATGTGGGAAGATCTGGCCGTAATGCTAAACCAGGCCAACAGCAGGAACAGTCCACTGTTATCACTAACGTGGTTTGGCCCCGACACTATAGCACAGGACGCTGTCATTCTTCAAGACGCGGGACCCGTGGCTAATAAGGTGAAGCTGGTTTCAGTTATACTCGCGGCTCCAAACACAACGAAGCATATGGAGCTGAACGCAGCCTTCCAATCCGCGATGGGACAGCTACCAGACGTATATTCACTAACGACTTACGACGCAACTTGGCTAGCAGCTCTCTCGGTTCTCACCGCTGGCAGGTATGACCCTGATGCGATCAAGACCGCATTACTGACTATAGCGGGATCATACTGGGGAGCCACAGGTAACACAGCACTCAACTCGGCTGGTGACAGAGCGATTATGGACATGGAGTTCTGGGCAGTAATTCAGACCCAATGGGTCAGGATTGCCACATACTCGTCTGCGAACAATCAGGTTACGTGGTTGGTCCAAGTTTAGCTTCACTGCCCCCTTTCTTTTTTTTGGATCTCTCTCATATTCATTCAAGGTTCTGAACAGAGGCTCTAATATTTGCTGAAGTGAAGAATTGCATGGGGCTGGTTGCCCTAAGACTAATGGTATCGAGGTCAAACGTGGATGTGTTGCTTTCACAATGCCACCGAATTCCCACGACGTGGACACCCGGATGACGACCACTTTTATAGAACGAGTTCGCTAAAGTCGCCGGAAGTTATAGGAAAGGCCTGCAGTTTTGTTCAGGAAGTATTAAGAATGGGTGACTATTTTCGGAGCCTTCGTTCAAACGAAGGAAGTCACGTGACATTAGTCCGAACGAGTGAATGAGTCGATGGCTTTCGTCACACAGGCCACTATTGTTGGTTGGCTGATCTATTCAGCGCTTCTATCGCTTATGGCGCTCGGAATAACTCTGCTGTATCGGACAACAAAAGTTGCCAACTTCGCCCAGGGATCCTTTGTGACAGTCGGTGCTTACGTCACATACACGTTATACATCGCGGTGAGTAGAAACCCGTACATTGGCGCTCCTGTAGCTTTCGTCTTAGTGGGAGCCATCGCGCTTGTTCTATATTACACTGTACTTGAGCCATTAAGAAGAAGAAATGCGCCGACTGTAATGCTGATGATCGCGACTCTCGCATTTGACACAATACTGTTCGGTGTCGTGAACATACATGCCGATTATTTGACCAGTACTTACAAGGTCCCTTCCCGTGATGTTCTTCTGAGCGGAATAGATTTCAAATTCATGGGGCAATCCGGCATACTATTTGTCGCTCTCGGAACACTCGCCGCGTGCTTGGTCGCCCTTTACGTCTTGTTGAACTATACCACCTTGGGAATGGCGTTGAGGGCATCAATGGAGAATCCTCACCTCGCAGAAGCGGTCGGCATAAATGTCAGCATGATGCTCGCAGTGTCCTGGTTCATTGCGGGAGGGCTCACAGGCTTGGCGGGAGCTCTAATTCCGCTTTGGACTGAAATCAGCCCGAACATTGGGATGCTTCTATTAGCAAGCATGTTCTGCGCTAGCATAGTCGGAGGTTTGGAGCAAATATACGGAGCCGTATTAGGAGGCCTCCTGCTAGGGCTGGTTGACATTGTAGGCACATCGGTTCTTGCTTCGCTTGTCGGCCCATGGGTTACGCTGTATGAGCCCGTCATACCGTTGATAGTGCTTTCCGTGACATTGATTCTTGCGCCGAGAGGCCTCGCAGGCGTGCGTGTCCGGAGGTGGAAGCAGTGACGCCGCTGGACCTAGCGATCCTATTCATAGTTGATCTCATGGCACTATTTGCAGTTTACTTAATCATCAACATAGGTCTCAACATACAACAAGGAATAACTGGGATACCCAATTTCGGTATTCTGCTTGCGGTGGCGGGCGGTGCCTATATTACAGCTGGTCTCTCAACAAGGCTTGCTGTGAGTCTGCTCGGCGTAAGAACCAACTTAGATCCTGTTACCCAAAATGTCGCCGTGTTGCAGTTAGTGAATCCCATTCTTCAATCGCAACCTCTCGTCGCAATCGGGTTCCTGATCTTATTCATAATCATAGGAGGCGTAGCAGGTGCGTTGATGGGTCTAATCTCTTCAGCACCAGCCGTTAGGCTTAGGGAAGACTACTTGGCAATTACTCTCCTTGCTTTCGGGGAAATACTCAACGTCATAGGAATTGGATACACTCCCCTTATTGGTGGCCCACCAGGTGTAAATCTACCTGACGTTCTGGACTGGGCCGGGAGGTATAGGTTCTACGCGGGATCCGGCGTTCTCCTTTTGGTTGCAATAGCAATCTACGCTTACGCTGGTTATATCATCAAGACACCTTTCGGTAGGACTCTGAAAGCAATTCGTGACAATGAACCCGTAGCAAGATCGCTTGGCAAGGACATCACGCGCTACAGGAGCACATCGATAATGCTTGGATCCGCGCTGTGCGGAATCGGAGGGGCCCTATGGGCTCTCTACAGCGTCGCCGTAACTCCCACATACGCCAGATTCGATTGGACGTTTCTACCTTGGCTTATGATCTTGCTCGGTGGGATGGGAAACAACAAGGGCACCTTAATTGGGACTCTCATATTTGTAACCCTAAACAAGCTAATCCTCTATTACAACAGCGTATTCGTTGGGATTCTTCCATTCGATGTAATATGGATGTACTACCTTCTACTTGGTTTCATAACGATACTTGTCCTAATTTACAGGCCTGACGGCATCATCCCAGAGTTACGGACACCAGAAAAGCAAACACCGGCGGCGTAGCTCAAATTCAAACAAATTCACAAGAAGTTCACTGATGATTGCAAATGGAAAGCATACTAAAGGTCCAAGGCGTGAAGAAGTCATTCGGTAGTCTTCACGCTCTTGACGGAGTAACCCTTAACGTGGAGGAAAAGAAACTAACCATTCTTATCGGGCCGAATGGTTCGGGCAAAACCACCTTGATCAATGTCATTACAGGCTTCCAAAAGCCAGACGAAGGACACATACATTATGGCTCAAAGGAAATAACAGGTTGGTCACCCCAGGAGATTTACAGAACCGGCATCGCAAGGACATTCCAAATACCATCAATGTTCGGCAAGCTAACAGTGCTTGAGAATTTACTTGTCGCTGAGAAGAATCACCCCGGAGAATCGTTAACGAAGTCAATATTCAAACGGCTTTGGGCAAAACGCGAGACAGACACCATTGAGAAGGCAACAAAGATAATGGAATTACTCGGAATGTCCGAACAATTGAGCACGCCGGCTTCGCTCCTCAGCGGTGGACAAATGAAACTGGTGGAAATTGGGAGAGCTCTGATGAGTGACGCCAACCTCTATCTGCTCGACGAGCCGGTGTCAGGAGTAAACCCAACTTTGGCCCACGAAATATTCGCAAGAATCATACGGCTGAGGGAACAATTTGGAATAACCTTCTTCATTGTCGAACATAGGCTCGACATTGCTCTCAAATATGTTGACTACGTGAACGCGATGGCTTCCGGTAAGCTTCTCGCAGCCGGCCCGCCCGAACAAGTCATCAGCGATCCTAAAGTAATCGAAGCATACTTGGGCGCGTGAAACTTGTTAAATGTCAAGGACCTCTTCGCAGGCTACGGGAAACTACAGATTTTAAACGGCGTCACACTCACGGCCAAACCCAGAGAGATCACCGTCATCGTAGGCCCGAACGGCTCAGGTAAGAGCACACTCCTGAAAACAATCGCGGGCTATACGACTGTGTATGGCGGAACGGTAACGCATAACGAGCAAGAACTCACAGGCATGCCTTCACATAAAATAGCCAGGAGTGGTATCGCCTTCCTCCCACAGACTGACAACGTGTTCACGAACCTTACCATAACGGAGAACCTGAGACTCGCGGGGTACAAGATTAACCAAACTGATTACCAGACGAGGCTAAAGAGGATCTTCCAAACCTTTCCACAGCTTTCCGCCTACACAAACACTAAAGCGCTTAGCCTTAGTGGCGGAGAGCGGCAGATGCTCGCAATGGCCCTAGCTCTCATAAGAGAACCGAACGTCATGATGTTCGATGAACCGACAGCAAATTTGGCGCCCAAGATCGCAACACAAGTCCTCAAGCTCATTTCATCGCTCGCCAAAGATATCGGCTTAACCATACTCCTTGCAGAACAAAACGCCAGGCGCGCATTGGAGATAGGCGACGTTGCTTATCTACTCGTTGGCGGCAAGAACGCTTTCGAAGGAACTGCCCGTGAACTCCTCGAACACAAAGAACTTGGAAGGCTTTACTTGGGCGTGTTGGCTTCATGATTGACTATGCTTAGAACTGGTGATAGTTTAGGAGAACAAAAGTTCACTGGACGAAGGAATGTGAGAAATTCGATTTCATCGGTCCGGAAGAACGGGCGAGGACATGCAGCTATGACAACGAGTCGCTTTCTAGTTCCTCTTTCCCAACGGATCGGTTTGTAAATCCAAGTTGTGAGGTCGAAATTCGTCTGCCTCCGAATAGTGTCGTTTCTCCCCTCCCTTCGAATATCGCTGTCGCTACTCTTCCCACCGCATCGGCTTTCATCAGTCCGCTACCGCTCATCCCAACAGCCAGAATGCAGTTGCCCACCCTATCGATTATCGGCGTAGAGTCAACCGAGTTAATGTCGTAGAAGCCTGCCCAAGAGTTTACGGGGTGGAGGTTCGCGAAACATGGCAAGTACTCTGTGAGGATTGGGTAGATATTGTAGGTGAAGAATGATTCTTCAGCCATGGGTTCATCCTCTAAGCCGAATCCTCGACCCAGACCATCCGCAGCCTCAATCCAGAACCCCTTCTCATTGCGAACCGGACGCAGAATCACCGCGTTTATCGGCAGAATCGTCATGGGGATCGTGTTCTGTTCGTTGAACCCCTTAGTGTTCAGCAGCCTCTCTAGTGCGTTACCTTGAACGGGAAACATCTGCCTTTTCTGCGGTTTGATGAGGCAGTCGACGCCAAGCGGGTCCATCAGGAGCGGAGTTCGGACGCCAGCTGCTAGCACCAACGTATCAGCCTCGATGAATCCGCGATTTGTCACTGCGCCACTGAAGACCTTCTTCTGCCAGACATACGGTTCGCCGGGTAAGCCGAGTTTGTGTTTTGCCTCGAGGCGTAGAGATTTGGCCTCTGTTCTATATTGAAGCTGGCCGCCCAATTTCTTGAATTCGTCCTCGTAGAACTTCACGACCAGTTCGGGCGAAATTATTCCGCAATCTAAACCTTGCACGCCCCTATAGATGCTCGGGATTCCGATAACTCGGCTCTGCTCCGATTCTGGATCCAAGACGAGATCCGGGATCATGTCTTTGAGCTCATCACGGTCGAAGGTCCGCAGACGTATCGATTGCCTCCGCATATCGGATTCATAGGATTCAAACGCTTTGAACCGGCCCTCAGTAAGGAGCCAAAGGTAACCAACCAACTCCAAGTTGAGATTGACGTGGTTCTCGTTCTGAACTTGACGCCAGAATTCTATTGTGCTCTTCGCGAGGATTCGGTTCACATCCGACGTAAAAACGTCCCGAACACCTCCTTGTGTCTTTGCCGTGTCACCTTGGGCAGCAGCGGCGTTACGATCAATTACCAGAACATTAAGGTCATGAGCACTTTGCTTCATGTGGTATGCGATTGAGAGCCCTATGATCCCGGCACCAATAATTAGAACGTCACAGCGTCGTCGGTCCTCGGTACTGTTCAAAGAGTCGCCCCTACGCCGGTCTGAGTAAGCGAGTATTTGAGAGTATCCAGCAGATCTAGCCTCAAATTGTCGTTTGCTGTAAGTATCGAGAAAGTTAGGCGTATGAAAAATGATCAGAGCTTGCCGAAATCCCTCAGAATCAGTCTTAGCTGATCCACCTCGCTCTGACTGGGGGCCCTCATAGGCTTCCTTGGTTCTCGCCCCGTTTTTCCGAGAATATCTAGCCCGGCCTTCGACAAACCAGCGAACATGCCTGTGTCCTCGAATAGATTGCAGAGTGGCAAGAGTTCAGAGTATAGTTTGCTTGCTCGTTCATTATCTCTTTGAAGAACTGCGAGCTTATAGAGACTTGCGCATTCTTTAGGAAGGAGGTTTGCGATTACGCATATCCATCCCTTTGCTCCCATAACAAACGATTCAAATGCCAAGTTGTCTGCGCCGCAGAAAATTGTCAGCTTATCGTTTGTCAATTTGCGGATTTTCCAGATCCGTGTAACATCACTGCTGCTCTCTTTGACGTGAGTGACGTTCGGAAGTTTCGAAAGCTTCTCTATGAGTTCCGGCTTCAGATCGACTTTGCTCGTGAATGGATTATTGTAGATCATTATCGGGACATTGACGGCGCATGCGATCGCTGCGTAATGATCGTAGATTTCGGTATCGTTGGGTTTACTATAGTATGGTGGAACGATCAAAAGTCCGTCTACTCCCGCGTCCTCGGCATACTTAGACATCTCGATCGTGTATCGTGTTGCGCAGTGTGCTGTTCCTGCTAGAAGTGGAACTCTGCCATTCACTTGATCGACTGCTGCAGAAATAATTCTCTTGTGCTCTTCCTGACTCAAGGTCGCGAATTCACCCGTACTTCCGCCTACGACCAGCCCGTGGATTCCATTCTCAACGTAGAAGTCTATGTTGGATTTCAATGCGTCGACGTCAAGATCCTCATTGCTCTTGAAGGGCGTCACCATTACGCAAAAGGTTCCTTCGATCGATTTCATTATCGGGACGGGACAACGGGCCTGCTACTGTTGTTATAACATTTGCTGTGTTTTTCTAGTGTAGACGTACCTCCACAGTGAATAGGAAGCAATCTTCAGACTCGAGGCCAACATCCGTTAATCATATGCCTCTTCGATGAGCGCTCCAAAGGTAGCCTGTGTCAAAATTTCTTGCTCACTTGTTCTACAAAGGGCTCACTTTTGTTCGACGATCAGCATCGGCTTGCCCAGCACTTCCATTTTCGGTGTAATGCCGAGTCCTGGAAGAGTACTCGCTGCCATGCGGCCGTTCACGCGTTGGGGTGCGCCGTCCGCGGTTCTCACGGTTACGTAGCTGTTGAAGTCGGTTGTAGTGAAGAGAAATTTCGGAGGCGTACTGTGAGCTAGGTGCGCGATGGCCGCGGTTACAACGTCGCTTCCCCAACTATCTTCAATCGTCATAGCTATGCCGAGCGAGATGCAGAGATCTCGCGCTTGACGCGCTTTCGTAAGGCCGCCGAACTTGCTGATCTTAATATTCACCACATCCATCGCCAAGTCAGCCTTGCCACGCAACAACATGCCGACGCCATCAATCACCTCATCCAGCACAAACGGATGGTTCGTGTGGCGACGAATCGACAGGCATTCTTCATACGTCAAGCATGGTTGCTCGATGTAAACATCCTCATCTTCAATTGCACGAATGACTCGCATCGCGTCGTGCATTAACCATCCCGTGTTCGCATCCGCTACAAGTCGGTCGCCTGGCTGAAGTTGCGCGGATACGGCTTGGATACGTTTGATGTCTACGTCTGGGTCGCCGCCGAGCTTAAGTTGGAAGCGGCGATAACCTTCCTTGCGATATTCTGCAACCCGACTAGCCATCGTATCAGGCAGCTCTTGGGATATGGCGCGGTAGAGTCCGAAATCTTCGCCGTAGCGCCCCCCTAGCAAGGTGCACACTGGTTGGCCCGTGACTTGGCCGAGGATGTCCCAGCAGGCGATGTCGATGGCAGACTTCACGTATGGATG
>Ga0326727_10017527_pt1 | contig 14840 bp, 14 predicted proteins | sample MB2enrmetagenome_FD_207643 | JGI IMG/M metagenome (GOLD analysis project Ga0326727, IMG submission 207643) | Lab enriched peat soil microbial communities from McLean, Ithaca, NY, United States - MB29MY | ecosystem: Environmental > Terrestrial > Soil > Wetlands > Peat | place: USA: New York... | reverse complement strand
GGCCGTACACCTTGTGCGCCGACAGCGACATCAGATCCACGCCGAGACACGCAAAATCGATGGCGCACTTGCCCGCGCTCTGGGCCGCATCCACGTGCAGCCGCGCACCGCCATGCTCCGCGCAGATCGCGCCCACGCCCCCGATGTCCTGGACCACGCCGATCTCGTTGTTGACGTGCATGATGGATACCAGCACCGTGTCGGGCTGCAGCGCAGCCGCGACCTGATGGGGATGAATCAGGCCGCCGCTGTCCGGTGTCAGGTAGGTGACTCGCCAGCCGCGCCGTTCGAGCTCGCGGCATGGGTCCAGCACCGCTTTGTGCTCGGTGCGGGCCGTGACGATGTGCCGGCCGTAGTCTCGGTAATGCTGAGCCGCGCCGAAAATGGCCAGATTATTGGCCTCGGTGGCGCCCGAGGTCCAAATCACTTCCTGGGGCAGGGCTCCCACGCTCGCGGCGACTTGCGCGCGCGCGATTTCCACGCGGGCACGGGCGGCATCGCCGTACGCATGGCTTGCCGACCCGGGATTGCCGAAGTCCCCCTCCAAGGTCATGCATTGCGCCATGGCCGCGGCCACCCGGGGATCGACGGGGGTGGTCGCGGCATAGTCCAGATAGATCGGCCGGACCATCCCTGTCCCGCCATGATCGCGCCCGATCGCGTTCATTCGCGCCGGCCCTGCGCATCGGCCGGCCGCTTCACCGGCTGGCCCCGCCGGCCCTGCACGGCGCTCAATATGCCGCGCAGGATGTTGAGCTCATTGCGGTCGAGCTGCGCGCGATTGAACAGGCGCCGCAGGCGCTCCATGAGATGCCCGGTACGGTCCTCGAAATCGATTTCGTTGAGAACCTGGTGCAGATGGGCGTAGAAATGCTCGACATCGCCCGACGGAGCCAGCGGCAATTCCAGCTGGGTGTGCGATTGCGGCTGCTCGCGCGACATGAAAAGCTCATAGGCCAGGAGCTGCACCGACATGGCCAGATTCAAGGAGCAATACTCGGGGTTGGCGGGGATGCGCACCAGCACATTGCAATGGTTCAAGTCCTCGGTGGCGAGGCCATAGCGCTCCGAGCCGAACAGCAGGGCGGCGCGGTTCTCGCCGGGCAGGGCGACGATGCGGCCGGCCACGTCGCGCGGCGTGGTGAACTCCCAGTAGTAGGAGCGCGGACGCGAGGTGGTGCCCGCGATGAATCCGCAGTCGGCGATGGCCTCGGCAACCGTCGTCACGATGCGTGCGCCGGCCAGAATGTCGTCCGCGCCCGCCGCCAGGGCATTGGCCTCCGCATGGGGAAACGAGCGCGGGCGCACCAGCACCAGGTCGGTCAAGGCCATGTTTTTCATGGCGCGTGCCACCGAGCCGATATTACCGGGATGGCTGGGATCGATGAGGACGACGCGAACGAGGGCGGTCATGCTCTGCTATTCTACCGCCACCTTATGCAACCACTTCTCAATATCGGCATGCGTGCCGCCCGGCGCGCCGGCGATTTGATCGTGCGCAGCCTCTCGCGCCTCGATTCCCTGAAAATAGACAGCAAGGGCCGCAATGATTTCGTGACCGACATCGACCGCAAGGCCGAAGCCGACATCATCGCCACGATTCGCCGCAGCCACCCGAACCACGCATTTCTCGCCGAGGAAAGCGGCCGCAGCGGCGAGGACGAATTCGTCTGGATCATCGATCCGCTCGACGGCACCACCAATTTTCTGCACGGTTTCCCGACATTCGCGGTCTCGATCGCCCTCGAGCACAAGGGCCGCCTGCAGCACGCCGTGGTCTACGACCCCATGCGCCAGGAATTCTTCACCGCATCGCGCGGCGACGGCGCACAGCTGGAAGGCAAGAAAATCCGGGTGAGCGCTCAGCGCACCCTGGAAGGGGCCTTGATCGGCACCGGTTTCCCGTTCCGCACCGGGTCCCATGTCGATGAATATCTCGCCATGCTCAAGGTCATCATGTCCACGGCCGCCGGCATACGCCGGCCGGGCGCGGCCTCGCTGGATCTGGCCTACGTGGCGGCCGGACGCATCGACGGCTTCTGGGAATTCGGCCTGTCCCCCTGGGACACCGCGGCCGGAACTCTGCTGATTCAGGAGGCCGGAGGCCGCGTCGGCACTCCCACGGGCGCCGAATATGCCCTTGGCCCCAATGTCATCGCCGGCAACCCCAAGGTGTACCAGGCCCTGCTCGACGCCCTGGGCCCGCTCACGCCGGCAGCCCTGCGCACATAACGCGCCCATAAAAAGGAGAACGCATGAGCCTGTTCCGCACCAAGCCGATCGACGTCAACGCCAACACGGGCTTGAAGCGCTGCCTGGGCGCCTTCGACCTCACCATGCTGGGTATCGGCTGCATCATCGGCACGGGCATCTTCGTGCTCACCGGAGTGGTCGCCGCGCAGCATTCGGGCCCGGCCATCGTGCTGTCGTTCGTCCTGTCCGGCCTGGCCTGCGCCTTCGCGGCGCTGTCCTACGCCGAGCTGGCGGGCGCCATCGGCGGCGCCGGCAGCGCCTATGGCTATGCCTATTCCGGCATCGGCGAACTGATCGCCTGGATCATCGGCTGGGACCTGATCCTGGAATACGCCATCGCCACCTCCACCGTCGCCATCGGCTGGTCCGGCTACTTCGGCAAGATCCTGGAACTGCTCGGCCTGCATCTGCCGCAGGCGCTGACCAATGCTCCGCTCGACGGCGGCATCGCCAATGTGCCCGCCATGGTCATCGTGCTGCTGCTGTCGGTGCTGCTGTCCATCGGCGTCAAGGAATCGGCCCGCTTCAACACCATCATGGTGTTCGTCAAGCTGGCCGCCGTCGCCATCTTCATCGTGGTCGCCGCCCCCCACATCCATCCGGCCAACTGGCACCCCTTCATCCCGCCCCAGGTCACCGACGCCGAGGGCCACTCGCACTTCGGCTTCGGCGGCATCCTCACCGGCGCCTCATTGATTTTCTTCGCCTACATAGGCTTCGATGCGGTGTCCACCGCCGCGGAGGAAACCATCAACCCGCAGCGCAACCTGCCCATCGGCATCATCGCCTCGCTGGTGATCTGCACCGTCCTCTACATCATCGTGTCCGGCATCCTCACAGGAGTGGTGCACTACGACCAAATCGACATCAAGGCGCCCATTGCCGATGCGCTCAAGCAGATCGGCATCGGCTGGGCCGAGGCGCTCATCTCCATCGGCGCGCTGGCCGGGATCACCACCGTGATGCTGGTGCTTTACTTCGGCCTGACCCGCGTGGTGCTGGCCATGTCGCGCGACGGCCTGTTGCCCGATCCCATGGCCAAGGTCAATCCGAAAACCCAGACGCCGGTGCGCCTCATCCTGAGCTCCGGTGTGATCATCGCGCTGATCGCCGGCCTGTCGCCCATCGGCAAGGTGGCGCAACTGGTCAATCTGGGCACGCTCGCGGCGTTCTTCATGGTTTGCGCCAGCGTCATCATTCTGCGCAAGACCCGCCCCGACCTCAAGCGCCCGTTCCGCACGCCGCTGGTGCCGCTGGTGCCGCTGCTGGGCATGGGCTTCTGCGCCTTCCTGATGGCGGGGCTGCCGGCGATAACCTGGGAAGCTTTCTTCATCTGGTCCGGCGCAGGGCTTGCGATCTATTTCCTTTACTCGGCCAGCCACAGCGCGCTCGCCGAAACCGGCTGACCCCCCCCGGCCGCCGGTCAGGCCGGCCGCAGTCAGGGTAGGCCGTCGACTTCCTCGGGCTTGCTGACCTTGCGCTCCAGCAGGTCGTCCGTGCGCAGCCCGAAGTCCAGGGCCAGCGCCGCGGAAATATAAATCGACGAATAGGTGCCGGCGAGAATGCCGATCACCAGGGCCGCGGAAAATGCGTGCAGCGTTTCGCCGCCGAAGACCAGCAGCATGACGACGACCAGCAGGGTCACCAGCTTTGTCATCAAGGTTCTCGACAGCGTTTGATTGATGGATTCGTCGATGACCTGCGCGACGGTGAGTTTGCGGGCGGTGCGCGCGCGCTCGCGTATGCGGTCGAAGACGATCACGGTGTCGTTCAACGAATAGCCGATCACCGCCAGGATCGCCGCGATGGCCGTCAAATCGAAGGTCATCTGGCTCAGGGCGAAGAATCCCACCACGCATATGGGATCGTGCAATACGGCCAGAATCGCGCCGCAGGCCAGCTTGGGCGTGAAGCGGAACAAGACGTAGATCAGGATCAGCACCAGGGTGGCGAACAGCGCCCAGCCGCCCTTGACGAAGAGTTCCTGCCCCACTTGAGGGCCGACCACCGCGGTGCTCTGCAGCTTCACCCCGCTCTGCACCGTGCCGAAGATCTCCAGAATTCGCGCGCCGATCTGCTCGCCTTTGACATTCGGATCGGGCGGCAGGCGGACGAGGATATCGCGAGAGCTGCCGAAGGCCTGGACCTGGGCGTTCGCCACGCCCGCCTTGGCCAGGGCCACTCGCAGCGCTTCGATATTCGGCGCCTGGGGAAAATTGGTTTCGACGGTCACGCCGCCGGTGAAATCCACGCCGAGATTCAATCCGCGCACGGCCGCCAGCCCGATCGATGCGACGATCAGGACCGCCGACAACCCGTACCACACCTTGCGGGTGTTCATGAACGGGAAGCGCGTTACCTTGTGAAAAAATTCCATGTGTTCGAACCTCGGATCTGGCCCTTGCCCTCAGATGGACAAGTGGTCGATCTTGCGTTTTCCGCCGTAAATGACTTGCACCAATGCTCGGCTGCCCATCACGGCCGTGAACATCGAAGTCAGGATTCCGAGCATCAGCACCACGGCGAAGCCGCGCACCGCGCCGGCTCCGAACAGCCACAGCACCAGGCCGGCGATGAACGCGGTCACGTTGGAGTCGAAAATGGCCGAGAACGCGCGGTCGAATCCGGCCGTGATCGCCGCCCGCGGCGAGACGCCGTTGCGCAACTCCTCGCGGATGCGCTCGTAAATCAAGATATTGGCGTCCACCGCCATGCCGACGGTCAGCACCACCGCGGCGATGCCCGGCAAGGTCAGCGCCGCGCCGAGCAGGGACAGCAGCGCCGTGAGCATGATCACATTGGCCGCCAGGGTGATGTCCGCGATGATGCCGAATATCTTGTAATAGACGGCCATGAACAGGAACGCGGCCAGCATGCCGAACACCATGGCGTTCACGCCCTTGTCGATGTTGTCCTGGCCGAGGCTGGGGCCGATGGCGCGCTCCTCGACCGCGGACAGCGGCGCCGCCAGCCCGCCGGCGCGCAGCAACAGCGCCAGTTCGCGGCCTTCGATGGGATTGACGCCGGTGATCTGAAAGTTATTGCTGAACACGCCGCGGATGGTCGCGCGATTGATGACTTCCTCGGTGACGCGGTCGACATCGACGCCTTCGGCGTTCTTCTCGCGCGAACGATCGATGAAAACCACCGCCATCAAATGGCCGAGATTCTCCTGCGTGTTCTTCAGCATCTTCGAGGCGCCGCGGCTGTCCAGGCTCACCGACACGGCGGCGCCGTCCTGGGTATTCGGCTGGAACGATGCGTCGGTCAGCTGGTCGCCGGTGACCACCACCTCGCGCTTCAGCAGCACGGGCTGCTTGTCGCGGGTGTAATACAATTTGGAGCCCAGGGGCACGCGCCCCGTGGCCGCCGCTTCGAGCGGATTGTTGGTCTCATCGACCATGCGAAATTCCAGGGTCGCCGTCTTGCCGAGGATTTTCTTGACCTCGGCCGAGTTCTGCAGCCCCGGCAATTGAATGGCGATGCGGTCCACGCCCTGGCGGGCAACCTGCGGCTCCGACACCGCGAGTTCCGGGCTGTTGAGGCGGTTGCGCAGGATCACGATGTTTTGCTGAACCGCGTAATCCTGGCGTTCCTTGATTTGCTGCGGCGTCAGCGTCAGCTCCAGGGCCGGAGCGCCGTCGACCGTGCTGTTGGCCAGGGTCAGATTGCGGCTGTCGGACTCTATGGCCGCCTTGCCCCTGGCGAAGCTGTCGGCGTCGCGAAACAGCACGCGCACGCGATTGCCGGGATAGTCGACCAGCACGTCCTGATATGCCACGTGGGCATTGCGCAAGGAGGCGCGAAAATCCTGTTCGTAGCGATCGAGCAGCTGCTTGACGGCGCCCTGCACGTCCACTTGATAAACCAGGTACACGCCGCCGCGAAGGTCCAGGCCCAATTTCACGGGACTCAATCCGAGGTTGCGCATCCATTCCGGGACGCGCGATGCCTGCGAGAGGGCGATGGTGAATTGGCCGGGGCGCGCTTCGGTGATCAGATCGCGCGCCTTCAATTGATCCTGCTTGCTGCTGAAACGCAGCGTGAGGCGGCCCTGATCGAGAAACGCGCCGCTGGGCGCGACACCCTTGTCCTTGAGAACCTGTTCCACGCTGAGGCGATCGCTGTCCAAGACCGGAGCGCGATCCCGCGCCAGCTGCAGCGCATTTTCCTCGCCGAAAAGATTCGGCAGCGCCAGGAAGATCCCAATCAAGAGAACGATCGCGACCAGGGCGATCTTCCAGCGCGGGTACGAGATCATGCGTTCTTGACCGTGCCCTTGGGCAGCACCTGCGCGACCTGGAATTTCTGCAGCTTGACGTTGACGCCGCTGGCGATTTCCAGGGTCAGGAACTGCTCGCCCACCTCGGTCACCTTGCCGAGAATGCCGCCGGTGGTCGCCACTTCATCGCCCACGGCGATCTTGGACAGCATCTCGCGCTGCTCCTTGGCGCGCTTGTTCTGCGGCCTGATGAGCAGAAAATAAAACACCACCAGGAGCAGGACGGGCAGCAACAGGGCGCTGAACATGCTTTGCCCGCCGGCCGCACCGGCGGCCTGGGCATTTGCTGAATTAATGAAGAAATCCATAGTGTTACACTCTTTTTTTGCAGCAGACGCCACGACGCAAAGCCGCGTAGTATACAGGAGCGCAGGCCCAAACTTAACGCGAGCGCTCTTCAGCCTTCAAAGCGTAGAACTCGGCGGCGTAGGCCTCGAGCCGGCCCGCCTCGATGGCTCCCCGAATCTCCCTCATCAATCGTTGGTAGAAATACAGATTATGAACGGTGTTCAAGTGGGCGCCCAGTATCTCCCCGCACTTGTCCAGGTGCCGCAGATAGCTGCGGCTGTAGTTGCGGCAGGTGTAGCACTCGCACCCCTCCTCGATGGGACCGGTGTCCTTCTGGTGTGCCGCGTTGCGGATGTTGACCACGCCGGTGCGCGTGAACAAATGCGCATTGCGGGCATGGCGGGTGGGCATCACGCAGTCGAACATGTCGATCCCGCGCCGCACCGCCTCCAGGATGTCCTCGGGCCGCCCCACCCCCATCAGATAGCGCGGCTTGTGGAGCGGCATGTGCCGCAGCAGCCCGTCGAGCACGAGCTCGCGCTCCGCTTCGCTCTCCCCGACCGCCAGGCCTCCGACCGCGAGCCCCGCGAAGCCGATTTCCTCGAGCCGGGCGAGCGAATCCAGGCGCACAGGCAGGTGAATTCCGCCCTGCACGATGCCGAACAGGGTACCGGGCGGTTCGCTGCGGTAGTACTCACGAAAGCCCCGCAGCGCCCAGCGCATGGACAACTCCATGGATGCGCGCGCTTCGATTTCCGTGGCCGGGTACGGCGTGCATTCATCGAAGCTCATGGCCACATCCGAGGCCAGGGTACGCTGAATGCGCATGGACTCCTCGGGCGAGAGGAACACCTGCGCGCCGTCGACGGGCGAGCGAAAATGCGCCCCCTCCTCGGTGATTCTGCGCATCTCCGCCAGGCTCCAGACTTGAAAACCGCCGCCAATGCATGAAGCCATGCAATCCCCGATGCGCGTCGATCACCTCGAGACCGGGCCGCAGATACAGGTGGAAGGTGTTGCCGAGCACGATTTCGGCGCCGACGGATTCCAGATCCTCGGGCGTCATGGCCTTGACCGTGCCATAGGTGCCCACCGGCATGAACGCCGGCGTCTCGACGGTGCCGCGAGGGAATTCCAGCCGTCCGCGCCGCGCCGCTTCATCCCGTGCCAGCAGGCGGAAGCGCATCGGGCCCAGGTCGCCGCGCCCGGCGTCGCCCTCCGCAGGAGCCGTGCCGATGTGCGCGGGGCTCACGTGGGAGCCGACGCGGAGCTTGAGGGCGTCAGGAACATCGCGTCACCGTAGCTGAAAAACCGATACCGCGCCCGCACCGCGTGCGCGTAGGCGTCCAGCAGCGTCTCTCGGCCGACGAAGGCCGAGCACAGCATGAGCAGCGTCGACTCCGGCAGGTGAAAATTGGTGACCATGGCATCCACGGCGCGAAATCGATGGCCCGGCTTGATGAAAATGCGCGTGGTTCCGCTGTACGGCGCGACTCTGCGCCCGGCCGTGCCCACCGCACCCGCCTCTTCCCGTGCGGCAGCGGCCGCGGTCTCCAGGCTCCTCACCACCGTCGTGCCCACCGCAATCACCCGGCCGCCGGCGGCGCGCGTGGCGTTGATGGCATCGCAGGTGGCCGCAGGCACCTCCAGGTATTCCTCATGCATCTCGTGCTCCTCGATGTCCTGCGCCCGCACCGGCTGGAAGGTGCCGGCCCCGACATGCAGGGTGACGAAGGCGCAGGGTATTTGCCGCGCACGCAGCGCGTCAAAAACATCCTCATCGAAATGCAGGCCCGCGGTGGGCGCCGCGACGGCGCCCTGGATGCGCGCATAGACTGTCTGATAGCGCTCGCGATCGGCGCCGTCCGGCGCCCGGCCGATGTAGGGCGGCAGCGGGATTTCGCCGTAGCGCTCGAAGAAAGGCACCACATCGCAGGAGAACTGCAGGCGGAACAAATCGCCCTGCCTTGCGAGCATGCGCGCGGTATGGCCTCCCGGCAGCCGCACCACCGCATCCGTTCGCAGGCCCTTGCTGGCCCGCAGATGCACCAGGGCGGTGTCCGCCGTGAGCGCGCGCTCGAGCAGGATTTCGACGCGTCCACCGCTGTCCTTGCGGCCGAAAACCCGCGCGGGAATCACGCGCGTATCGTTGAATACCAGCAGATCCCCCGGGCCCAGCAAGGAGGGAAAATCGCGAAATTGAAGGTCGCGCCTCGATCCGGCGTCACCGTCCAGCACCAGCAACCGGCTGGCGGAGCGCGTCTCGGCGGGCCGCTGGGCAATGAGTTCCTGGGGAAGATCGAAATGAAAGTCCGTGCGCCGCATTTGAGCCCGGCATTCTACCTAGGGCGGCAATCGCTCGGCATCCTATCAACAGCGGCAATCGCCCCAATAATCAAATATACTGTGCGGTCTGGCATGCCCGGATGGCGGAACTGGTAGACGCGCCGGACTCAAAATCCGGTGGTGGCGACATCGTGTGGGTTCGATTCCCTCTCCGGGCACCAGAATTTTTATTTATGGATCACCTTTGAATTTCTGCAGCGACTGCGGCTCACCCGTCGAATTCAAGGTCCCCGCCGGGGATCACTTGCCGCGCTTCGTATGCACGAAGTGCGGCATGATCCACTACAAGAACCCGCTGCTGGTCGTGGGTTGCGTGCCGGAGTGGCAGGGCAAGATCCTGCTGTGCCGCCGCGCCATCGAACCGCGCCTGGGCTTTTGGACGGTGCCGGCCGGTTTCATGGAGAACGGCGAAACCCTGCAAGCCGCGGCGGCGCGTGAATGCCACGAAGAGGCCGTCGCCAATGTCGAGATCGGCTCTCTGCTGGCGGTGGCCAGCGTGACCGGCGCCAATCAGGTGCACGTGATGTTCCGGGCCCGATTGCTGCAGCCCGAGTTTGCCTCGGGACCGGAAAGCTTGGAGGTCGGTTTGTTCGAAGAGGGGGAGATCCCGTGGGCGGAATTGGCGTTTCCGAGCGGCGAATTCACCTTGCGCAAATACTTCGAGGATCGCACCGCGGGACGCGAGGATCACCATTTCGTCGAGCTGAGCCGACGGCTGAAATCGTGATCGCATGGCGGCGCTCGGGACCCAGGCTCCTAAGCCTTTCGGCTGTGGCAGAATAGTCTCGTCATTCAACAGGTCGTTTTCAACCGGTCAACAGAAGGGTAAGTCATGGCATTCGTGGTCACCGAAAGCTGCATCAAGTGCAAATATATGGATTGCGTGGAGGTCTGCCCCGTCGATTGTTTCCACGAAGGCCCGAATTTTCTGGTGATCGATCCCGATGAATGCATCGACTGCACGCTGTGCGAGCCGGAATGTCCGGTGGAGGCCATTTATTCGGAGGAAGAGATACCGAATGGCCAGGAAAGCTTCCTCAAGCTGAATGCCGAACTGGCCAAGAAATGGCCCGTGATCAGCGAGAAGAAAGACCCGCCGGCGGATGCCAAGCAGTGGGAAGGCGTCCCCGAGAAGATCAAGCTCCTCGAACGCTAGCGCGTCCGATCGAGCCCCCTCACCGCTTGGCGAGCTGCATGTTCCGCAGTTGCTGAACGAGCTGGGCCGCCGGCATGTAGCCGTCGATGTAACTGCCGCTCTCCGTGACGATGGCGGGCGTGCCGCGCACTCCGATGCTCTGCCCCAGGGCATATTCGCGGGCCACGGGCGTCGCCCCGCAGGTCTTGCTCGTATCCACCGGAGCGCCTAGTTTCGCGCGGGTCAGCGCGGCGTTTCGGTCCGCCGAGCACCAGACGGCTTCGGCCTTCTTCCAGCTTTCCGTATTCGGTCCCGTGCGCGGATAGAACATGTAGCGAACGCGAACGCCGAGGGCGTTCAGCTGCGCCATCTCGCTGTGCAGCTTGCGGCAATAGGCGCAGTCGACGTCGGTGAATACCGTGATGGTGTACTGCGGATTCTTGGGGGAGAAGATCAGCATCTGCGATTCGGGTACCGCGCTGATCATGGCGAGGCGGGCGCGCGTACGCTGAACTTCGGTCAGATTCTCACGCGAGTCCATGTCGTAGATATTGCCGTCGATGAAATATTTGCCGTCGGCGGTCAGATAGCTGACGTCGGCTCCCTGCACGAACTCATAGAGGCCGGGGATGGGCGAAGACCGCAGATCCTCCAGCTTCGACCCGGCCGGCAGGCGCTTCAGCAAGGCCGCCCGCGGATCCGCAGACTGGTCGGCGGCGGCCGCGCGCGCATCGAGTCCCACGATGCAAGCGGCCAGAGTGAGGGCGGCGAGGATTCTCAACATCACATAGGGCTCCAGCGGAATTGCCTGATTGGACCCTGCGGCCCCTCGAAGGTTCACCGGATTCTAGCAGCGATTCTCGCGATTGGGGCCGCACCGCCGAATTGCTCGGCCGGCGCGGCGCCGCCGCGGCTCATCCGCGCGGATGATGCCGGGAATGCAGGTCCTTCAGGCGCTCGCGGGCGACATGCGTGTAAATTTGAGTCGTCGACAGATCGCTGTGCCCCAGGAGCATCTGCACCACGCGCAGATCCGCCCCATGGTTCAACAGATGGGTCGCGAAGGCGTGCCGCAGGGTATGCGGTGAAAGCTCCTTCTCCACGCCGGCTTTCTTGGAGTAGCGCTTGATGATGTGCCAGAACGCCTGGCGCGTCATGCGGTCGCCGCGGCGTGTCGGAAACAGGTAATCCGTCTGCCGTTCCAGCAGGATCTCGGCGCGCGCGCTCTGCATGAATTGCTGCAGCCACCTCACCGCCTCTTCGCCCAGGGGGATGAGGCGTTCGCGGTTGCCCTTGCCGACCACGCGCATCACGCCCTGATTCAGATTGACCTGATTGTGCTTCAGGCTCACGAGTTCGGAGACCCGCAGGCCCGTGGCGTACAACACCTCGAGCATGGTGCGGTCGCGATGACCCAATGGGTCGGTCACGGTCGGTGCCTCGAGCAGCGAATCGACTTCGGCTTCAGTCAGCGATTTGGGCAGCGATCGGCCGATTTTCGGCATGGCGATCTGCGCCGTCGGATCGAGCTCGATCAGACCCTCGCGCACCAGGAAACGGAAGAATCGGCGGAAGCTCGACAGCTGCCTCGCGGTCGATCGCGGCCTGGATCCGCCCTCGACCCGTGCCGCGATGAAGCCCAGCAATTCAATGCGCGTGGCCTTGAGCAGCGCGCTGTCGCGCTCTTCCAGCCAGCGCGCCAGTGCGGTTAAATCTGCGCGGTAAGCCGCGAGCGTATTCGCCGACAGGCCGCGTTCCAGCCACACAGCGTCGAGGAAACGTTGCAGGGCAGGATCCGTCGCTTCGCGCATTGCCGGTACCGCTGCACCCGAGGTGCGTGTATAACCCGTCCGTTTGAGAGCCGTCGCCATAATCTTCCGCGTGGTGTCCGCACGAAATGGTGCTTACGCGTTACTCACATGCAGTATGCGAGGCGTGCCGGCGGGTCGGCGTGACCCGATTCACAGTACAGTCAAGTATTAACATAAGGAGAACCAGATCACACAAGCCAAGCAATCAAGCGTGCGTGACTTCGCGCAGCCGGCGTACGCCGCCTATTGCCTCGTGCTGTTCATGACCCTGGGTTTGACCACGCTGGGCATCAATCTGTTCCTGCCGAATCTGCGCCGGCGCAGATGGGTCGCCGGGACGCTGTCGCGCGTCTTTCTGCGCGCGGCCGGCATACGGCTCACGGTTGACGGGTTGCATCGCCTGCCGCAGGTGCCCTGCGTGGTCGTGGCCAATCACTCGAGCTACATCGACGGCCTGGTCGCGGCCGCCGCATTGCCGCCGGATTTCGCCTTCGTGATCAAGAAGGAAATGGTGCGGGTGCCCCTCGCCGGCCTGCTCCTGCGCCGCCTGGGCTCGCAATTCGTCGAGCGCTTCGATCGGCACAAGGGCGGGGTCGATGCGCGCCGCGTATTGAAAACCGCCGCCACCGGCCAGTCCCTGGTGTTCTTTCCCGAGGGCACGTTCACCGAGACTCGCCAGGTGGGCAAATTTCTCGGCGGCGCCTTCACCACGGCGGCGCGCTCCGACATGCCCATCGTGGCCGTCGCCATTCACGGAACGCGTGCCGTTCTGCCTCCGGGGGGCTCGAAAGTCCATCGACGGCCCATTCGCGTCGAAATCCTCGAGGTTCTGAGCGCGGGCGACGCGAGGCAGCGCAGCCGCGAGCTGATTGCGCGCGCCCTGGGCGAGCCGCTGGCGCCGTGAGCGCATCCGGCCCGGAGCGAGGCTTTGCAGCGAACCGCAGCAGATGCAAGGCGCTCGGGCGGTTATACTAGGCATCCCAGTATCACGGATATGCCTCATGAAATCTGATCCCGTCGTTATTTTGGCGGCCCGCCGCACGCCGGTCGGTGCGTTCCAAGGCGCCTTGACCACGGTCACTGCCCCGCAACTCGGGTCGGTTGCCATCAAGGCGGCGCTGGCGGACTCCGCAGTGCCCGCCTCGCAGATCGACGAAGTCATCATGGGCTGCGTTCTCGCGGCCGGAATCGGCCAGGCGCCGGCTCGTCAAGCCGCCTTGGGCGGCGGGATTCCGTCGAGCGTCCCGACCACCACGGTCAACAAGATGTGCGGCTCCGCCATGCGTGCGGTCATGCTGGCCTGCGACCAAATCCTCGCCGGCTCCGCCAGGGCCGTCGTGGCCGGCGGATTCGAGTCCATGAGCAATGTGCCCTACCTTCTGCCCAAGGCCCGCGCCGGTTACCGGATGGGGCACCAGGAGGTGCTGGATCACATGTTCTACGACGGCCTGCAAAGTCCCTGGGATGGGCAGCTCATGGGCTGTTTCGCCGAGGCCACGTCGGAGAAGTACCAATTCACCCGCAAGGCCCAGGACGATTTCGCCGCCGAGTCGGTGCGACGGGCTCTGGGCGCCATCAACAACGGCGATTTCACGGCCGAGGTCGCTCCCGTCACCGCCAAGACCCGCAAGGGCGAAGTGGTGGTCGACAAGGATGAAACGCCTTTCACCCTGGACATCGCCAAGATTCCGACGCTGAAGCCCGCGTTCAAGAAGGACGGGACGGTGACGGCCGCGAGTTCCTCCGGTATCTCCGACGGCGCGGCGGCGCTGGTGCTGGCGCGCGAATCCTTCGCCTCATCGCTGGGCCGCAAGCCCCTGGCGCGTATCCTCGGCTACGCCAGTTTCGCTCGAGAACCGGAATGGTTCACATTGGCGCCGGTGGGCGCGATGCAGAAATTGCTTCGACAGCTGGACTGGCAGGCCGGGGACGTGGATCTGTACGAGATCAACGAGGCCTTTGCGGCGGTGACCATGGCCGCGATCAAGGATCTGGAGCTGGACTATCAGAAAGTGAACGTCAACGGGGGAGCCTGCGCGCTCGGACATCCCATCGGCGCCACCGGGGCACGCATCATCACCACCCTGTTGTACGCGCTGCGGTCCCGCGGCAAGAAACGCGGCATCGCCAGCCTGTGCATCGGCGGCGGTGAAGCGACGGCGATCGCCATCGAATTGGTGTGAAACCGTAGGTGTCGCCGCGCGAACGAGAATCCGGTGGCCGAGTTGCGTAGCATCGCCATGAGCGCCACCGTCCTGACGAGGATGGCCGGCGGCATCGCACACATCACGCTCAATCGCCCGGAGAAGCGCAACGCCCTGGATCGCGCGACCATCGCCGCGCTGACCGCGGAACTGCAGCGTTGCGCGGCCGACGAGGCGGTGCGTGCCGTGCAAATCACGGGAGCGGGCCAGGCGTTTTGCGCGGGTGCCGATCTCGCCGAAATGCAGGCCCAGGCAGAGGCCGGCGAAGCGGCCAATCTCGAGGACGCCCAGCGGCTGGCGACGCTGCTGGCGGCCTTGGATTCCCTGCCGAAGCCGACGCTGGCGCGGGTCAACGGCGACGGCTATGGCGGTGCGCTGGGGCTGATCGCCGCCTGCGACATCGTGGTGGCGGTGGACGATGCAAAGTTCGCTTTCACCGAGGTGCGCCTCGGAATCATACCCGCGGTCATTTCACCCTTCGTGCTGGGCAAGATCAGCGAGAGCGCCGCGCGGCGCTACTT
>Ga0326727_10017525_pt1 | contig 14842 bp, 11 predicted proteins | sample MB2enrmetagenome_FD_207643 | JGI IMG/M metagenome (GOLD analysis project Ga0326727, IMG submission 207643) | Lab enriched peat soil microbial communities from McLean, Ithaca, NY, United States - MB29MY | ecosystem: Environmental > Terrestrial > Soil > Wetlands > Peat | place: USA: New York... | reverse complement strand
GCGTGACCTCGGCCGTCCCGAGACGACCGACGAGGTCGGTGATCAGGCCCTGGGCCTCCCATTTCCGGGCCAGGTAGCCCGGACGAACGCGGTGGCGCTGGAACAGCTCCTCGCGGTCGAGCAGGAGCTGGTGGGAGGCGGTATGCCCGAGGCGCGCCGCCGCGATCGGGACCCCTCCTTCCTCGAGAGCGCGGGCGAGGGCGCGCGCGTTCGCGATGGTCGTGCGGGCGTACTCCGGGGCCCACCGTTCGAGTTCCAGGAGAGTCTGCGCGAGCCCGGCGATCCGGTTCCAGTGGGCGTTGTCGAAGATGCGCCAGAGGAGGGATGGGGCGATCTGGCGGAACAGGTCCTCCCGGTCCGTCATGAGGAGACCGCCCTGCGGACCCGGGAGGGACTTGTGCGTGCTCCCGAAGAGCACGTCCGCCCCCTCGCGCAACGGGTCCTGGAACTCGCCCCCCGCGATGAGCCCGAGGACGTGGGAAGCGTCGTAGAGCACGAGCGCGTCGCGGGCGTGGGCCTCCTCCGCGATGGCCCGCAGCGGGTACGGGAAGAGGAAGAAGCTCTGGCCGAGGACGACCGCGGCGGGTCGCTCCCGCCGGATCTCCTCGATGACGAGCTCGGCGAACATCGGCACTTCCGGGCCGCCCACGGGAAGCGGCCGGACCTGGTAACCGAGGACGGCGGCGAGGAACCCGGGGGCGTAGCCGTCGTAGCCGCCGGCCTCGGGGGGGATGGCGAGGAACTTCGACCCCCGCGGGAGGAGCGGGGCGAGCGCGCTCATCGCCGCGATGTGGCCCGACAGGGGCCGCGTCGTTACGTAGCGGGCCTTGAACAGGCGGGCCGCCGCCCGGTCGGCGAGCTCCTCGATGGCGTCGGCGTACCGGGTCCCGGCGTAGCTGTTGTCGATGCTCTCACCGTGGAACTCCGAGGGGACGGGGAGGGTGTACCGGCCGGCGAGGTCGCTCGAGAGATACGCCCGGGCCGTCGGCGAAAGGGCGTTCTCGCTCGGAAGGAGGTTGAACACCTCTTCGCCGCGCCAGCGGTCGTGGGCGGCGACGAGCTCCGCGAGCCGCGCTTCCTCAGTGGGAGGCGGGGCCATGGTGGTCGGAGAGCGCGGTATGGAGCGCCCCGTAGTCGCGGGCGACCTTCCTCCGCTCGGTCGCGCCGCACCTGAGGCACCTTAGCTCCCCCTTCAGGTCGAGCGAGAGGAGGGCGTGGCAGGTCTGGCAGCGCGCCGCGACGACCCCGAGCTGTGGCGGGGCGGTGGTCAGCTTCACCGACGGATGGCCCTGAAGAACCTTCGCGAGCAGAATGTCCCCGACGCCGAACTCGGTGTTCAAGGTCTCGGTGAACCCGTCCCGGGCCTTCGAGATATGAACGGTGCCCTCGGGAGCCCCCGGAACGTCCCGGTTCGACTTCGCCTCGGCCAGGATCGTGCAGATCGCCATGGCGCTCTTGATCTCGTCCACCCGCACGTACACGAGGTCCCCCTCGCCGATGCGGGGGATGGCGTGCAGGGCAAGGACCGAGATGGCCCGGGCCTGGGGGTCGACGTGAGTGTGGCCGAAGAGCGCCGCATATACCCGGCCGTTGTCTTCGTAGGTGCCCTGGCCGGGGAGGAACTCCTCGGCGGTGCCAAGGAGGTCTCCGGGAAGGACGAGGGCGCCGCGCGTCTCATCGGTTTCGCTCATGGGTTCGTTTGGGCCGCTCCGAGGACCCAGAGGTCCACGGCGAGCGTCACCGAACGCTTCCGGTGGTGGCGGAAGCGGGCGGAAAGCTCGAAGCGGACGCGCCGCGTCTCGAAGATCGGTACGGAGCGCTCGACGGCCCATCGGGCTATAAAGGTTCGGGACTCCGCGAGGGCGAACGCGTAGATGGCGCCGCGAGCGCACCGGAACGCGGCCTCCCAGAACGGGCGGTCGGCGTGCCGCCTCTGGGCCCCGAACGGAGGGTTCATGACGACGGTGTCGACCGGCTCGGCGAACGTCTCCACCGACCCGGATCGGAGGTCGAGCAGGACGCCGCTCCTCGCCGCGTTGCGGCGGGCGACTGTTAGGGCGCGCTCGTCGGAGTCGACCCCCACGACGCGCCGGGCGCCCAACAGCGCCGCGCCCACCGCGATCCGCCCGGGTCCCGTACCGAGGTCGGCGACCACCCGGTCGACGAGGTCCCCTCGGGCGAGCGCGCTCTCGAGAAGGTCGGCGGTCAGCTCCGGCGGCGTGGAGACCTGTTCGAGCGCCGGGTCCGGTTCCGAGAACTCCTCCAGGTCGGCGAGCCGTCGGAGGAGCTCGCTACGGCGCATCCGACCGAACCTCCGGCCCGCGCGCGCCGCCCGCCCGGTCCACTCTCGATGCGGGGAGCCGGATTTGAACCGGCGAACGCCTTCGCGACAGGATCTCTTTCGGACCTGACCGATCGGCCGGACCCGGTTTAAGTCCTGCGCCGTTTCCGGGCTTGGCTATCCCCGCGCCGCCTAGCGGGCCGGTACCGGGGGGGGCGCTTCCGCGGCGGCCTCGGGGGCCGGGGCCCGCGCGGAGGCCTTCTTCATGGAGATCCGCTTCGGGAAGAAGCGGAGGATCACCACGTCGTTGACCGCCGACACCCACCGGTACGGGATGTTGATGGGCTTGGAATCCTCGACTAACAGTCCGCTGGGCTCGTCGACATACACCCCATCGACCTTCGCCCCATCGACGTCGATCACGAGGTTGCCCACTTCGCCCAAGAGCCGCCCGTCCGGCGTGTAGACCTGCCGCCCAACGAGCTCCGTCGATTCGACCAGCATTGCTCAGTCTCCGACGGCGCGACGGCCTCTCCCCCTTTTAGGTCTTTGGGCGCACGCGCGGCAGGGCTCGCTCACGGGTCGGGAGCGTCGGCCTGGGCCTTACGGACCTGGGAGCGGTACATCCCGAGCAGCTCCTGGGAGCTCGTCGCCTGCGTTGGGGCCTTGTCGTCCCGGAACCGGCCGGTGAAGCGCGGGAACCGGAGGGCGAAGCCGGCGCCGGCCCGGACGCGTCCGAACGCCGCGCGATGGATGGGGCTCAGGCTCAACTCCGCGCCCCGAAGCTCCAGCACGAGGCCGGGGCGCATCCAGACATCCGGCGTGAGGCCGGTCTCCACGGCCGTGGGGTGCTCGCGGAGCTCGAACGGCTTGAGCCGGCGCGGGAGCTCGGCGAGGAGCGCGTCGTCGAACCCGCTCCCCACCTTGCAGAAGCTCTGGAAACGGTCGAGCTCCGGGTCGTAGGCCGCCATGAGCAGCGCCCCGTAGCTCCCCGCCCGACGACCCCGACCGTAGAAACCTCCAACGACGACCCCGTCGATGGAATCGGCGAGCGCTTGGGTGTACTCCCGCTTGTACTTGATCCACCAGAACCCTCGGGCCCCGGCGCGGTAGGAGCTTCCCGGGGCCACGGACTTGGCCATGACCCCCTCGCACCCGTCGGAGATCGACTGGTCGAAGAACTCCGTGGCCTCCTCCACGGTCGACACGATCCGCTGCGTGGCCCGCCGGATCCGGTCGGTGTCCGCCACGAGCGATTCCAGCCTCCGTCGTCGGTCGAGGAAATCGAGGGCGAGGGTGGACTCCTCCCCTTCGAGGAGGACGTCGAACAGGAACAACCGCACCGGGACCTCGGACTGCATCCGCTCGAGGTCGTGCTTGCGCCCACGGCGACGGGAGATCTCCTGGAAGGGTCGGAGCTCCTCGGTGTCGGGGTCGACGGAGACGCACTCTCCCTCGACGATCGCCGGACGGCGGCGGAGCGCATTCGGCAGGTCGCGGATGAGCTCGGGGAACTGGCCGCTGATGTTCTCGAGGCGCCGGGAGAACAGCATCGGCGTGCCCTCGGCCGGCACGTGGGCCTGGACCCGAATTCCGTCGTACTTGTACTCGAGCGCCGCCCGTCCCTCCATACGCTTCAGGACGTCCGCGAGGTCCGGGGAACGTTCCGCGAGCATCGAGCGGACCGGACGGCCAACGGTGAGATGGATCCGGTCGAGGCCCCCGACCCCGTGCTCGGCGAGCGTCTGGGCGACCAACCCGAGGTCGCTGCAGACGTTGAAGCTCGCCTCGATCCGGGCGCGGGCCCCCGGGAGGCCGGAGCCGTACGCCTCGGCGAGCCCGTCGAGGATGGTCATCTCCCGGACGCCCAGCCGGAGCATTCCGAGCGCGAACCGGACGATGTACTTCGCCTCGAGCGGGGTGGACCCGGCGATCAGCTCGACGAGTCGTTGAACCTTGACCTCCTGGGAGCCTTCCCCAGAGGACCGGGCCAGGTCGCCGAACCGCGCGTACACCTCTCCGACCGAGCGCGAGGAACTCGCGACCCGACGGTGGACCTCGAGCAACGCGGCCACGGTCGTGCCGAGGTCCCCGTTCTCGCGGGCGCGCTGGGCGACCACCTCCCCGGTGGTGCCGGTCGCGTCCGCGATGGCCCGACGGACCAACGAGTCCGCGACGCCGAGCTCGACGCCCTCGTACTCCGGGCGCAGGAGCCCTTGAGAGAGATAGAGCACTTCGGGAAGCTCGTCGGGCGGGGCGGCCCGGATCAGCTCGACGAGCAGCCGGCGCATTTCGAGGCGCTTGGTCGTCGCCTCCAGCTTCTCGTAGGCTGCGACGAGCTCAGCGAACTGCATGGAGCGCTCCGTCGAGCACGGCCTCCCGGAGCCGGGCGAGGTTGTCCGCGATGTCTCCGCCCGCGAAGACGGAGTTCCCGCAGACGAAGAACGTGGCCCCGACGGCCGCCGCGTCGCGAGCGGTGTCCACCGTGATGCCGCCGTCCATCGAAAGGTCCGCGTTCGAACCGAGCTCGTCGAGCCGGCGGCGGACCTCCTGCGCCTTCGGCAGGACCTCCGGCCGGAACGTCTGTCCCGAGAAGCCGGGGTAGACGCTCATCACGAGCACCTGGTCGAGCTCGCCCAGGTACGGCACGACCCGTTCGACGGGGGTGTCCGGTCGGAGCGCTGCTCCCACCTCCGCCCCTAGGTCGCGGACCTCTCGGATCAGCGCGGCGGCCTCCCCTTCCGCCTCGAGGTGGAAGACGAGGGTGTCCCCGCCGGCCTCATGGAACGCTCGGAGATACTTCTGCGGATGAGCGATCATCAAGTGGACGTCGAGCGGCTTCTTGGTCCGGTCGCGGACGGCGCGCACCAGCGCCGGACCGAAGGAGATGTTGGGGACGAAATGACCGTCCATGACATCGAGGTGGAACGCGTCGGCGCCCCCGGCCTCGGCCGCGGAGATCGCCTCGGCCAGCGCCCCGAAATCCGCGCTCAGGAGCGAGGGGGCGAGGCGCAGCGAACGACGTTCTCGGGGCACGTCGCGGCCACTCCGTAAGGGTATATATACGACCTTACAGGTCTCCAGTCGAATTTCCGGTTCTGCCGGAAAGATGGAGAACGGATGTCGGGAGAACAGAGTCCTACCAACGGAGTCGGCCGCTGGCACAGTCGGCGGGGCCTTTCCACGATCACCGCCGCGATCGTCATGATCGTGGTCGTGGTCCTGGTCGGTGCCGTTGCCTATGTCGCCTTGGGCAGCTCGAGCGGCGGAACGACCACGTCGATCTGCGAGCCCAAGTCGAGCGCGGCGTGCGGGAACATCCTCGGAACTCACGACTTGAGGATCCTGGCGGCCTACAAGTCCATGCAGACCGGTCAGCCCGACCCTCTCACCGCGCTGCTCCCTTCGGGTGAGAGCGCCTCCAGTTTCTCGTTCAACTTTGGCGATGGGACGGCGGTGACGCCGCAGACCACCCCAACGGTCTCCCACGCCTACTCCAATCCCGGTACCTACATCATCCAGCTGACCGCGGTCGTCAACGGGGTCACGCACGACAACCTGCGCGCCCTCTCCGTGGTCACCGTCTCCGCCTCCTACTCCGTGACCTCCGCCGGGGAGTCCCCGGCCGTCGGCGGCGCGGTACTGGAGAACGCGACCTCGAACACGACCCCCTCCGCCGTGCTTCTGCCCGCCCAGTCCGTCACCCTCCAGGGGTCGTACCTTGGGGCGCCCACGAACCCCGACTTCATCCCAGCCTCCCCGACGCTCACAGTGAGCCCGACGACGGGCGTCACCAATGGGACGCCCTCCGGCACCCCGACGAGCATCTCGAACAAATTCACCTTCAACAGTCCGGGCACCTTCGTCGCCACGATGGTCGCCAAAGCGACGGGTAGCGGTCCCTACGCCGGCCAGACGGCCTACCAGAACTATACCTGGACCGTCCTCGTGGCGCCTACCGGTGTCCACGCGGGGGTCGCGGGTGCGGCCGCGGCCACCGACCCCCACCCGGGAACCGTGATCTACTACAGCACCGCGGTGGGCGGCGCTACGTCGCTCGACCCGGCGATCGCCTACGATACGGTGAGCTACGAGCCGATCCTCAGCGTCTATGAGGGGCTCATCATGTACAACGGCTCGGCGACGGGAACGGACCCCTCGGATTACCTGCCGGTCCTTTCGACGTGCGTCCCCGGACCGAACAGCGCGTCGTGCACGAAGCTGTACGGGTCGGACCTCTACTCGGGGGACAACTACACCTTCCCGATCGACAAGAACGCCCGGTTCTACGACCCCAACGGCGGCTCGAGCACCGGTTGGCCGGTCTATCCGTCCGACGTCGTCTTCTCCCTGGCCCGGACCATGGCGTTCGCCGACCTTCCCGCCTCCGGAGCCCACAACGGGTGGATCTTGGCCCAGTCGTTGCTCCCGGGACCGTCCAGCACGACCAACGCGGCGAACCACGCCTGGGACAGCGGGATCCACTTCCCGTACAACAACACCCCGCAGAACATCTTCAACGCGATGACGGTCAACGGCTCGGCCTGCACCTCGACGATCATGGCCGGTTCCAACGGATGCGTCACGCTGACGGTGAACGGCAACGGCGAGAACTGGCCGTTCTTCCTGGAGCTGATCGCCGACCAGCTCGGCTCCTCGATCATGCCGTGCGGATGGGTGAGCGCCACCGACTCCCACGGCGGCGACGCGGGGATCCCGTACTGGACCGCCGGGAACGTCTCCGGGTCCGGAGACCACCCGTGCCCGTTGCCCGGGGCCGTCTCCGGCTACGGCGTCGCGCCGAGCGCGATGCCCGTCAATGGCTGGGACAGCTACGAGGAGGCCGGGTCGGGAGCGTCCAACCAGGGCGGCTCCATCGGAACTCCGGTCTCCGCCATGGTGGGGAGCGGTGCGTTCTACCTGGCGAACTACCAGGTCGGCGCGTCCTACACCCTTCAGGCGAGCCCGGCCTACGCGTCGAACCCCCAGTGCACGTGGACGAACTGCATGCCCCTCGCGGGACACACGGCCAAGAAGGTCGAGGTGACCTGGGAGACGGACATTTCCCAGGGTGAGCAGGCGCTCTCCGCCGGAGTGGCGGACACCGCCGGAATCCCCTCCACGGACAACGCGCTCCTCCTCCAGCTGATCCAGCAGGGGAAGGTGAACGTCCTGAGCGTCCCGACGTTGAGCATTTATTTCTACCCGTTCAACTTCCTGTTCGACGTAGCGGGAGCCCAGAAGTACACGACCAGCTCGATCTCGGTCCCGGCGGACTGGTTCACCTATCTGGGGATGCGGCAGTTCTTCGCCACCAGCTACCCCTACCAGCTGACCATTAAGACCGTCTACACTCAGGACGGGATCCCGAGCGGGTTCGACTACGGAGGGGCGATCCCCCAGTTCATGGCGAACTACTACGCCTCCAACGTCAGCTGGCCCGACCAGGACCCGGGCGCGGCCTGTGCGGGGAGCGGAGCGAGCTCCCCGGCGTGTCCCAGCTACTGGTGGACCCAGATGACGACCCCCGGGAGCCCGTACTACGACCCGGAGGCGGCGCAGTGCACGCCCTCGAGCCCCTGCCAGCTTCCGCTCCTGGGACAGACGGGCTACCCGCCCGGCGATGAGGCGGTGAGCCTCTGGGTGAACGACGTCTCCCAGTTCTCCGGTGGAGCGGTCAAGGTCGGATTCACGGACCTCAACTTCGGGACGCTGGTGGTGAACTCGCTGTTCTCCAGCCCCGGACAGAATCCGATGCCGGTCTACACGCTGGGATGGGCGCCCGACTACCCCGACCCGACGGACTACGTGGCCCCGTTGTACTACCCCGACAGCACCTACACGTTCTCGGACACCGTGAACGAACAGATGAACCTCCTCGCCTCGAACGCGACGGGCTGCTCGACGAACTTCTACTACTACGCAGCCCTCACCGCGCCGGTGAACCAGAGCTGCCAGGGCGCCGCCTACGACGCCATGTCCAACGCGCTCCTGAAGGCCGCGACCCTCCCGCCGGGACCCGCGCGGGTGCTGCTGTACAACCAGGCCGAGCACATCGCCAACCAGCTCGCCCTCTACGTCTACTCCTACCAGTCCTACGTCGACCCGACCATGGCGTCGTGGGTGAACCTCAGTTCGCTCAACACGAACGTCACGATCGGGGGTGGCGGGGACTTCGTCTGGTGGGCGTTGTCGGGCAACGGAGTCTGGGGCTAGACCGGACCCAGCGCACCCCGAGGCCAACCCTTTCCCCCACGAGCCCCCCGCCCGGGTACCGGGCGGGGGGAGCTCGGTTTATCCCCGATTCGCCAAGAAGGTGATTCGGGCAGCCTCCCTCGATGGCATGCGGGCCGGTGAGGGTCGCACGGCCCGAGCGGCTGGGATCCATCGGGCGCCCTCGAGGGATGCGCACCGACGGGCTCCCTCCCTCAGGCAAGCCTCCGCGACGATCGGGACCTCCCCCGTCCAACGTCGACCCTGGAAGGCGGGAGCGCGCCCTCCGGATCGGCCCAAGCCAAGGATCCTTGGCTCCCCAAGCCGGTTCCGGGACGGGCCGAACTTGGAGTCCCGTTGCCTACAGGAACTCCTTCGGGTCCGGGCCCGAGGGACGGGCCTTACCAAAATCGATCCCGTTACGGGCATCCTCCGCCTCCGGCGTCCACCGTCCGAACCGGAAGGGCCGGTACCAGGTCCGGTGGAACTCGGTCCGGAGCGACTCCCGGTCGGGGTTCGGCCGACGCCAAAGGTACTCGTAGAGCAGGAACTCCCCGTACGTCACCCCGATGAGGCCGGCGACGAGGCCGGGGACGAAGAGCGGGTTCGTGAAGAGGACCACCACCCAGACATCCACGACGAGGAAGAACAGGATCGCCCACCAACGCACGAACTCCCAAAAGAAGTACTGCCGCCAGGTCGGTCCGGGGTCGGCGAGGGCCTGGGCCTTCTCCTCCGAGCTCAGGGGGGGGCGGAAACCGTCGTACCAGTGGTGCGTGGGAGGGCGAAGGTCCTCCGGGACCTCGGGCATGGCCCGGACCGACCTCCCGCGTTCACGACGCCGGGGGGGCCGAGGCGCCGCCGGGGCTCGTCATGGAACCGAGCGGCGAGGAGCCCACCGAGGCCATTGGGAGGGCGCTATCCCCGGGGCCGATGGCCTTCGGATACAGATGACAGGCCACGATGTGGTCGGGACGCACTTCGAGGAGCGGGGGGTCGACCTTCGAGCAGATCGGCATCACCACCGGGCACCGAGTGTGGAAGCAGCAGCCGGGAGGAGGCGCCGCGGGGCTTGGCACGTCGCCGGAGAGGATGATGCGCTCCCGGTGGTGGTCCGGGTCGGGGATCGGGATCGCGGCGAGGAGCGCTTGCGTGTACGGGTGGAGCGGCCGGTTGAACAGCTCCTCGGTGGGGGCCGACTCGGCCATCTTGCCGAGGTACATCACCACGACGCGGTGGGAGACCGCCCGAACCACCGAAAGGTGGTGGGAGATGAACAGGTAGCTCAGCTCCTGCTCGACCTGCAGGCGCTTCAAGATGTTCAGGATCTGCGCCTGCACGGATACGTCCAGGGCGCTCGTCGGCTCGTCGAGCACGATGAAATCCGGTCGGAGCGCGAGGGCCCGAGCGATCCCGATCCGCTGGCGCTGCCCGCCGGAGAACTCGTGCGGGAACCTCCAGAGGTGGTCGGGGTTGAGGCCGACGGCCTGGAGGAGCTCGGCGACGCGTTTGTACCGCTCGGCGCGCGTCCCCATGTGGTGGATCTCGAGCGGCTCGGCGACGATGTCGCGGACCAGCAGGCGCGGGCTCAAGGAGGAGAACGGGTCCTGGAAGACGATCTGAAGCTTCCCCCGGAGCGCTTGGAGTCGCTTGCCCGACATCCGGTAGATCGAGTACTTGTTCGCGATCCCGTCGAGCTCCTTCAAGGCCTCGACGCTGTTGGGCGAAGGCTTGCGGCCCTCCTCCCCGTCGGCCGGAGTTCCGTCGAGAGCCCCGTAGAGCACCTTGAGGCGCTCCATCACCTCGGGCGAGGGCCGGTAGTACGTGTGGCCGCTCGTCGGTTCGATGAGCCGAAGGATGACCCGGCCGGCGGTCGTCTTCCCGCAACCGCTCTCCCCCACGAGGCCGACGGTCTCGCTCTTGTGGATATCGAAACTGATCCCATCGACGGCGCGGACGTCGCCGATGTGGGAGGAGAAGATCCCGCCCCGGATCGGAAAATGCTTCCGGAGATTGCGGACGGACAGTAGGACGTCCTTGGAACCGTTATCCATGCCTACGGACCCCTGTGCCCACTACCCTTTGGCCACCGGTCCGTGATATAAATGGCAAGCGACGACGTGACCCCCCCCTTCCACGGTCATGGGGGGTCGCGTCTCCTTACAGATCGGCATGGCCTGGGGGCAGCGGGGATGGAACCGGCATCCACTGGGGGGATAAATGAGGTTGGGCACCGAGCCGGGAATCGACTCCAGCTTCTTGGTGGGGTCGTCCATCCGCGGGATGGAGCTGAGGAGCCCCTGGGTGTAGGGGTGGAGCGGCTCTTTGAAGATCCCGTGCACGGGGCCGATCTCGACGATGTTGCCGGCGTACATCACACAGACCCGGTCCGCCACTTCGGCGATGACGCCGAGGTCGTGGGTGATCAGGAGCACGGCGGTACCGACCCGGGTCTTGAGCTCCCGCATCAGCTCCAGGATCTGGGCCTGGATGGTCACGTCGAGCGCCGTGGTCGGCTCGTCGGCGATGAGCAGCTCGGGCTCCGCCGAGAGCGCCATGGCGATCATCACGCGCTGCAGCATGCCTCCCGATAGCTCGTGGGGATAGCCGCGGGCGACCTGCACGGGGTTCGCGATGGTGACCCCTTCGAGCGCCTTCACGGTCAGCCAGAAGGTCTCCTCGACGAGCGGATGGTTCACGCGGCCCCGGACCCCCCAGATCCCGAAGTAGAATGTCCTCGCCCTCAGGCCGGTGATCCGACGCGAGATCGACCGGTGGGCGGCGTTCTCCACCCGTCCGTGACGCATCTCGGACAAGTAGACGTCCTTGAGCTCCTGGAGGAGCGCGAGGCGGTGGAGCTCCCGCCGGAGGAAGTTCCTCTGGAGCCCGGAAAGGCGCGCCCGATGGACGGCGTCGAGGAGCTCGGGCCTCTTCTTCTCGGGGTTGGACCAGTTGCCGCGCAGGATGTAGTACGCCTGGGTCCCCACCGACGGGAGGTTGGTGGCCCGACCCAGCTCCTCGCACGCGATGCGGAGCTGCTTGCCGTCGTTCGAACGCGCCACCTCGATGGCGTGGTCGATCGCCGGCCGCACTCCGGGCGCGTTCGGGGTCGCCTCCAAGAGGGCCTTCACGATGAGCGGGCCCCGGTGGAGCAGGAGCGCCTCGGAGATCTGGTTCGACACCGAGAAGATGGGGTTCATCGCGGAAGTGGGCTCCTGGAAGATCATCGAGATGCCGCCGCCGCGCACGGCGTTCATCCGGTCCTGACCCTGCTTGATCCTCCGATACTTTCGGGTCACCTTGATCCGGTTCGATTTCTTGTCCGTCCGGTAGATGGCCTCCTTCTCGAGGCCCCAGAGCAGGTTGACCCCTTTGAAGAGGATCGTGCCGTCCATGATCCGCCCGGGGGGGTCGGCGATGAGCTTGGTGACCGAGAACGCCGTGACGCTCTTGCCGCAGCCGGTCTCGCCGACGAGGCCGACCGTCTCGCCGCGGCGGACATTGAAGGTCACGCCGTCGAGGGCCTTCACGACGCCGTCGTAGGTGAAGAAGTAGGTCCTCAGGTTCCGCACGTCGAGGACCACGTTGCCGATGGAGCCCGAGATGGTCGTGGCCTCGGAAGGCGCCGGGGCGGCGAGCGGCTCCGTGGAGAGGGGAAAGGACTCGAGTGGAGGAGCGACGATCGGTCTCTGCGAAGGTGCGGGCATCGCTTCCGTCGCCATGCGGGGCCTCCTACCTCCTCAGCCGGGGGTCCAGGGCGTCCCGGAGCCCGTCCGACAGGAAATTGACCGAGATCGCGAACAGGAACAGGGTGATCCCCGGAATGAAGATCTGCCACCAGGGGAAGATACAATTGCCGACCTGGCAGAGCGTAAGGATGCTCTTGATGAACGTCTCGCTCACGCTCTTGGCGGTGATGAGCCCCCACTCAGGGAAGTACTGGCTCGGGTAGATGTTGAACCCCAGAAAGACGAGCGCCGCCAGACCGAGGGGGACCGTCCCGATGTCGAGGGACATCTGGACGAACACCGGGTAGAGGCTGTTCGGAACGATGTGCTTACGGATGATCCGCCCGGCCCGGGCCCCGCTCGCCTTGGCCGCTTCAACGAACTTCTGCTCTCGAGTGACCAGGACCTGACTGCGCACGATACGCGTGTAGATGGGCCAATCGGTGGCGATGAAGGCCAGGATCAGGATGCCAAGGTGCCCGCTCAGACCATGGAAGAGGGCTCCCGCGGTCGCGAGAATGACCATCAGGAAGACGTCGGTGATACGCATGATCACCTCGTCGGTCTTCCCGCCTTGGTAACCGGCGATCGACCCGAGGAACAGCCCGATCATCGAGCCGGAGACCACCACGCTCGTCGCGATCCCGAGCGACCATGGCGCGCCCTTGATCAGGCCGGCCATCAGGTTGAAGAAGTACAGCCCCGAGGCATCGACGGTGAGGGACCCCAACGGGAGCGGTCCGAGGCCGAACGGCGAGAGGCTGACCGTCGGAGGGACGAGCGACGGGTCGTTCGCGGAAACGGCGTAGCAGCCCGGTCCGGGGCTCACGGACCCTTGCGGGTAGGTGCAAATGCACCCGGTGTTGGTGTTCGCCGGGTACGTTCCGCAGAGCTGGGTCATCTGCAGGTTGGAGCCCGGGTAGAAGAACGAGGAGAGGGCCACGCAGACGAAGAAGATGAGGATCCCGAGACCCACGATGGCGAGGGTGTTCCGTCGGAGGAAGTAGAGCGTGCGCTTGAGCTGGGCGAGCTGGGGGTTCGGACGCCCCTTGCTCAGGGTGGGGAGCCCCCAACGCGCCTTCTCCTGCGTCGCGCCGGTTTCGTCCTTCGAGGAACCGCTCATGGTCCGCTACCCCAACCTCACTCGGGGATCGAGGTAAGCGTACAGGATATCCACGATGATGTTCGCGCACACCACGATCAGGGTGAACAGGAGCGTGGCCCCGAAGATGAGGCCGAAGTCGAACCCCGCGGGGTTCACCGAATCGACCAGGAGAAGCCCGACGCCGTTGATTCCGAAGACGGACTCGTAGATCGGGAACCCGCCGATGAACCCCGCGAACACCAGGCCGAGGACGGTCACCGTCACGTTCAGGCTATTCCGCCCGGCGTGCCGTCCGACGACCGTGGACTCCGGGACGCCCTTGGCGCGGGCCGTCCGGATGAAATCGAGGTTCATCACCTCCAGCATGCTGTTCCGGACGAACCGAAGGATCCCGGCGATCGAGCCGAAGGCGATGGCGAAGGCGGGGAGGAGGAGCCGCTTGATGGATTCCCCGGCCAGGTACCAATCCTGGGCCCGCTGCGCCGAGCTCGAGTCGGTCAGCGCGTGGAAGACCGCGTCGACGGTCGGGAATCCGGTCGGAGTGGTCACGTAGTGTTGACCGATCCAGGCCGGGTAGACCTCATTGATGAGGCAGTTCTTGTTCGGCCAGCTCCCGAACCACTGCTCGTAGGCGTCGGAGAGGTGGTTGCAGAACGAAGTGTTCGCCCCTCCCGTGAGCGCGACCGCGGTGAACAGGAGCAGCACGGCCAACAGGAACCCCGGGAACGCGAACCCGGAGAAGGAGAGCACGCGCGCCCCTTGGTCGAACGGTCGATTTCGGTAGACGGCCGAGTAGTTCCCGATCGGGATCGCCAGGGAGAGGATGATGATCAGGGAAAGCGCGGCCAGTTCCAACGTGTACGGCAGGAACCAGCTGAGCACGGTGATGACGCTCATGCTCTGGGTGCTGATCCCGATCTGCGAAGAAGCGTAGCTCGCTTTGTCCGTATTTCCCCATTGTAACGTCAAACTATTGTAGATGTATCGAGCCCATTGCGCCGGGATCGGCTGATCCAGGCCGAGCTGATGCACCCCGGTCGTGTACGCGGGGTTCGGACATCCCGGTTGTGGGGTCGAGGCGGGGCAGATGATGGCTCCGCCGGGGGTCTCCGCTCCGGGAGCACAGTACGGATTGTACCCGCAGGGGGACTTCGTCGCCCCGAGGTAGACCAGGAGCTTTTCCTGAACGGGGAGCTGGGACACCAGGACGAAGGTGATCGTCATCACCCCGATGACGACGGGAATGATGAGCAACAGCCGACGAATGACGTAGACCCACATCTTCATGGGGGACCACCTCTCCTCAGCACAGAACTCGAGCCACCGACCCGATTCCCGGTATATATGGATTAGACGTTCGTTTCAGTAGACCACGGAAAAACGCGCTGAAGTTCGAAGCTCAGTAGAGGGGTAGGCCGCCGGTGATCGCGTCGAGCTCCGAGTTCGGGGCCGGCCCCAAGCCGAGGCAGGTCTTCGTGCCCGGCGCCACCTCCGTGAGCCCGGCGTCCTCGACGA
>Ga0326727_10017524_pt1 | contig 14843 bp, 14 predicted proteins | sample MB2enrmetagenome_FD_207643 | JGI IMG/M metagenome (GOLD analysis project Ga0326727, IMG submission 207643) | Lab enriched peat soil microbial communities from McLean, Ithaca, NY, United States - MB29MY | ecosystem: Environmental > Terrestrial > Soil > Wetlands > Peat | place: USA: New York... | reverse complement strand
TGCTGGAGGTGTAATAGCGCTTGAGAAACTGGCCGGTGCAGGAGCCGGGTGTGGCGGCAATCTTAGCCGGGCGGCCCTGGCCGACGATGCGGCCGCCGTCTTCGCCGCCTTCGGGGCCGAGGTCGAGAATCCAATCGGCGTTGCGGATCACGTCCAGGTTGTGCTCGATGATGATGACCGAGTTGCCCAGGTCGGTGAGCCGGTGGAGGACTTCGAGCAGCTTGCGCACGTCGTCGAAGTGCAGGCCGGTGGTGGGCTCATCCAACAGATAAAGAGTGCGGCCTGTCTGGCGCTTCGATAGCTCGCGGGCCAGCTTCATGCGCTGCGCCTCGCCGCCGGAGAGCGTGGTCGCGCTCTGGCCCAGATGAACGTAACCCAGGCCCACATCCACCAGGGTTTGCAGCTTCTGGCGCACCTGCGGCACGTCGGCCAGCACGGTGAGCGCGTCTTCAATGGTCAACTCGAGGATGTCGGCGATGGAGTGGCCATGAAACTTTACGGCCAGCGTCTCCTGGTTGTAGCGGCGCCCGTTGCAAATCTCGCACTGCACGTAAACGTCGGGCATGAAATTCATTTCGATGCGCCGTTGCCCGTCGCCCTGACATGCTTCGCAGCGGCCACCGCCGACGTTGAAGCTGAAACGGCCGGGCTTGTAGCCGCGCTCGCGAGCCTCGGGCAGCATGGCGAAGAGGTCGCGGATGGGCGAGAAAACCTGGGTGTAGGTGGCGGGGTTGGAGCGCGGCGTACGGCCAATGGGCGACTGGTCGATGCGGACGACTTTGTCGATCTGCTCGGCGCCGGTGATGGCTTCGTGCGCGCCCGGTTCCTCGCGTGAGCCGTAGATGCTTTTGGCCAGCGAGCGGTACAAAATATCGTTGACCAGCGTGCTCTTGCCTGAGCCGCTGACGCCGGTGACCAGGGTCATCACGCCCAGAGGAATACGAATCGTCACGTCCTGCAAATTATGCTCTCTCGCGCCGGTGACGGTGAGCCACTTACCGGTGAGGGGCCGCGGATGGACGCGTTGCAACATTCCGGAGACGCCGGAGAGATAGCGCCCGGTGAGCGACTCGGGGCAGGCCATGATTTCCGCCGGCGTTCCCTGAGCAACGACTTGACCGCCCAGGCGGCCGGCGCCGGGGCCAAGGTCGAGAATGTAATCGGCGTGGCGAATGGTCTCCTCATCGTGCTCTACGACCAGCACGGTATTGCCCAGATCGCGCAGCTTTTCCAGGGCCTGAATGAGCCGGTTGTTGTCGCGCTGATGAAGGCCGATGGAAGGCTCGTCGAGCACATAGAGCACGCCGCGCAGCCGGGAGCCGATTTGCGTGGCCAGCCGGATGCGCTGCCCTTCGCCGCCGCTGAGCGTAGCTGCGTTGCGATCCAGCGAGAGGTAGGTGAGGCCCACGGCGCAGAGAAACTCCAGCCGCTCGGCGATCTCCTGGCGGATACGCTCGGCAATGAGCGACTCGCGCGCCGTGAATTTCAGGTTGATAGCCGCCGAGAGTGCGCGGTTCAACGGCAGGGCGGTGAAGTCGGCGATGGAGAGGCCGCCGATCTTGACGGCCAGCGACTCCGGGCGCAGGCGCTTGCCACGGCAGACGGGACAGGGCGTGGCGGACATGTAGGCCATCATCGACTCGCGATAGGAATCGCTGCGCGCCTCTTCAATGCCGTCACGCAGGAAGCTCAGAATGCCGTGGAAACCTGTGCGCGGGCCTTCGCCTTTGGGCGGGCCATAGACCAGAAGGTGCTGCTGGCGCGGGGGCAGCTCCTCGAAGGGCGTGTTCAGATCAATTTTGTAGCGATCGGCGGCCAGGTGGATGAGCCTGAGGAGGTATTGCGAAGTGGAACCGGGACCGAGACCGTCCAGCAGCGGCTTTGACCAATCGGTGATGACCTTGGCGGGGTCCAGATCATAGAGCGAACCAAGGCCGTGGCACTCCGGACAGGCGCCGAAGGCGGAGTTGAAGCTGAAGCTGCGCGGCTCCAGCTTGGGTACGTCAAGGCCGCAGTCAGGGCAGGCCATGGAGGAGGAGAACAACTGCTCCTCTCCGCCAGTGACGGCGACCAGCACCAGTCCGTTAGCCAGTTGCAAAGCCTTGGCTACGGCCAGGTCAAGGCGTTTTTCCACGGAAGGCTTGCCGGGAGGAAGCGGGGGCGCATCGGCAGGCGGGCTCTTGAGCAGGATGCGATCCACGACCGCTTCGATGGTGTGGTTCTTGCGGCGGTCGATCAGAACCGGCTCGGAGAGGTCCATCAACTCACCGTCCACGCGGGCGCGAAAACCCTGCCGGTCAAGCTGGTCGAGCAACTCCTTGAACTCGCCCTTGCGTCCGCGGACAATGGGCGCCATCACCGTGACGCGCTCGCCGCGGCCCAGTTCCAGGATGCGCTGAACAATTTGATCCGCAGTCTGGTGGGCGATGGGCCTTCCGCAGTTGGGGCAGTGGGGTGTGCCGATCGAGGCGTAGAGCAGGCGCAGGTAGTCGTAGATTTCGGTGATGGTGCCCACCGTGGAGCGCGGGCTGCGGCTGGTGGTTTTCTGCTCGATGGAAATGGCCGGCGAAAGTCCCTCGATGGAGTCCACGTCGGGCCGCTCAATCTGGTCGAGGAACTGTCGTGCGTAGGCCGAGAGCGTCTCCACGTAGCGGCGCTGACCCTCGGCATAGATGGTGTCGAAGGCCAGCGAGCTCTTGCCCGAGCCGCTGAGGCCGGTGACCACCGTGAAGGTGTTGCGCGGGATGCGCACATTGATGTCGCGCAGATTGTGCTGGCGCGCCCCGCGCACCGAGATGTGAGTGATGGGCATGAGGGAAATCGAATATCCGCAAGTTGCGCGGGGCTAGAGTTTTTTGTGGCTGCCGTCGCAGAGAACCGGATTGGCGCTGTGCTTGCAGCCGCAGAAGTGAACGGTTTTGGATTCAGTGGCCTCGAATTTTACGGGCGAGAATCCGGTGCCCCTGTGGCTGCCGTCGCAGAAGGGCTGGCCGGCGCTGAGGCCGCAGGCGCACCAGAAGTAGCTCTTGCCGGCTTCGACTTCAACGGCGTAGGGACTCTTTTGGGGAATGGTTGGTTCGGGCATGGGGAACTCTCCTTGCAAGTTGGTAGAGATATTATCGCCGATAGCGGAGACTAGTTCTGTGGATTGCCGGGCGGTTGTGTTGGCTGCGGTTGCCCTGGCTGCGGGTGCTGCTGCATCATCTGTTGCTGCATTTGCTGCGGGGTGCGCGGGGGTCCGCCGGGCACGACGCCGGGACGGATGGGAGGTTGCCCCGGCTGCTGCTCATCCGTGTCGGCGTCTTCTTCGCTGGCTGGGGCGGGAGCGGGATTGACGGCTGCCGTCGTTGTAATCCCAGTCCCGGCGTGGCGAAGACTGAGCAGGATTGCGCGCGGAGTTCCCTGGCCCTGGTCTCCGATCAGGACGATGTTGTAACCGGAGCCTTGCAGAAGCTGGCTGAGCACGTCGCGCGCCGGGCCGGGTCCGTAGACGCCAAAGACTCGCTGGTCGGAGTCGAATCCTTCCACTTTTGCGCCGGTGGCGGTGGACACGTCTGCCAGAATTTGCGCCAGGCTGGAGTTGGCGGCGTCGATGCGCAGGCCCTGGCTGTCCCAGGTGACCGAGGCCGGAGAGGGCTTTTCGTTGGCTGGCCACTTTGGAGCTTCGGGCACGGGAGGCGATGTGGGAGCCGCTACCTGGGGCACAGGGGATTGTGTCTGGGCCGGAACCGGACGCTTATGCGGATGAGCCGGCTTGTGCGCCGGGACAGCGGAAACCGGAACCTGCGCACACAGCATCTGCACCCCGCCAAGAGTCGCGACAAGAAGCGCTGCAAGAACCGCCAGTCGAGTGAACACCCGCGCGCGAAGAGGCCCGAGCGAAAGCTGCGAGTTGAGCTGGAGGTTGGTGCGCATGAAACTGTCCCTGGTTCCGGCGGTCGAACCTCTGCGCCGGATTCCGATGGTCTTCCGGCATAAGCTTCCCGGCGCGGAAGCGCATCCCGAGGCAACATTCAGTTGCCGGTCTACTGTACTAGACTAACAGTGGCCCGCGGACGCTCATGCATGAGTTTTCGCGAGCCGGAGAGGGTTCATCCGATGCGACTCTGCTGGAAGGTTTTTACAGCGCCGGCGGTTCTATTGGCAGTTATGGCCGCGCCGACGCCGGTGAGCGCCACAAGTTGCACTACGCAGGCCGCGTTATTGCCTCAGGACCGCAATGAGCTGGCGGTGGCCGGGGGACGGCTGGCCGTGGCCGTGGCCGAACAGGACCTTGTTACGCTGAAGGCCGCCCTGCTGCCCGCTCTGGCCCAGGAGTGGGAGGGAATGCGCGGGGTGGTCGAGTCTTCCGCTTCGCTGATGAAGGGCGGGCAGATTCAACTGCGCAGCCTCTACGTTCTGGATGCAACCAGCCTGGCCGCGCCCGCCGACACGCAGTTCTTCTGCACCAGCGCGAGTGGCGCGCTGACCGTGACCCTGACCATGCGGGCGCTGCCGCCGGGCCGGTACGCCGTGGTGCTGGCCGATGCAGCCGGAACGCCCTACGCCGGCCAATTGTGCTTTATCCTGGTTTGGGACGGTCCCGCATCGGGCTGGAAGCTGGGCGGGCTGACAGTCCGCCCCGGCGCTCTAGACGGGCAGGATGGCGATTGGTGGTGGACGCACGCCCGCGATTTGGCCAGATCAGATCAGCCGTGGGCCGCGTGGTACGCCTATGAGACGGCGCGAATGCTGCTGCTGCCCGTGGATATTCTCTCCTCGCCGAACCTGGAAAAACTCGGAAGCGAGCAGATGGCAATCAAAGATTCTCCGCAAAACGCCTTTCCGTTGACGGTCCCCGACGGCCCGCGCACCTGGAAGATCGATGCGGTGCGGCTGGACCCGGCGCTGCTGCACGCCGACCTGGGCGTGGCCTACGAATCGCTCGGAATCGCGGACCCTGCTGCGCAGCGGACGGAAGCCATTGCCGTGTTGAGCGCGTTTCTCAAGTCGCAACCGGGATTGCGTGAAAACTTTCATGGAATGTGGGCCTACGCCGTAAAGGACGGCAAGCGGACGCCAGTGCTCGAATTGCCCATGGCGCAGATTCCGTAGGGGCAGCGGGCAGCGGTCAGTGATCATGGATGTCCATAGGTAATCAACTCCGCAAATCTTAGAAAGGTACAAACCCATGCCCGCCATCATCGATCTGCGTTCGGATACAGTTACACGGCCCACGGCCCAGATGAGGGCGGCGATGGCCGCGGCCGAGGTGGGCGACGACGTGTACGGCGAGGACCCTACCGTTAACCTGCTTGAGCAACGCGCGGCGGAGAGATTCGGCCGCGAGGCAGCGCTCTTTGTGCCGACGGGCACCATGGGCAACCAGATTGCCATTCGCCTGCACACCCAGCCGGGCCAGGAGGTGATCGCCGAATCGCGGGCGCACATCCTGGATTGGGAGATGGCCACCACGGCGGTCTTTTCCGGCTGCCTGGTGCGCGCCGTCGCGGCCGAGCGCGGCATTCTGACCTGGAAGCACATTGAGCCGGCCATCTACGCACGCGGCGCCTTTCGCGCGGCCACCGGATTGATTGAGATTGAGAACACGGCGAATCTTGCCGGTGGCACGGTGACGCCGCTGCCGGTGATGGAAGAGATTTGGAAGGGGGCGAGAGAGCGCAAACTCCCGGTGCATCTGGACGGGGCGCGCATCTTCAACGCTGCCACGGCGCTGGGCGTCGATGTGCGGGCGCTGACCATCGGCTTCGACACGGTGATGTTTTGTTTGTCGAAGGGGCTGGGCGCTCCGGTCGGATCGATGCTGGTTGGCTCGGCGGAGCTGATGGCGCGGGCGCGGCTTTATCGAAAGGCATTAGGCGGCGGAATGCGCCAGGCGGGCATTCTGGCGGCGGCGGGACTGATCGCGCTGGAGCAGGGTCCGGCGCGTCTGCACGAGGACCACGCCAACGCGCGTTTGCTGGCTGAGGCGCTGGCAAAGATCGAACGTATTGCCATCGATCTGAACGCGGTCGAGACCAATATCGTCGTCTTCAAGCTAAAGAGAGTCAGCGCGCCGGAGGTTGTGGAGCGGCTCAAAGCGCGCGGCATCTGGATAAGCGCCTTTGGGCCGGATGCGATTCGGCTGGTCACGCATCTCGACGTGGACCGCGCGGCCTGCGTGACGGCGGCCGAGGCGCTGGCCGAGGAGATTAAGGCTCACACTGATCACTGATCACTGTTCACTGACCACTGTATTCACGGTTCCAACAGAATCTTCCCGGTCGTCTTGCGCGCTTCCAGATCGATCTGCGCTTGCGCGGCCTCGGAGAGGCGATACAGGTGCTCGGTGCGCAGCTTAAGTTCGCCCTTCGCGGCCCAGTCCAGCACGTCTCCGGCTCTCCATTCCAATTCCGCCCGCGTTGCCACGTAATGCCACAACGTGGGGCGAGTGATGAAGAGAGATCCCTTGCCGCTGAGCTGAATCAGATCAAACGGCGGCACCGGTCCGCTGGATGCGCCAAAAAGGACGAGCATACCGCGCGGGCGCAGGCAGTTCAGGCTGCCTTCAAACGAGGTTCGGCCCACCGAGTCGTAGACCACATCGACTCCTTTGCTGTTGGTGAGTCGCTTGGCTTCCTCCACGAAATCCTTCTCCATGTACAGAATCACATCCGAGGCTCCCGCCTCGCGCGAGAGCTTCGCCTTGGCCTCGGTAGAGACGGTGGTAATCACCCTCGCTCCCAGCCGTGAGGCCATCTGCGTCAGCAGTAAGCCCACGCCGCCGGCTCCGGCGTGAACCAGCGCGGTGTCGCTTGCCTTCAGCGGAAAAGTGGAGTGGGAAAGGTAGTGCGCGGTCATACCCTGCAACAGCGCGGCCGCGGCCTGCTGCATGCTCAGTCCCGCCGGAACCTTGACCAGCGACGCCGCCGGAACCAACGCATACTCGGCGTAGCTGCCCAGCACGCCCACCGAGGCTACCGCGTCGCCGGCGGCAAAACCGGTCACGCCCGGACCCAGCTCCTCCACCGTGCCTGCTGCCTCACTGCCCGGCGTAAGCGGCAGCGCCGCCTTGTAGACGCCTTTGCGGAAGTAGATTTCGATGAAGTTGACCCCCACAGCTTCCACGCGGATCAACACCTGCCCCGGTCCCGGCTGCGGGATGGGCAATTCGGCCAGCTTCAGTACCTCCGGCCCGCCTGTCTCGTGAATCTGTATGGCTTTCATCACAGGTTCAGCATGAACCTAAATGGCGTACGGGCGCAAGAGGCGGGGCCTGATGTATTTCTAAATCCTATTCTCTGCTTCCTAATTCCTGTTCTCGAATCCCTGTTTTCTGCGACAGTACGTGCGGCTCTTCCGGCACGCGCACGCGCACCATGCTCTCGATGGAATACGGCGTGCGTTGCCGGCCGGTGTAGAAGTGGCGCACCCCTAACTCGCCCAGCAGGCCGATGGCCAGCATCTGGATGCCGGAGACGATCAGCACCGATCCAATGACAAACATCGGCCCATGTTGGAGCATTACGTCCAGGTGCGGATTGAGGATCTTCATTCCCAGCAGGATGGCCGCCATGCAACTGCCCACCAGGATGCCCAACGCGCCCAGGCCGCCGAAGAAGTGCAGCGGCCGGTTCATGTACTTGAGAAGAAAGCGGATGGTCAGCAAATCAAAGAAGACGCCAAAGGTGCGTCCGATGCCGTAGTGGCTCTTGCCGCGCTCGCGGGGCACGTTCTTGATGGGAATTTCGCAGATAGACGCGCCGTACCAACTGGCCAACGCGGGGATGAAGCGGTGCATCTCGCCGTACAGCGGGATGTTCTGGATGACTTCACGGCGATACGCCTTAAAGGTGGTGCCAAAGTCGTGGATGTTCACGCCGGATAGTTTGGCCATCAGCCAGTTGGCGCAGCGCGAGGGAAAACGGCGCATGACAAAACTGTCAACCCGCTCCTTGCGCCAGCCGCTGACCACGTCGTAGCCTTCTTCCAGCTTTTCCATGAAGTCAGGAATCTCGCTGGGGTCGTGCTGCAGGTCGCCGTCCATGGCCAGTATGAACTCGCCCGAGGCGTGGTCGAAGCCCGCGGCCAGCGCCGATGTCTGACCGAAGTTGCGGCGCAGCTTAATGACCATCACACGGCTATCGACCGCGGCAATCTCCCCCATCAGCTTGTAAGTGCGGTCGTTGGAGCCGTCGTCCACCAGCACCAGCTCATAACTATCGCTCACCTGCTCCATCACCTGTTTCAGGCGCGCATACAAGACGGTCACGTTCTCATCTTCGTTGTGAAAAGGAACGACAATGGAGTACTTGGGCATAATGAAAGTGTAGACTACGCCGCGTTGCATAAAGATTACATCTTTTTTCGGAATGGCTCATGGATACACAAACGGAACACAGAGAGGCGAGAAAAAAGGTGGAAAACTACCGTTCTAGCTCTTCGAGCATGGTCTGCATCTCACTAACAGCATGGAGGTTGCCGCTATGTGAGGCGCTTTCGATGCCGGCCTTCAGCCGAGCAATAGCTTCTTGAGCGCGGCCCGCCGCGGAGAGGGTCTGCGCGGCCATAAAGTAGCCCGCCGTGTATCCCGGATCGTAGGCCAGCAGCGCGTCGAACTCAGCCAGCGCAGCGGCTGTCTCGCCCCGGCCAGCCAGTTCCATGGCCAAACCATAGCGGGCAAAACTGTTTTTCGGGTCCAGCTCCAGAATCTCTTTTAGCCCTGTAATCTTGTCCATATTGCTCGAAGATACGGCCAGCCGGCGCCGCGTGGATTTGCGTAATTGGCGGCGATTGCCGAAACTGAAATCAGCGCCCTTTCAGACCAGCCGCCGCCAGCTTCATTCTATCCGGCAGCAGACGGCTCAGAGCAGCATCCCAGGAATGGAGCAGACACGATGAGTCAGACGAATTCCATCGAAACCAACCCCTCGGCCCGCACCGTCGCCAGCACGCAGTCGGAGATGACCGAGCTGATCCTGCCCAACGACACCAATGTCCTGGGCAATCTGCTGGGCGGACGGCTAATGCACTTCATCGACCTGACTGGCGCCATGGCCGCCTACCGGCACGCGCGAACCTACATCGTAACCGCAGCCATGGACCACATTGACTTCATCCGGCCGGTGCGATTGGGCCATCTGGTCACGCTAAGGTCCAGCGTCAACCGTGCCTTTACCACCTCCATGGAAGTTGGCGTGAAGGTGTGGGCGGAAGACACGCAGACCGGCGTGCAGTCGCACGTGGCCAGCGCCTACCTGGTTTTTGTGGCAATCGACAAGGAGGGCCACCGTCAAAAGGTTCCTCAACTGCTGCCGGAGACGCCCGACGAGCGCCGCCGCTATGCCGATGCGCTACTGCGCCGCGAACATCGCGAGGCCGAGGCCGCGCGCCGCAAGCAGGAGAAGCTGGCCCATGCCACTCGGTAAAACACGAAAGCCTGAGAACCGCAATCGGCGTGATCCGCATCTGATGAACAATAGGATTTTTCATTCAAGGAGCAAACAGACACTATGGCGCATTCGCCTGCAATGCCTTCGCCCGTCGCTTTGCCGGGCATCTCGAAGATCATCGCCATCGGTTCCGGCAAGGGCGGCGTGGGTAAAACCACCGTCGCTGTCAACCTGGCCATTGCGCTCAGCAAGCTCGGCCAGCGCGTGGGCCTTATCGACGCCGATGTCTACGGACCCAATGTGCCGCTGATGATGGGTTCCAGCCAGCAGCCGGCCATGGGCGAGGACAATCGCATCCTCCCCAACCTGACCCACGGCATCAAGACCATCTCCATCGGCTACATCTCCCCCGGAGACAAGCCGATGGTGATGCGCGGACCCATGCTGCACCAGATTATTCGCCAGTTTTTGCAACAGGTGGATTGGGGCGAGTTGGACTACCTTATTGTCGATCTGCCGCCCGGCACCGGCGATGTGGTGATTTCATTAGTTCAGACCGTTCCGCTGACCGGCGCCGTGGTGGTCTCCACGCCCAGCGACGTGGCCCTGCAAGACGCGCGCAAGGCTCTGGAGATGTTCGCCCAGGTCAACGTCGAGGTGCTGGGCATCGTGGAGAACATGAGCCACTTCACCTGCCCGCACTGCCATCAGGAGATTGACATTTTCTCCCGGGGCGGCGCCGAGCGCACCGCGAAACAGTTCAATGTTCCTTTTCTGGGATCGATTGAGCTGGTTCCTGCCATCCGCGAGGGCGGCGACCGGGGCTTACCCGTTGCACTGGCCGGACCCAAGAGCCCGCAGGCTGCCGAGTTCTACGCTGTGGCTGAAAAACTGATGGTGCAGGCCGAGGAAGCCGCAGCTGCTGCCACCGACGTGATCGAAATCAGCTAAGCCACCTGCGGTGGGGCCAAACGCTCGCGGCCCAGGCCGCGCTGGTAAAAGGTGCGGCCCCAGAGGCTCCGTTCACCCTCCGTCAATAATGGGCGATCAGTTTCTGCGCCACGGCCTTGGAGAGCGCAATCTTCTCGGGAGTCGATTTGCCGAGATACATGGAGATGACGATCACGTCTCCCTTGACCTTCACGGCCAACTGGCTTCCAAAGAAGATGGCGCCGGAGCCGATGCCGGGTACGTCTTGCGCATCCTTGAACTCCTTGCGGGCGTTGGCGGCGTAATCGCCGAAGCCGGGGCCGTAACCGGAGTGAATGATGATGGAGAACGACTTGAATGCATGACCGAAGCGGCAGGGATCGGTGGGGCTGCGTTTGAGTTGCATGCCGACAGCGGCCGAGACCTCTTCCTCCGTAAGCCGGTTGCAAACGTTCTGGGCAAACGCCGCCACATTCGACAAGGGCAACGCAAGTAAGATAGCGCCAAAGAACAGATTGGATAGTTTCATGTTGATAAGTTTATGTACGGAATGTTACCGGCCTGTAAATATCAATCGCGACGGGGCGACTACGGAGCAAAAGAAAAGCGAGGCGCGCCCCGCTTTTCTCTGAACAAAACTGCAGGCAACAGCGTGAAAGCATTACCACATCGTGGCGGCGGCGGGGGCGCCGTAATCGGCCAGAAGGGTCGTGTTGTTGAACGTGGTGTTGCTCCCATTTGAGATCACGTTGGGAGAGGCAACCACCGCATATTTGTTGTTGAGAAAAGCGCTGCGGTTGACTTGGGTGATTCCTCCGTTGGCATACACCGCTTCGAGATAGCCATTGATCTGGCAATTATCCACATAGAGATTCGAATTGATCGACTGTATGCCGTTCCCATAGTTCCCCACCGTAGTGCCGGCATTCGGCGACGTGAATGTAGAGTTGAGGATGGAGACCGCAGCGTACTCGGCAGTCAATCCAAAGTTGGCAAAACGCATGTGCGAATTGATGACCACCACGGACTGAAGAGATGTTGCGGAAGTTCCATTGACGATGATACCGGTGGAGGAGATGTTCTCAAAGGTGGTGTCCTTGACCACGATATTCTGCCACTGAGAACTCTGTGCGTAGATGCCAAATTGGAATCCGGTCAGCTGTACATTATCGACATCCAGTCCGCCGACACCGTTGAAATAGATTCCGTATCCCGCTCCATAGTTGCTGTGGAGGCTGAGGTTGTGCAGTTGAACCACACTGCCTGACGGCGTATTCACACTGATCCCGGTCCCTTGAGACGAATTGATCACATTGGTGGCAAAGCCGCCGCCGTCGATGCGGATGGGCTCGGTAATCGTTACCGGACCGTAATCGCCTGCGTTGAGGACGCTGAGCTGGCCCCAGGAGGGAGTTTTGGTAACCGCGTAGGCAAAAGTTTTGCATGGCGCGTTGATCGGGCAAGTTCCAGTATCGCTTCCTGTGTTGGAAACCCAGGTCTGCGAGTAGGCCGCGGTGGTCAATGCCATCGCACAGGACGATAGGACAAGAATGACGGCATTCTTCATTTGGTAAGGCTCCATGTGGGTGATTTATTAATAAATTGTAGCGGGCGGAGTAATGGGAATGTCTCAAAATTCTTAAGAACTCTGTTAAATGTGTGTAAATCGCTGCCGGCAACTGCGCGGAATAGATAAATAATTGCGTATCTTCTAAGACTCATTGTCGCCAAAATCAAAAGCGGGGATCGCTCCCCGCTTTTTCTTCTGGTTGAAAGTGCAATCTACCGCCAGTGTCCTTCCTGGAGCTCCCAATGATCGTGATGTTTTACCCACCTGTGAGCGACCCAGCGCTGGCCCTCATGGGGCGGACGCTCCCAGCGGCCGGGAACCCAGACGTAGTGGTCGCCATCCCAGCGGTGATAGCCGTCGATCCACACGAAACCACGCTCCGGAGGCCGGCCGCGCTCTTCAACGACCGGGGGCGGGGGGCCAATGCGGACCACTATCTGCGCAAACGATGCCGCAGGCAACAGTGTGAAAGCGAGCAATAATGCCAGTGCAATCTTCTTCATCATGAATCACATCCTCCAGTGATTGTGTGTTTCCGGGGCTTCCTGAGAGTTCATGTGCGTTCCGGATTGTTGATGATTTCAACGGTGTTCGGCGAAAAAAGTTGCGGTACGTTGCAAACCGCACCCGCACAACATTTACTCCCCCTGGGTTCTGAATGGATGTACCAAATTGCTCAGAGTTATGATGGACGAATGAAGCCGGGGGCTTCAGATCTCAATTCTGAAACCTGGAAAACTTCAAATATCAACTACATGCGAATCGGGAAGAAGGCTATGAGCAGGATTTCGATTGCCGTGGAAGACCGGGTCTTTGTTCTGACCGGGGCGGGCATCAGCGCGGAGAGCGGGTTACCCACCTTTCGCGCCGCGGATGGCTTATGGGCAGGGAATCGGATTGAGGATGTATGCACGCCCGAGGCCTGGGAACGCAATCCATGGAAGGTGTGGGAGTTTTATTCCGCGCGCCGGAGGGCGGGCGCTGAGGCCAAGCCGAATCCTGCGCACGTTGCATTGGCCGAGTTGGAGCAGCAGCTTGGCGACCGTTTCTTTCTCTGCACGCAAAATGTCGACGACCTGCACGAGCGCGCCGGGTCACGGCGGTTGCTGCACATGCATGGCGAATTGAGTAAGGCGCATTGCGAGAACGATTGCGGCCGGCCGCCGGTTGAGGATCACTCCCTCTATCGCAGCCTGGAGGAGGTGGGCCGCTGTGCGTGTGGCGCAAGGCTGCGCCCGCATATCGTCTTTTTCGGCGAGATTCCGCTGGAGATGGAACGCATTCAGCAGGAGATTGCAAACGCAACGCTGATGGTGGTCGTCGGCACTTCTGGGTCGGTTTATCCGGCGGCCAACTTTGTCCACTGGGCGCGGCAGCACGGCGCGCGCGCCGTCTACGTGGGGCCGGAGCCGCCGCTGAACGCCTCGGCCTTTACCCACGTGGTCGAGGGCAAGGCAGGAGATGTTTTGCCGGGACTGTTTGCGGTCGAGCGGAGTTAGCGCAGAGTGCGGAGTTTACGTGGTCTCCCACCCCGGCCTCAAAGGATCAAAACGCAGGTTCTTCGACTCCGCTACGCTCCGCTCAGAATGACAGACGAAGGCGGGATCAAGCTACTTCTCGCCGGGAACTGAAACCAGCTCTGGAAATGCGAACGTTGCATTGGCTTTCTGCTGCTCGGCTTCCCGGTCGAGCATGGCTCGCTTGGGAACTTCGGTCAAATCTTGCTCGTGCGCCGTGCGCTGGACTTCGGCTTGCGTGGGGCGCCATGCGTTGGGGAGGGTTTGCATTCGGTTTTCTCCGTTTCTTTCTTTGCGGCCCGATGGGCCGGTTCTATCGCTTCAATTGGTTTTGTGGAGACGTTGCCGGCGGATTTGATGTACTCCACGCGCCGGAAGCGCAGCGCTGTCCAGTCCTCGTCGATGGCGATGGCGCGCACGGTGTCGAAGCCCAGAGCCTGCAGTGAGTTCCAGCCGGTGTCGCGATTGAAGTCGCAAGTGTACTTTTTGGACGTGCCCTTGGGATAGGCAAACCACACGATTGCATCGCCGGGGGCGCGCGCGGCCACGGCTCCGGCCAGCGCGTCCACCTCGCTCTTTCGCGTCACAAACGCCAGGAAGAAGCCGATCTCTGGAACCGACTCAATGTGGTGGTGAATGGTGAGAACGGGAAGGCGCGCAAGCTCCGGCTGAAAGCTCTCGGGCGCATGCAGGACGAGGATCTCCTGTTGATCCGTAAGGTTGAGTTTTTCAAATATTTCGCTCATGGATTCTTATAATATCCCCATCGCGGAAATAATCTGCAAACTCCTGACAGGAATTCGTTCAGGTATGATCGGGTTATCCCCGGCTTGATCCGCTCTCAAGGAGGAAGCGCCCGTGCCAGAAAAAAATCTATCCGTATCGCCCCAAAAGGCTTCGGCCCCGGCCGCGCGAGACCCCCGCGTCGAATCCATCCTTCAGCGCCCACTGCGCATCGCGCTTTTCGGCTTTGGGACGGTGGGCAGTTCCGTGGCGCGAATTCTGGTCGAGTCCCAGCCCGAGGGGCTGGAGTTGACCCACATCTACGTCCGCAGCAAAGCGAAAAGGCGCGTGGACTGGGTTCCGGCGAGCGTGGTGTGGAGTGAGGACGCCGATGCGGTGCTGGCCTCGGACGTGGACGTAGTGGTGGAGCTGGCTGGCGGCCTTGATCCGGCCGGAGGCTGGGTGCGCAAGGCGCTCAAAGCCGGCAAGAGCGTGGTGACGGCCAATAAGAAGCTGATCTCCTGCCAAGGTGTCGAGCTGGAGCGGCTGGCCGCGGCGGGCGGCGGACAGTTGAAGTACGGCGCCGCGGTAGCCGGCGGAATCCCCGTGATTCCGGGGCTGGAACAAGGGCTGGCCGGCGATCAGATTGTGCGCATTGAAGGCATCCTGAACGGCACCTGCAACTTTATTCTGAGCAGAATGCAGGAGGGCGCCGAGTACTCCGCGGTGCTG
>Ga0326727_10017523_pt1 | contig 14843 bp, 9 predicted proteins | sample MB2enrmetagenome_FD_207643 | JGI IMG/M metagenome (GOLD analysis project Ga0326727, IMG submission 207643) | Lab enriched peat soil microbial communities from McLean, Ithaca, NY, United States - MB29MY | ecosystem: Environmental > Terrestrial > Soil > Wetlands > Peat | place: USA: New York... | reverse complement strand
CGTCAGGGACGGGAAATCGATCAGCGCCGTCGCCAGGACGTTCAACGTCCACCCGGCGACGATTTACCGCGTCATCGAGGGATAGGGGCCTTATGCCGGTTTTCTGTTCCGCTCAGCCGCACAGGCCTAGTCCAGTGGTGGGTACGATGAAGGACTGCTCGTCGCCCGTGTAGCCGAAGGTGGTCGCCTTTACGCCTGCCGAGAGCGCCAGCAGCGAAGCGCCGGCCAGAAGAAGTTTTTTCATCACGTCCGCGGTTTCCTTTCCCATGCCTTGCCGTCACGCGCATCCGGTCGCCATCCGGACAGCCGGGCCTGGCGATCGCCGCGCATGAAATGAACGAGCAATCTTTGTGCCGCGCTTGGAATGATAAGTATTATCAATCGTTTTCGGGTCTCCGGGCCAGGACGGCCCTGCAACAATGTAAAGAATTCCGACACCTGCTGCGCCCGCAGATCGCCGTCGCAGTCCGGCGCGCCGGTCGGCAGCGCCCGGCATATCATTGTAAACAAAGCTCCTTGCTGCCGGGCCGGCGCCTCACGCCGAAGCCGACTGGATCCCGCAACGCTGTAAAGAATTCCGACAGTTTGCGCCGGCTGGGGCCGCCACATCGTGGATCCCCTGGCCGTGCTGCGGAAAAGCCAGCATCATGACAGGAGATATCGCGCAACGGGGTTGGCGGGGCGGCCGCGCACCGAAACAAAGCGCTGGTATGACATGAACCGCATGACGCCGCTTTCCCGTCGCCTGTTCCTTCTGCTGCCGCTGGCCTGGCCGGCGGGGTGCCAGACCCCGCCGCCGGACGCCTATGTCGCGGCCTCGCATGCCGAAGGCAACGGCGTGGTGATCGGCCGCAACGCCGCCGGCGAGGTCTGCCGGCAATACGTGCCGGCGACGGGCGGCGGCGCCGATCTTTATTGCGGCACGTGGAAGCAGCCCGCGGCGCGCGTGCGTCCGGGCGCCGGTGCCGGGGGAACGCTGGCCGAACAGGCCAGCCGTTTCGCCGCCTCGCTGGCGCCGCGCGTGGTCCGTTGCGGCACGCCGCAGCCCCTCGCCTTCCCCGGCGCGGATGCGGCGCTGCAGATGACCTGCACCCGCGCCGCCGGCGGCTGGCCGCATGCCGCGTTGGTGGCGCAGGTTGGCGGGCGTTCCTGGTACGCCGACGGGGTAGCGCCGGCCCTGCCGGTCATGCAGCGCGCGATCGGCGTGCTGACCGGCCGCGCCAGCCCCGAGGCGGAAACCGCCGCGCCACCGCCGCTCGCTGCCATCCGCAGCCTGAGCGCCAACGATATCGGTCTCTATCAGGCGCTGATGCACGACGCCGCCGATGCCAACCGCACCGGCAACTGGGAACAGTCCGCCGTCCTGTTTCGCCGCGCCGCCGAGCTGCAGGAAAAGGCGCAGGGGCACGACAGCCCGGCACTGGTCGACGCCTGGATCGGGCTCGCCGTGCAGCTTTCCAACCAGGGTAAGTTCACCGAGGCGCGCGCCATCTTCGCCCGCGCCGAGGCGCTGCTGCCCGCCTCGGCCGCGCCCCTGGCACGCGCCCGGCTCAGCCACTATCTCGGACTCAGCCGGCTCAGCCAGAACGATGCGCCGGAAGCGCTCCGGCTGTTGCGCAGCGCCGAGCTTCTCTATGCGTCGGCCCTGCCCGACGATCTGGCCGAACCGCCGCCGCTCACGCTCGCCGGCAGCTTCGCCCCGACCCCGGCCACCGCAATGCTCACCCCGGTCGCCGGAATGCGCCCGGCGCTCAACCCCGCCACGCTGGAGGCCCTGCTCGGCGTTATCGAGACACGGCGCAATCAGGCGCTCGTGCTGCACGCCCTCGGCGACGAGGCCGGGGCGCTCGCCGCCGCCGACAGCGCCGAGGCGTTCGCCCGCGCGCAGGAGCTGACCGACGCCAAGGTCTCCGCCTTCGTCTATCGCACCGCCGGCGTGACGGTGCTTGAAGGCGGCCGGGCGGAGGCGGCAATGACCAGGCTCGACGCCTCGGTGGCCGCCTTCGACCGCGGCCTGCCGCGCACCCTGCCGCTGGCCGAAACCCAGTTCCGCCGCGCCGAGGCGCTGCTCCAGGCCGGCAAGCCCGCCGAGGCCCTCGCCGCCTGCCGGACCGGCAGCCAGCTGCTGCGCGACCTCAAGCAGGGGGTTGACGGCGTCCGGTTGCAGCCCTGCCTGGCGGCCACCGCGGCGCAGGCGCGCGCCGCCGCCGACCCGCAGAAGCTGCTGGCCGAGATGTTCGAAACGGCGCAGCTCACCCGCGGCGCCATCACGACGGAACAGATCCAGCGGGCCGCCGTGCGGCTGGCCGCCACCGCCGATATCGGCCGCGTGCTGCGCGCCCGCGACGATGCCGACGCCAGGCTGAACGAACTGCTCCGGTATCGCGACGAGATGGCCGACCCGGACGCCGCCCCGCCGGCCGGGCGCATTGCCGAACTCGACACGCAGATTGCCGCCTCCCGCACGGCACTGGACAAGGCCGAGGACGAGCTTCAGGCGGCGCTGCCCAGCTACAACGCCCTGGTGCAGCAGGTGGTGCCGGCCGCCACGCTGTTCGCCGCGCTGCGCCCGGGCGAGGCGTTCGCCGCGATCAGCCTGGCCGGGACCGAAGGCTGGACTTTCCTGCTGCGCGACGGCGTCATCCGGGTCGGTCATGTCGAGGGCGGCGCGACGCGCATCGCCGGGCTGGTCGAACGGCTGCGCGCCAGCATCGAGCCGGCCGGCAACGACCTGCCGGCCTTCGATGCGGCGGCAGCGCAGGAGCTGTACACCGCGACTCTCGGCGAGGTGGCGGCCGGGCTGGACGGCGCCACCGCGTTCAGCGTGGCGCCGACCGGCAGGCTGCTGTCGCTGCCCTTCGAGCTGCTGCTGACCGGCCCCGTCACCGGCGGGACGCTCGCCGACGCGCCGTTCCTGGTGAAGCGGTTCCCGATCGTGCATGTGCCCTCGGCCGCCAACCTGGTCAGCCTGCGCCATGCCTCCATCCGTGCCACCCGGCCATGGTTCGGCTTCGGCGATTTCCAGCCGATCGGCCGGGCCCAGGCGGTGCGGCTCTATCCGGGTGCGGCCTGCGCCGGGAGCGCCGGCCAGCTCGCCGGCCTGCCATCCCTGCCCGGCGCCCGGGCGGAACTGGAAACGGTGCGGCGCGCGCTGGGGGCGGCGCCGGCCGAGCAACTGCTCGGCGCCGGCTTTACCCGCATGGCGGTGCTCCATCAGAAGCTGCTGGATTACCGCATCCTGCATTTCGCCACCCATGCGCTGCTGCCTTCCGAAATCGCCTGCCAGGAGGAACCCGCCATCGTCACCTCGATCCCGCCGGGCCAGCCGGAGGCGGGATTGCTGACCGCGACCGATGTCCTGCTCGGCCTCAGGCTTGATGCCGAGGTGGTCGTGCTGTCGGCCTGCAACACCGGCGGCGCTGGCGGGCGGGACGGCGGCGAGAGCCTGTCCGGCCTAGCGCGCAGCTTCTTCTTTGCCGGTGCCCGCGCGCTGCTGGTGACGCACTGGGCGGTCGAGGACCAGGCCGGCGCCTATCTGGTCAGCCGGACGCTGGCCGGCATGCGGACGGACGGCCTCGCCGTGGCGCTGCGCAAGGCGCAGCTGGAGATGCTGGCAACCGCGGGTTACGAGCACCCGTTTTTCTGGGCGCCGGCCGTGGTGATCGGCGAAGGCGGCGGACCGCCGCCTCGTTTCACGGGTTTATAGGTCACCGGAACGCGGCACCGGGACAGGCGCCACAGGCGGGTCATGGAGCAGCAGAAACTCGGCAAATACGACCTCCGCCGCGAACTGGGGCGAGGCGGCGCCGGCGTGATCTACGAAGCCTGGGATCCCGACCTGGCCCGCCTTGTCGCCATCAAGACCGTCCGGCTGCCGCCGGCCGGGGACGCGGAGACCGAGCGGCAGCTCGCGCGCTTCCGCCAGGAGGCGCAGGCGGCGGCGCGGCTGTCGCATCCGAACATCGTGGCGGTCTATGATTACGGCCGCGCCGGCGACCTGTCCTTCATCGCCATGGAGTTCATCGAGGGCGGCTCGCTGAAGCAGCGTCTCGGGCCAGGCGGGGCGCTGGCGCCGGCGGAGGCGGTCGGGCTGATCCGGCAGGTGCTGGCCGGGCTCGCGGCCAGCCATGCGGTCGGGGTGGTGCATCGCGACATCAAGCCCGAGAACATCATGCTGCGCGACGGGCAGGCCAAGATCGCCGATTTCGGCATCGCCCGGATTTCCAGCAGCCAGCTGACCCAGGACGGCACGCTGACCGGCACGCCGCCCTATATGTCGCCCGAACAGTTCCGCGGCGAGACGGTCGATCTGCGCACCGACATCTGGTCGGCGGGGGTGCTGCTGTACCAGTTGCTGACCGGGCGGCGGCCCTTCGAGGGATCCGGCTTCGCGCCGATCATGAACAAGGTGCTGAACACCGAGCCGCCGCCGCCTTCCGGCCTGTGCCCGCCCGGGCAGATCCCGCCGGCGCTGGACCGGGCGGTGATGAAGGCGCTCGACAAGCGGTTGTCGCCCGACGGCCGTTTCGCTTCCGCCGTGGCCTTCTCGCAGGCGCTGGAAGGCGTGTTCGACGAAGCAACCCTGGCGTTTCCGCCCACCCGTCCGTCGGCGCCGGCACGGCGGCGAAGGCGGCTGCCCTGGGCGGGGACAGTGGCGCTGCTGCTGCTGGCAGCAGGCGGCGGGGGGTGGTGGCTGGCGAGCCGCGGAACGCCGCGCCCGCCGGCTTCTCCCCCCTTCTCCCCGTCGCCGGCACACTTGCCGGCGGCGCCAGCGTTGCCCACGCCTCCGCCCAGCCTGGCGGATTTGCGCAGCCTGCTGGCCACCGCTGACTGCACGCTGGTCAGCGGCACGATCGAGACGACCAAAATCATCCTTACCGGCCTGGTCGCAGCCGATCTGCTGCCGCCGGTCGCGGCGGCCTATCAGGCGCTGCGCAGGGACGCTCCACCGGGCCGGTCCACTGAATTCGCCGTCCTGCCGCTCGATCGTGTGCCCGCCTACTGCGCGGCATTGGACGCGATCCGCCCGTTCGCCGACCCTATCGGCAGTGACCCCACCGGCGGTACGGGGCGTGGCATGGCGGTGCAGATCGATACCGGGGGCGCCCGCCTGCGCGAGCGGTCGCCTTTCTCGCTGATCGTTACGATGCCGGAATTCGCCGGCTGGGTGCAGATCGACTATTTCAGCGGCGGCACCGTGGCGCATCTCGGCTTGCGGCCGGCCGGCCGGTGGCTCGGCGCCGGGGCGCGGATGGTGGTTTATCAGGGCATCGCCACCGACCCGGGCACCGACCTGGTAGTTGCCATCGCCGCGCGCGAGCGGCCGCTATTTCCGCAGCCCCGCCCGGAAACCGAACCGGCGGCGGCGTATCTCGAAGCGCTGCGCACCGCCCTGCGCGACCGCCTGCCGGCCACGCTTTCGGCCCATGCCATCCGGGTGGTGACCGAGCGCTGATCCAAGCACCGCTTTTGGTGCGACGCTCCGGCCGTTTGGAGCGTCGGAAGCCGTCGCGGCCAATTCACCCGTTTCCGGGCGTCGTCTTAGCCCGGCTTGTCGGGAGATGCGGCGACCTGCTCATCCTCGGGCGGGCGGTTCCACCAGCCACCGCCAAGCGCCTGGAACAGCGACGCCGTGTCGGACAGGCGGCCGGCACGCGCCTGCACCAGCGCCAGTGCCGCCTGCTGATAGGTCTGCTCGGCATTCAACAGCGCCAGATAAGCGATCTGCCCCAACGCAAGCTGACGGCGGGTGATCTCCAGGCTGTGCGCCGCCGCCTGCTCGGCATTGGCGGTCGCCTGCAATGCTTCCGCGTCGGCTACCAACGCCCGCAGCACGTCGGCAACGTTCTGCATCGCAGCGAGCACGGTGACCTTGTACTGCGCCCCCGCCTGGTCGAAGGCCGCCCTTGCGGCACGCTCGCGGTGCAGCAGCGTGCCGAAGTCGAACAGCGGCGCGGTCAGGGCTCCGCCAACGCTGAAAAAGTTGGTGCCGGGCAGGAAGAAATCGTTGATCGAGGGCGGACTGTTGCCAGCAACGCCGGAAAGGGTCAGCTGCGGCAGACGTGCGGCAACGGCAACGCCGATCTGGGCGCTGGCGGCGTGCAGCAACGCCTCGGCCGCCAGCACGTCGGGCCGCTGCGCCACCAGCTTGGCGGGCAGGCTCACCGGCAGATCGGTCGGCAACTGCAGGTCGGCGAGGGTAAAGGTTTCCTGCGGCTCCTCGCTCGGCGGTACGCCGACGAGCGTGGCGATCAGATCGCGCTGCTGGCCGAGCTGCTTGCTCAGCGGCGGCAGCAGCTCCTGCACCTGGGCGAGCGCCGCTTCCTGCGCCACCACATCGGCCACCGCGACCTGGCCGAAACCAAGCTGACGCTTCAGGATGTCGAGCAGGTCGGTTTCGGCCTTGATCTGAGCATTGGTGGCGTCGATCTGTCCGCGCAGCGATGCTTCCTGCACCGCCGCCCCGACCACGTTGGTGATCAGGCTGATATATGTCGCCTCCAGCTGGAAGCGCTGGTTGTCGGCCTGCGCATGCAGGTTTTCCATCAGGCGCTGATTGGCCCCGAACACATCAGGCGTGAAGGTCACGCCCAGATTGGCGGTGAACACGGAATAGTAGGGGTTGGACGTGGGACCGCCCGGGGAAAGCGATCTGGTCGGAGTCAGGTTGCGGCTGGCCCCAAGCCCGGCATTCAGGCTTGGGAAATAGGCGCCGCGCTGCGCAGCCACCAGTTCGTTGGCCTGCCGCAGCGCGGCGCGGGCCGCATCGATGGTCGCATTCGACGCCAGCGCCCGGAGAACCAACGTATCGAGCTTCGGGCTGCCGAACCGCTTCCACCACTGGGCCTCAACATCCTGCCCGGCGAGAAACCGCTGCGCGTCGCCGGTAGGCACGGCTGTGGCAATGGTGGCGGCAGGCAGCGGGGTTTTGAGGTATCCCTCCGCCGTGGGCGCCGGCGGTGTTGCGTAGTCGGGTCCGACGGCGCAGGCCCCCGGGAGCAGCGCAACCGGCAGGAGCACCGCCCCCAGGAGAGCGGAACGGAAACGATGGATCATGTCTGCTTACTCCGCGGGCGATTCTGCGTTGAGCGCGGCAACTTCTTCGGCGCGGCGGGAAACCAAGCTTATCAGCACCGGCAGAATGAGCAGAATCAGCACCGGCGCCAGGGTGATGCCGCCCACCACCACCAGCGCCAGCGGCTTCTGCACCTGCGAACCGATGCCGGTGGAGAAGGCCGCAGGCAGCAGGCCCACGCAGGCGGCAACACAGGTCAGGACCACGGGCCGCATCTGCGTCTCGCAGGCTTTCACCAGGGCGGTCGCCTTGTCGACCCCATCGTCCAGGACCGAGTTGTAGTAAGAAATCACGATGATGCCGTCCATGGCGGCGATGCCGAACAGCGCCACGAAGCCGATCGCCGCCGAGACGCTGAACGGCGTGCCGGTGGCCGACAGCGAGAAGATGCCGCCGAGCAGGGCCATCGGAATCACGCTCGCCGCCAGCAGCGTATCGCGCAGCGAGCCGAAATTGACGTAGAGCAGCACGATGATCAGGCCGATGCCCAGCGGCACCACCACCTTCAGCCGCTTGACCGCGTCCTGCAGGTTGCCGAATTCGCCCACCCATTCCAGGCGATAGCCGCCCGGCAGCACGACGTGATCCGCCACCGCCTTCTGCGCCGCGATCACCGCGCCGCCGAGGTCGCGGCCGCGGACGCTGAACTTGATCGGGATATAGCGCTCCATGCCCTCGCGGTAGATGAAGGCCGGGCCACTCACGAGCTTCACGTCGGCCACATCGGACAGCGGGATCTGCATCACCCCTGACCCGCTGGGCGACTGCGCGCCGATGGGAATGCGGCGCATCGCATCGAGGCTGGTGCGGTATTCGGGGCTGAGGCGGACCATGATCGGGAAGTTCCGGTCGCTGCCCGGCTCATACAGATTGCCCGCGGCCTGGCCGCCGACGGCGGCCTGCAGGGTGGCGTTGATGTCGCCGGGCTGCAGGCCGTAGCGAGCCGCCTTCACGCGGTCGATATCCACCTGCACGGTCGGCTGGCCCAGCGAGTTGAAGATGGCGAGGTCCACGATGCCGGGCACCGCAGCCATCGCATCCTTGATCTGTCCCGCGGTTTTTTCCAGCAGCTTCAAATCGTTGCCGAACAGCTTGACGGAGTTCTCCCCCTTCACGCCGGACGCCGCCTCCTCGACGTTGTCCTCGATATACTGGGAGAAATTGAAATCGACGCCGGGGAACTCCCGCTGCAGGCGGTCGGAGATCTCCTTCGTCAAGGCCGGCTTGTCGACGCCCTTGGGCCAGGTATCGAACGGCTTGAGCGGAACGAAGAACTCGGCATTGAAGAAACCGGTGGCGTCGGTGCCGTCATCGGGGCGGCCGTGCTGCGAGACGATGGTTTCCACTTCCGGGTATTCCAGGAAGATCTCGCGCATCCGGTCGACCAGGTTGTTGGTGCTCTCCAGCCCCACCGAAAGCGGCATGGTGGCGCGGACCCAGAAATCCCCTTCTTCCAGCTTGGGCAGGAACTCCAGCCCGAGCCGCTGCACCAGAACTCCGGCGAGCACCAGCGTAAGCACGGCGCCGCCCATCACGATGATGCGGTTGGCCAGCGCCACCCGCAGCACCGGGCTGTAGATCCGGTGCAGGAACTTCACGACGACGGTTTCGGTTTCCTCGACCTTCGCCGGCAGAATGAGCGCCGACAGCGCCGGCGAGACGGTGAAGGTCGCCAGCAGACCGCCGGCGAGGGCGTAGGCGTAAGTCTTGGCCATCGGGCCAAAGATATGGCCTTCCACGCCGGACAGCGTAAACAGCGGCAGGAAGCCGGCGATGATGATGGTGGCCGAGAAGAAGATGCTCTTGTTCACCTCGAAGGCCGACTGAGCGATCGCCAGGAACTTTCCGCTCAGTTCCGCCGGCGTGCGCACCCGCCCCAACTCGGGCACCGGGTCGAAGCGCCGCTCTCTCTCCTCCGAAAGGTGGCGGAAGATGTTTTCCACCATGATGACGGTGGCATCGACGACAAGGCCGAAATCGATGGCGCCGACCGACAGCAGGTTCGCCGATTCGCCGCGCATCACCATGATGATGACGGCAAAGGCCAGCGCGAAGGGGATGGTGATGGAAACGATGATGGCGGCACGCAGATTGCCGAGGAAGATCCACATCACGAGGAATATGAGGAAGATGCCTTCCATCATATTGTGCAGCACGGTGGTCGTGGTCAGCGCGATCAGGTCGGCACGGTCGTAGATGCGTTCGATATGCACGCCGGGGGGCAGGATGTTGGAGTTGTTGATCTTCTGCACCTCCGCCTCGACGGCGGCGATGGTCGGCTTGCTCTCCCCGCCGCGGCGCATCAGCACGATGCCCTGGACGATATCGTCGTCCTCGTCCTTGCCGGCGATGCCCAGCCGCGGCAGGTTGCCGACGGCGATGGTGGCAACGTCGCTCAGCATCACCGGCGAGCCGTTGCTGGAAGTCAGCATGGTGTTGCGCAGGCTATCCAGCGTGGAGATCAGGCCGACGCCGCGCACGATCGCGTTTTGTTGCGCGAAGTCGATGGTCTGGCCACCGACATTGATGTTGCTGTTGTTAATGACTGCCAGAATCTGCTGCAGGGTCAGGCCGTAGCTGATCAGCTTATTCTGATCGATGATGACATCGTAGGTCTTGGTGCGGCCGCCCCAGCCAGTCACGTCGATCACGCCGGGCACCGCCTTGAAGCGCCGCTCCAGCACCCAGTCCTGCAGCGTCTTGAGGTCGAGCACCGAATAGCCCGGCGGCCCGACCACGCGGTAGCGGTAGATTTCGCCGATCGGGCTGGTCGGCGACAGCTGCGGCTGCGCCCCGCCCGGCAGCGAGCCGATCTGGGTCAGATGGTTGATGACCTGCTGCTGCGCCTCCAGGAAGGTGTAGTCATAAGTGAACTGCACCTTCACGTCGGACAGGCCGAACAGCGAAATCGAGCGGATCGCCTTGATGTTCGGGATGCCCAGGATGCCGATCTCAACCGGGATCGTGTAGTAGCGTTCGATCTCCTCGGCCGACTGACCGGAGGCCTGGGTGATCACCTCCACGAGCGGCGGCACCGGGTCCGGATAGGCCTCGATATTGAGGTTGAGGAAGCTGACGAAGCCGCCGCACAGCACGAGCAGCAGGAAGATGAAGACAAGGATTCGCTGCTTGATGGCAAAGGTAATGAGACCGTTCATGACGCCGCCCTCAATCCGTCTCGATCGCGCGGTCGATGAACACGGCTCCGGTCGTCACCACGCTTTCCCCGGGTTTCAGCCCTTCGCTGATCTCGACCAGCCCGTCCTCCGTCCGGCCGGTCTTCACCTGCCGCATTTCCAGCGTCTTCTCGGCGACATTGGCCACCCAGACATGCGCTTTCTCGCCTTCGAACACCACGCCGCGCGCCGGCACGGCCGGCGCGTTCGAAGCCGCCCCGGTGATGATGCTGAAGGAGCCGAACATCTGCGGCTTCAGCGCACCGTCGCTGTTGTCGATCTCGGCGCGCACCGGCAGGCGACGCGTGTTCGGGTCGATCGCCGGGGCGACGTAGCTGAGATGAGCGGAGAAAACGCGGTCCGGAAAAGCAAGCACGCGCACCGTCACCGGGTCGCCGAGATGCACCAGCCCGGCATCGGCCTCGCGCACGTTGGCGATCAGCCAGACCTTGGAGAGATCGCCGATGGTATAGACCGGGTTCGAGGCGCCAGCGCTGGCGCTGACGATGTTCTGACCCACGCCGATCTGGCGCTGGATGATGGTGCCGCCGATGGGCGCCTGCACCTCGACCTCGGGGCGGGCGGTCGCGTGCTCGGGGTGTTCCTCCAGAAGCGCGATTTCTTCGTCGGATTTGCCCAGGATGTGCAGGCGGCCGCGCACCGCGGCCAGGGCGATATTGGCGGAATCCATGTTGCCCTGGGCGGTCGCGAGGTCCACCTGGCTCTGCTGCCAGTCTTTCAGCGCGCCGCCCTGGGCATTATACAGATCGTGCGCACGCTTTTCGCTGGTCTGCGCCATGCGCAGCTGGGCGCGGGTGGTGCGTAGCGTGGCAACGGCGGCGATCAGGTCGTTCTGCGCCTGCACGAACTCGCTGGCCTGGACGGCGAACAGCGGCTGCCCCTTCTTGACGACTTCGCCGGGCTTGGCGATGACGCGGGTGACCCGGCCCGAATAAGGGGAGAATACGGGGGTATTCAGGTCGTCGTCGATCGCGATCATGCCATCGGTGCGCCGGGCCGCCTCGAAGGTTCGTGTCTTCACCTCGGTGATGGCAAACGCGGCCCACTGGTCGGGGGAGGGGGTGAAGGTGGGAACCGTAAAGGTCTGCTCGGTGGCCGGTGCTTCCCGCTTGGCCTCGACGGTCGAGCCGGAGGGCAGGACCGACCGGATGACGATGCCGGCGAAGAGCGCTCCCGCGGCGATCACTATGGCGAGGATCTGCACGCTGCGCGGCAACCCTCGCCGCGGCCCTTCAGCGTGCGGACCGGCATGGGGGTCGGACGAATGGGTCGCGGATTGTTGGAGCGTCACTGGCGATACACCAAATGGGAGGTCTATGGAAAGCTACCGGCTGGGCACGAGCTTGAGGGCGCGGCTCCGGCATGGCCAGAACCCTTGACAAACAGCATAGGCAAGCGGTCCGGGCTGCGCAACGGACCGCAATCTGGCCACGAACTAGCAAAACCTGACGCCTTTACAGCGCACTACAGCTTTTGGAACATTCTGTTGCAAATTCACTTGCAGCAGTCACGCCATGCCTGGGCACGCTAGCCAGGTTCAGTTTCTGAGTTTCCTAATCGGTGTTTAGCGGATTTCCCAACACGTGCAACCCCTGGCCCGGCCGGAAAGCGCAGGAATCCGGCGCGCAATCGAAGCCGCCCGCGCCGCCTTCGCCTGGGCAGCGTGTTCATGCCTGCGAAGGTCGCGGTAGCTTATCGGGAACATCAGATACCAGCGCACCGCCCAGAGGATCGCCTCGCCGGTGACGTGCCGGCCCCGTGCAACTCCCCATCCCGGCGTCCTCCCCCTTGCGCCACACTATCCTGCTCGGGATGCTGCGGACGCACCGACACGCGAGATAAAGTTTGGCAGCGCCATCATCTTGCCAACCGTGCAGCGAAGCAAACGGTCCCAAGCCGCTCCAATTCGCGTTCGAGTCAGCTCAACAGGAACTGTGAGTTTCGTCGTGGGCCGAAAGGTCGGGAGCAAATAAAGCCCGGGGATCCGCCCCGGTCAGCCGTCCAGGTTCACCACATGCACACGGCGGTTACGCGGCTCCGGGGTCTGATCCGGGGTCGGCACCAGCAGCGCATCCTCGCCGAAACCTTTGGCGGTCAGGTGCGCGGCCGGGATGTGGAACCGGGTTACCAGATAGGTCACCACCGCGGCGGCGCGCCGTTCCGACAGCGACTGGTTCAGGGCACGGTCGCCCACCGTGTCGGTGTGGCCCTCGATCAGAAAGCGCGAGTCGCCCATCGAGGCGTCGGTGAGCGCCCGGCCGAGGTCATCGAGCAACCGGATCGCCGACGGCGTGAGCTCGGCCGAGCCGTTGGCAAACAACACATTAAGGTCCGCCGAGGGGGCGTCCGTTGCGGCCGCAGCGGCCATGGCGGCATGCAGGGCGGGAGGGACGGACGCGCCCCCCGCCGGGTACTCGGCCGGCTTAGGCAGACCGCGCGTGATGATCTGCTGGCCGGGGGGGCGCGGCCGTAACTGGCCGATCAGCGACTGCACATTCTGGTCATCGGCACGCCCACCGGCCGGCATGGCCAGCAACGCGACGGCGATTACCGGAACGATGCTGTGGCGCATGGAAAAGCCGGGCGCATGGCAGGGCCGAGGGACGAGCCGGTTGCTACGCTACGGAGTGGTCTTGTGCGAAGGGGCTTTCTGGGCCGCCGTGGAATGCGCCGGGGTCGCACCGGGGCTGGCGGCTTTGGCCGCGTCTGCCTGCGCCTTCAGCACGTCGCGATCATGCGTGCGGGCGGCCACTTCCTCGTTCAGCTTGGTCAGGTTCTGGGCGACCTCGGCGGCGTTCGCCTGGGTCTTCGTCAGTTCGGCCTCGGCGGCGGTGATTTTCTGTTGCAGATCGGCCAACTGCCCGGAGGCGCTGCGCAGGTGCTCAAGTTCGTCCGCCAGCCCGGCCCGGGCGGCTTCGGTCTGCGCCAGCTTGGCCTCGGTGGCTTCCCGGTCGCCGCCGGCGGCGTAGAAGGCGTAACCGGCAACGCCCCAGCCGAGCAAGGCAACCGCGATGAGGAGCGACAGCGGGGGACGGGAAAGGGCGTGGGAGTCGCTTGCCATTGACGCGTATCCTTGAGCTTGGGACGAGAGATCTGGAACCGGAAGCTTGAGGCGGTGCCGACCATACGGGCACATCCGCCGGCCGCCAGCAAACCCCATATCATGCGCGGCATGATACGCAAACGCCGTATCGTTTTCCAGGCTGTCAGCCGGTTATCGTTGCGTGCGCAGGCCGGTTTGCCGGCATTTATCCACTTCAGGATTCGCGGTCAGAACCGCGCACCCAGCAAGCTGGTAAGAGCAAAGTCCATGTAGCGCTGTGCCAGACCGAACGGGTGGCCATCCGCATAGATGATGCGCGGCAGCAGCGAGATATAGAACGTGTTGCCGAGGTCGATATCCAGGCCCAGCATGGCCTGCAGAGCGGGAAAGGCCGACCTGGCCTCGGCCGTCTGGGTTGACGTGCCGAAGAACGGACTCTGGAGAGAGTACGAAATGGCGGCGCGGCCGTAGCCGATCGCCAGACCGGCGCTGATCCAGGGATGCAGCGACAGAGTCGTCGCCGGGCGCCAGGCGAGGTTGATCGCACCCATGCCGCCAACAACACTGGAACGGGCATGGCCCTGGATCGGGTCGGTCAGGATGGAAAGGCCGCGCGGCAGCGTGACGCGCAGGTCGCCGAGGTTGTTGAGCGTCAGGTATTCGGCGCCGATCGTCCAGTCGGTGCCGATCCAGTTGTCGATCCAGAGTTGCCCTGACGTGAGCGGGCCGGAACTGCCGGCCGCTGAATCCGCCCATAGCCGCCCGCCATGGCCCAGATGATTGAAGTAACCGTAGTAGTCGCCCACTCCGATACCGCCGCCGGCGGCGACCCGCACCTGCCGGGGCGGGGCAACGGCCGGGGGGGAAAGAACCGAGGCCGTCACGGCCGCCGGGGGCAGGTCGCGCCCGGCCGGCATGGCGCCCACACTCAGCGTGGCTGCCGGGCCGGCGGTTCGCGCCGCCATTGCCCGGTCGAAACAGGCCAGCCGCTCGGCGGCGGCGATGATGCGGGTGCAGGCCAGCAAATCGCGGTCGGCCACCGGCTGCCCCCGGCAGATGGCCGGCGATCCGACGAGTGCTGCGGCCAGCCCCAGGGCGAAGTACGGACGCACATAGGTTGTAATCAGCGCGGATCCTTAGATGCTCGGCGCGATGGCCTGTGCGTCGTTGGGGCGTTGCCCCCTAGACCCCTTACTTAAGTAGTGGGGTCAAGGGGACCCCTGTCCCCTTGCGGGTCCAGGGCAGCGCCCTGGCCTTGCTTTCTAACCCCCCAGCAACAACGCCCCCGCCGGCGCCCAGACGGTGCTGCTCAGCAGGCTGGCCGCACCGGTGGGCGCCCCGTTATTCATCTGCCACTCGACCACCTGCCCGCTGCCGGTATTGCGCCACAGGATGTCGGACGTGCCGGTGCCGCCGTAATCCCCCACGCCCGCCACCGTCCAGGTCGGGTCGGTCAGCAGCGTGGTCGCGGAGCTGACCGTGCCGTTATTCATGAACCACGCCACCACCGCGCCGCTGGAGGCATTGC
>Ga0326727_10017522_pt1 | contig 14844 bp, 8 predicted proteins | sample MB2enrmetagenome_FD_207643 | JGI IMG/M metagenome (GOLD analysis project Ga0326727, IMG submission 207643) | Lab enriched peat soil microbial communities from McLean, Ithaca, NY, United States - MB29MY | ecosystem: Environmental > Terrestrial > Soil > Wetlands > Peat | place: USA: New York... | reverse complement strand
CAGCTCACCGATCCGGCATTCTTCTCCGCGCAAAATGACGGTCTCGTCCGCGCCTTCAAAGCTCTGGCGCCGGAGGGCGTTCTGCGGCTCGGTGGTAACAGCAGCGAGTTTGGCTGGTGGCAGCCCAAGCCTGGCTCGCCCGAGCCCGAACACCCTCGCGTCCGTGAAGTCGTCGGCGAGCCGAAGGCGCAGTTTTACGCCGTGAGCGCGGAAGCGGTGCGCAACCTGGCAGAGTTTTTGCAGGCCACGGGATGGAGCTGCCTTTACGGGATCGGCATGGGCACTAACACGCCCGAGCGCGCGGCCAATGAAGCCGAATTCGCCGCCAGAACGCTGGGGCCGAGCCTCCAATACTTCCAGCTTGGCAACGAGCCGGATTTGTTCAGCCGGCATTTGCGCAATCCCCAAACCTGGTCGGCAAAGACCTATCTGGCTGAATGGCTCAAGATAGCGAACGCCATCTCCGCTCGCGTTCCCAGCGCCAAATTCGGACTTCCTGACGTCGCCGGCAGCATCGACTGGCTTACGCAAATCGCCGGCGAGTGGGGCTCCATCAAGAATCTGCCGCGAGTTGCCAAACTCACGCATCACCATTACTTCGGCGGGCCCGCCACCAATCCCGATGTCAACATCCCCAACCTGCTCAAGCCGGCAACCATGGCCAAGGTGCAGGCCACGGCCGACATCGCCAACGCCGCCGCGGCCAAAATGGGCGTTGGCGTTCGTATGACCGAGGGCAACACCTGCTACCGCGGCGGAAAGCCCGGAGTCTCCGATGTCTTCGCGGCAGCTCTCTGGGCGGCCGACTACGCGCTGCTTCTCGCCAGCAATCACTACACCGGCGTGAACCTGCACGGGGGCACAGGAAAGTCGGTCGCGAACTCGGTCGGAGGCGTTCTGCCGGGCGACCCGATGCTCGCTGCCGAAGGCGCCACACCCGAACAGATTGCCTCGCACCCGCATCCCTTCTACACGCCGATTGCGACCTTCGGCACGGAGTATCTCCTTGAGCCGGTCGCGTATGGATTGAAGTTTGCCGGCTCGCTTGCGGGCGGAACGATTCTCGATGCCGGCTTCACGCAAAAACTCCAGGAGGCCGGAGTCAATGCATCGGCCTACGCAGCCAGGTTGACCAACGGAACTACGGCCGTCGTTATCCTCAACAAGGACGCAGAGCACGATCTCGCGCTGCACCTGGATTTTGGTGACGCGAAGGCCGCGAAGGTGGCGATGGAAACCTTGCACGCGCCAGCGCTCGACAGCCGTGAGGCGCACATCACTCCATCCCCAGCCGCAGGCCGTCTCAAACACGGGAAGATTACGACCCACGTTCCACGCGCTTCGGGCCTTCTCCTCCGTGTGGGATGAATTGCGGCGATCCTTCGGGATCGATGGAGCACTGCATAACTAACGCCCGCTGTCATCCTGAGCGGAGCGAGGCGCGTTTTTTGCGCCTTGCGGAGTCGAAGGATCTGCGGTTGTTTTTCGACGAGCTTCAGAATCACCCCACTATCGATTTGGCAAGAGAATACTGCATCCGTGCCCCATCCTCTTCCGCGCCTTTTGCGGAAATGGGTGGGAAAGTGCGCCACTGTTTCATCGCCGGATCGATAGGCGAGCAACCCGGTCCCCAATTCTTTTGCCGAAGCTTCGGCCGCTCTTTCACCGAGTCTCGCGCTGTTCGTTGTGCTAAGGTTCAAGCGTGAGCAAAGGCGCGCCAGGGAAAGCCCGAAAAGGAACCTCAAAGCCGCGGCTTTTGCCCGGTTTGGCGGTGAAAGACGGCCTGATCCGCCATCCCTTCGACCTGGAGTTTGGCGTGCGCACTAGCGGGTTGATCGCCGGCCGCCATCTCCATGCCGGGCACCGGCACGATCGCCACGTGACTGCCTACTACGCCATTGCGCCTTCGGTTTTTCAGGGCATTCTGGTGCGCTGGCGCCGCTGCCGGCCCATCGCGCCCATTGATGCCTACACGTTCATCGATCTCGGCGCAGGCATGGGCCGCGCATTGCTGCTCGCGGCCGCGTATCCCTTTCGCGCCGTCGTGGGCGTCGAACTGCACCCAACTCTGGCGCGCATCGCGCGCAGAAATCTCGCACTATGGCGTGCCGCCGGCCGCAGCCGCGTTCCCACGCGTGTGCACTGCCGCGACGCCGCCAGCTTCCCGCTTCCGCCCGGCCCCTGCCTGATCTTTCTCTTCAATCCCTTTGGCGCGCCCGTGCTGCGGCGGTTGCTGCGCATGTGGGAACAAAGCCCTGCCGAGCGTACCGGGCCCGTGGATATTCTCTACATCAACGACGAGCAAAGAAACGTGCTCGCTTGCGAGCCCGGATTCGAGCGTCTCTTTCGTGGACAGATCCGCCGCTCCCACGCCGATGCCGTGACCGATCGCACCATTCTTCTTGAGCAACCCGGCGGAGAATACGCCGCGCCCGGATGGGAAGACTGCTCGATATTCCGATGGAAAGGCAGGGAACAACCTGGAGACCCGGAGAGAGGCTAGGTAACGTGAGCGCGGGCGGTTTCTGTGGAAGACCCATTCTGTGGAAGGAAATACAACGACGTTATGAGTCACAGCACGCACGCACATAGAATGCTGGACCAAGGGTGGCGTTTTTATTGTCATAAGCAGTACGAGAAGGCATTAGAGAAGTATTGTCTCGTTCAGCAGAGTTCTCCGCTGTACCCCGCCTCTTTGCATTTGCAGGCATTGGCTCATCGCGAGATAGGCCATACCCAGATTGCAATAGAACTGTTAAAACACTCTTTGCACTTGCAGCCAACCAATGCGCAGGGGTGGAGCGATCTCGGCAAACTCCATTTTCAGCTGGGGCACAACCAACAAGTTATCGCTTGTTTTCAAATGCGTCTTAATCTGCTGCCTGACGATTGGGAGTCCTTGCGATATCTGGGCCTTTCCTGCCATGCCCTGGACAATAAGGAAGAGGCTCTGCGTTTCTTTAACAACATGATGACAATTAGGCCCGATCACGCTGAGGCATATCACTATGCCGCAAACGTCTTGTTTTGCATGGGAAGATATCAAGAGGCTCTGGAGTTGAGCGATCGAACCATACAACTCTCATCCCCTGACACAGAGGCCTGGAACAATCGCGCGGCTATTTATTTTGCCATGAGCGATTTTGTGCGCTCCAAAGAGTGCGCGGAAGAGGCGCTGAAGATTGCGCCGCGATCTGCTGAGGCCTGGACGACTTGCGCACAAGCGCTCGCAGAACTTGCCGATTACAGGCAGGCAAGGCAATGTCTCTTGCGCGCTTTGGAGATTGACTCCCAGAATGCGACTCTGTATTTCGAATTAGGGCTCATAGAGTTCAAGGAGCTTCACTACGAAGACGCCCTCGTTCGCTTTGAGCAGGCTCTAACGATCGATTCTACTTATCAGGACGCGCGCTGCAATCACGCCGCATGTCTGCTCAAGCTGGAAAGAACCGAAGAGGCAATCTCCGCACTGCAGACACTTCTTGCATTGGCTCCGGATCATGCAGAATCTCTCAATAACCTGGGCTTTATCTATTTGACGAAAGGTCAATATGCTCGTGCTGTTCCACTATTCGAGCGCGCAGTGAGTCTCAAAGCAGATTATGTAGACGCACTTATGAATCTTGGCAGCGCGATGGAGCATGAGCGCCAGTGGGACAAGGCCATCACGTATTATTCAAGGGCATACGAACTCTCTCCCGATCATCCGGAGTTGTTGGGGAATTTGCTGAACGCGAAGCTAAGGAGCTGCGATTGGAGCAACTGGGAGACGCTGAAAGCCAGGTTGCTCGCTTGCATGCGCGCAGGGAAAGACGTGTGCGCTCCGCTAAGAGCACTACCGCTTACCGAAGATGCCGCGTTGCTGAAAACGTACGTCGCCTCGTATTGCGCACAAACATACGGAGAGAACAGCGCGGCGATTGCGATTACATCTGAAGGGCGAAAGATCCGGGTGGGTTATTACTCCTCTGATTTTCGCGAGCATCCCGTAGCCTATCTAATGGCCGAGATCTTCGAATATCATGACCGCGACCATTTTGAGATTCTCGGCTTTACCTATAATCTGCCAGACAAGGGCGATATGTACAAGCGCATTGCTCGGTCAATGGATAAGATCTACGATCTGGACCCCCTCTCAAATTGCGACGCCGTGCGCATGTGCAGGGAACTGCAACTGGACGTAGCCGTGGATTTAGCGGGCTTTACGGGGCGTTCGCGGGCTGGTATTTTCATCGATCGCGTGGCGCCTGTACAGATTAATTACATCGGATATCCGGGTACGATGGGAGTTGCGAACTGGGATTACATTATTGCCGACGAAGTGGTGGTTCCAGCCTCGCACCGCTCGTATTATGGAGAGAAGGTCATCTGGCTTCCAGGCTGTTTTCAGGCGAATAGCACCTATTTGAAGGTTGAAGATAGAGTGTACGCGCGCGAAGATCTTGGGCTTCCGAGAGATGGCTTTGTGTTCTGTTGTTTCAACGGTTTGCACAAGCTGCAGCCTTCTGTATTCCGGCTTTGGATGTCTATACTGCGCCAGGTGCCCGATAGTGTTTTATGGTTGGTCAATAGCAATGCAGTGGCGAAACAGAATTTACGGGCTTCTGCCGAGGGCCTTGGGGTTGCGGGTGAACGCATCGTCTTTACCGAGCCCGTCTCCTTGCCTGAACACCACGCTCGCCAAAGGGCCGCCGATTTGTTTCTGGACACGATGCCATTTAATGCAGGAGCTACAGCGAGTTCGTCGCTGCGCGTTGGTCTTCCGGTTCTTACCTGCGCCGGAGATACCTTTTCCGCCAGGATGGGCGCAAGCCTGTTAAGCGCGCTAGGCATGCCGGAACTGATCGCTTCCAGCTCGGGAGAGTACGTCGAACGGGCCGTGAAGATCGCCCGCACAACAGGCATGATCGAAGAGATCAAGCATCGAATCATGGCTCAGGTGGCCGGAAGCGTGGTATTCGATAGCCACCATATCACGCGCAATATCGAAGCCGCATACCAGGCTGCGATGACGAGAACAAGGCAGGGATTGCCCCCGGATCACCTGGACCTGCGTAGCTGGACGGATATTTGCATTGAGACGGACTGACGCACACAAACATCGGATTCCGCCGTGCTCCATTTTTTTCAGCCGAGATTCGGGTTTGAGCAGGAAGCCTCGCAAGGGTTGATCAGTCAAATTAAAGGTCTCTCATGCTTCGCTGATATGTATGGTTTATCGCCTGCACATGCCACCCCGGGAGGCTGCCTGCAGCACGATGTACGAGCGGTATGAAATGGGCCTGCCGCCGGAGCATATCTACCTTAAAGACCGGACAGCGCGGGCGCCTCCCGAGCGTCCATTTTTGGGGGCTTAGCCCTAAAGGAGAAGATGATCAGGCCGTCTCAGTTCGACGCGCATTTGGAGAAGCCGAAATGAGAACATTTCTGCATGTGGGATGTGGCGGCAAAGATAAAGCACATACCACCCCAGCGTTTGCGGAGGATAACTGGCACGAAATACGTCTTGATATCAATGACGCGGTGCGTCCCGACATTGTCGGAACTATGACAGATATGAAGGCCGTTACCAGTGAAAGCGTTGATGCAGTATTCTCATCGCACAACATCGAGCATCTTTATCCACACGAGGTTCCTTTGGCACTGGCCGAATTCCTTCGCGTGCTGAAACCCGACGGATTTGCCGTGATTACCTGCCCAGATCTACAATCCGTTGCTGCCTTAGTCGTTGCGGATAAGCTTGTTGAGGCAGCCTATATCTCGCCAGCAGGGCCGATCGCCCCATTAGACATCCTCTATGGACATCGTCCACAGTTGGCGGCAGGCAACCTGTTTATGGCCCATCATTGCGGATTTACTAGAAAGGTGTTGCATAACACACTGCTTCATGGCGGTTTCAAGTCGGCTGCCAGCCTCCGCCGCGCAGAGAATTACGATCTATGGGCAATTGCAAGTAAGAGCCCCCTCTCTGAAAACGATATGCAAGAACTGGTAAGGGCGCACCTGCCACGCTAAAGTATGCCAAGTGTCATCGATCATCAGTAAGCGTTCGAAGTTCCCCTCTTGAGTTGGTGTCAGCAGGAGTGCAGTGCACAGATCTGCGAAGTGTCCACTTATTTTAGGTGGACACTTATTTGAAGCGTATTCGGGCGGCTTTGGCAGTGTGGGTTGCGAGAGCAGGGGCGAGATTCCAGGGTAGAAGCTCCTCGATACGGTTGACCGGGTGATCAGCGATCTGCGCCAGCGCCGTGCGGAGATAGAGCTCCGGATCGAATCCGTTGAGCTTGGCCGACCCGATCAGAGAGTAGATGGCCGCGGCACTGTCGCCGCCCGCGTCGGAGCCGGCGAAAAGGTAATTCTTCCGTCCCAGAGCGACGGCGCGCAGTGCCCTTTCGGCGGCGCTGTTGTCGATCTCCAGCATTCCGTCGTCGATGTATCGCGTCAAGGCGCGCCAGCGCGAGAGCGCGTAGCGAATCGCGCCCGCGGTTTCGCTCTTCGATGAGAGGGAACGCAACATCTTTTCCATCCAACTGCGCATGTCATCGAGCAGCGGCCGGGCTCTTGACTGCCGGATTTTCAAGCGAAGATCTGCAGGCTTGCCGCGGATCTCATCTTCGATAGCGTAAAGAGCGCCTATCCTGGCCAGCGCTTCAGTCGTTGTGGGCGAGGCATGGAGAACATGAAGCTCGTGGAACTTGCGCCGCGCGTGTGCCCAGCAGGCCACCTCGTAGATCGCACCTTCGCCGTAAAGATGATGAAACCCGGCGTAGGCATCGGCCTGCAATGCGCCCTTGAAGTCCTTTAAGTGCTGCCGTGGATGTTCACCCTTGCGATCTCCCGAGTAAGCGAACCACACTGCCGGCGCGGTTTCTTCTCCGCTGGGGCGATCATCGCGCACATACGTCCAGAGCCTGCCGGTTTTGGTCTTGCCACTGCCCGGCGCCAGCACCGGAATCGGCGTGTCGTCGGCGTGCAGCTTGGTTGCTCCCATCACATGCTTGCGGAGCGCATCAACCAGCGGAGAGAGCAGTTCGCTGGCGGCGCCCACCCAACCGGCCAGCGTGGAGCGTTCGATCTCCACGTCCTGGCGCGCATAAATCTCCGACTGACGATAGAGCGGCAAGTGATCCGAGTACTTCGAAACCAGCACATGTGCCAGCAGGCCAGGCCCGGCAAGACCGCGCTCGATGGGCCGCGACGGAGCCGGCGCTTCGACCACTCGATCGCACCCGCAGCAGGCAAACTTGGGCCGCACGTGACGAATTACCTTGAAGCTCTCCGGAATGTACTCCAGCTGCTCGGAAACGTCTTCGCCGAACTGCCGTAACCGGCCGCCGCAGACGGGACAGACATCGCCTTGCGGAAGATGCGTGACTACTTCGCGAGCAAGATGCTCGGCCAGCGGCTTGCGCGCCGGCCTGGCCTTCGGTTCCTGCGCCGGAACGATGGTTTCGGCGGCCGTTTCCATCTCGGCTCTCGCCGTCTCCAGTTCCTCCAGCTTAAGCTCAAGCTGTTCGAGCTGGACGACGATCTTCTCGCTCTTAGGCCCGAACATCAGGCGCTGCAGCTTCTTGATCATGAGCTTCAACCGCTCGATCTCCGCGCTGCTGGCGCGCCGCAACTCGTCGATCTCGGCAGCCAGCGCCTCATGCTGCCGTTCGCTTTCCGCTTCCCTGGCGGCACTCTGCTCTCGATAGGCTGCTATCTCGGAGCGATGCGCCATCACCAGCGCCTTCAACGCTTCCGCATCCAGCGCATCCAGTTCGGCAAGCGGAGTGAAATCCATGGCCGCAGTATGCCATGAAGACATGTGGGAAACAGCGCAAAAACCCGCATCAATACAGGGGAATCACACTTGTCACTCACACTGCCAGCTCAGGCGCCCAGGTCCGTTCCGGCCGGCGCCAGTCGATCCCTTCCAGAAGCATCGAAAGCTGCGCTCGGGTCAGGGCCACGGTTCCCTCGGTGGCCTGCGGCCACACAAAGCGACCCCGCTCCAGCCGCTTGGCGAACAGGCACAAACCGTCACCGTCGAACCAGAGAACTTTAATCAGATCGCCGCGCCGTCCGCGAAACACGAAAACGTGCCCGGAATATGGCTGCTGCTCGAGCACCGTCTGCACCTTGGCGCTCAGGCCATGAAAGCCGCGCCGCATATCCGTCACTCCGGCGGCAATCCAGATCCTCGTGCTCGCACGAAGTTCGATCACTTGCGCAGACTCTCCAGGATCGCTCGCAGCAGAACTGCATCGGCTCTGCCTTCCACGCTGATCAGGGCACGACCCGGTAGCTCAACATGAATCGCGCCACAAGCGGAGGCTTGCTGTTCCTCCTGCGTTGTCCGCTTCTCGACCTCATCCCGATGACGCACAATCACCGGCAGCAATGCTGAACTCTGCTCGCTGCCATCATCGTTCAGCCTGCCTGCGCGATATGCGCGACGCCACGCAAACACCTGATTCGCGTTCACGCCTTCAACCCGCGCCACCGCCGCTACGCTCGCCCCCGGCTCCAAGGCCAGCTCTACAATCCGCCGCTTCTCCGCCACCGTCCGTCGCACACGTATCTGACCGTTCGCCATGAATCCATCGTCGCCACACGTCGCCCCTTTCGGCTACTGGGAAACACTGGACGCTTACGATCATCAAGAAACGTAGTTTTCTGAACGTATGCCGGTGATCTCCGCAGACCATCGAACCAGCGTCGACTCTCATTTTCTTCGATCGGTTCTTGGTCACCATTATGGACACAAAGCTAGTTAACGTCAATATAATCAATCAATGGCGGAGAGAGTGGGATTCGAACCCACGGTACTCGTTAAAGTACACACGCTTTCCAAGCGTGCGCCTTAAACCGCTCGGCCATCTCTCCGCTTGAGAAAAATACGAGAAAGGTTGCCGGTTCCTCCTTAGTATACCTGCGGGCCGGTGGTTTAGGGGCTCAGGAGGGTCTGTGGACCGTCTCGCCGGAGCTTTGGCCGAAGCCGTGGGCCGGCGATTGCGGGATTGGGGTGAAGCGTGCGCGCAGGTTGCGGAATTGGGGCGTGACTGAAAGCGTTTACTGCGGGGCGCAGGCTGATTTATAGTGCGAGGTTGCGCGCCGCTCGCGGATTCGGGTCCACGCGGAGCACATCCTCTGTTGAAAGCGGACGCGCGCCAAATAGAATCTCCTTCGAAAGAGGTCTTCCATGTCTCGCATCTCACGCCGCAATCTGCTTTGCTCGGGATTGGCGCTTTCCACTTCAAGCCTGATGGCGCGCACCGCGTGGGCCCGCACAGCCGCGTTGTTTGCTCGCGATTCGGGATCCGCCGGGCGATTCGCGGATCTAGGGGTCGCGGGTCCGGCCGCGGGTCCAGGCGCCGCGGCCGCAGTCGCTCCGCGCGAGCAACTTCTTCTTGATTTTGGATGGAAGTTCACCTTTGGGCATGGGACTGACCAGGCGCGCGACCTGGGCTTCGGAAAAAATCTGGAGGACTTTGCCAAGACTGGCGACTTCAAGTTTGCCCAGGTGGGTTACGACGATTCCAAGTGGCGCGCGCTCAATCTGCCGCACGACTGGGCGGTGGAGCTGTCCTTTGTGCGCGATGAGGCATTGCAGTCGCATGGATACAAGCCGCTTGGGCGCCGCTATCCGGAGACCAGCGTGGGCTGGTACCGCAAGGAGTTCGAGATTCCCGCGAGTGACGCCGGCCGCCGCGTGAATCTTGAGTTCGACGGGGCATTCCACGACGTGATGGTGTTCGTGAACGGCTGCTGCCTCGGCCGCAACGAGGCGGGCTACACACCCTTCCGCTACGACATCACGGATTTTCTCGCCATCGGTGCGAAAAACTGCGTTGTCGTGCGCGTGGATGCGAGCTACGGCGAAGGATGGTTCTACGAGGGCGCGGGAATCTACCGGCACGTGTGGCTGACCAAGACCGATGCGCTGCATTTTGGGCGGTGGGAGACTCTGGTGAAATCGGCCGCCAACAATCCCGCTACGTTGATTCTGGAAACCGTTGTTGAGAATGAGGGACAAGAAGAGGTAAACGAGGGCGTCAACTGGGAGATACAAGATGCTGCCGGCAAGACTGTGGCGACAGCGTTTGCGCCAAAACGACAGATCGTTGCGGGCGCAAAGGAGGGGTTCATGACGTTCACGGATCTGGCGAATCCGCTAACGTGGTCGCCCGATAAACCGAACCTTTACACGGCCATTGTAACTGTGAAAGTCAACGGCAAGGTTCGCGACGCCGAGCGCATCAACTTCGGCGTTCGCACGGCGAAGTTCGACGCCGAGCGCGGATTCTTCTTGAACGGCCAGCCGCTGAAGATTCAAGGCACCTGCAATCACCAGGATCACGCGGGCGTGGGCTCGGCGCTGCCGGACCGCTTGCAATACTTCCGGGTCGGCGTGCTGCAGGAGATGGGCTGCAACGCTATTCGCACCTCGCACAATATGCCCACGCCTGAACTCGTGGAGGCGTGCGATCGCATGGGGATGATGATGATGTGCGAGACGCGGCAGATGAGTTCCAACCCCGAGGGGATGGCGCAGCTTGAAACCATGATCAAGCGTTATCGGAACTCGCCATCGATCGTTCTGTGGTCGATCGGCAACGAGGAGTGGCGCCTGCAGTTCGACATAGCTGAAGAGGGCGCGAAGATTGCCTCGGCCATGGTGCGGCGCTGCCACGAACTCGACCCCACGCGCGTGGTCTCCGCCGCGGTGAATGGCGACAACGAGAAGGGCGTCTCGGAGGCGCTCGACATCGTCGGCTTCAATTACAACCTGAAGCTTCCCGACGTTTATCACAAGAGGCATCTCACGCGGCCGGTCTTTGGATCGGAGACGGCGAGCACGATTTCGCAGCGCGGCGTTTACCAGACCGATCCGCTGCGCAACACGTTGAGCGCCTACGACGTGAACCAGACCGAGTGGAGCGAACTGGCCGAGGAGTGGTGGAAGTTTTACGGCACGCGCGAGTGGCTGGCCGGCGGATTTGCCTGGACCGGCTTCGACTATCGCGGCGAGCCCACGCCCTACGGATGGCCTTCGATCAACTCGAACTTCGGCATTGCGGACACCTGCGGATTTCCCAAGGACAACTTCTTCTACTACAAGGCGTGGTGGACGAAGCAGCCGGTGCTGCATCTGTTTCCGCACTGGAACTGGGAGGGCAGAGAGGGCGATGAGATTCTCGTGTGGGTGCACTCGAACCTGGACGAGGTGGAGCTGTTGGTGAACGGCAAGAGCCTAGGCCGGCAGAAGGTTCCGCGGCTGGGCCACGTGGAGTGGAAGGTGCGCTACGAGCCGGGCACGATCACGGCGCACGGATGGAAGGATGGGAAGCTGCTGTTGAGCGAAGAGCGCACGACCACCGGGCCTGCCGTGGCGTTACGGCTCGAGGCGGATCGCGCCGAGATCGATGCCGACGGCGAGGACATCGCGATTCTGACGGTGTCGGCGGTGGACGACCAGGGACGCGCCGTGCCCACGGCCAATGTGCTGGTCGATTTCAATGTGACGGGCGAGGGCGCGCTGATCGGCGTGGGCAACGGCGATCCCAACTGCCCGGAGAGCGACAAGGAGCCGCATCGTTCGCTCTTCAATGGCCTCGCGCTGGTGATTGTGCAAGCAACGAAGACGGCCGGGACACTTGAGATCGAGGCCGATGTGAACGTCCGGCACATGCACATGGAACCGGCGAAGATTTCCATTACGACCAAGAAAGTAGAGCCGCGGCTAGCGGTGTAAGAGCAGGGAGCAAAGCGCTGAGAAACCACGGGACCGGGAAAGCCTGTCGCGCTTCCACCCGCAGGCGCCGGGATTTCGTGAAATCGCGACTTCCCTCTTCAAGAATGCTGCGGTTTTCCCTCTTGTAAGCAGAGTTTTTTAGATCGGATTCGCGAGCGGATTCCGCTTGCGGGTAACGCGTTTTCTCGCGGCTCCAAAAGACGACGATCGCTGCCGTCTGAGCTGTTGCGGGTAGAGTGGAGAAATGGAGCAGGAACGAGCCGATTGGAGGCGGGAGCTCGGCGCCATGGTGGCGCTGGCTGTGCCGGTGGTGTTGAGCGAGCTGGGCTGGATGGCCATGGGCGTCGTCGACACCATTATGGTAGGCCGGCTCGGCCCGGTGGCGATCGGCGCCGTGGCCCTGGGCAACGCCATCTGCTACACGCCCTCGATCTTCGGCATCGGGCTGATGCTGGGACTCGACACTCTGGTCTCTCAGGCCTACGGGCGCAAGGACTACGACGAGTGCCATCGCTGGCTGGCGCAGGGCGTGTATCTGGCTTGCCTGGCCGCGCTGCCCATCATGGTGGGGATCTGGCTGGCGAGCCTTGGCTTCATGCACTTCGGAATTGCGGCGGAGGTAGCAGGGCCGGCGAGCGGATATCTGCGGCTGCTCAACTGGGGCACGTTGCCGCTGCTGCTCTACGGCGCCACGCGGCGCTACCTGCAGGGCGTGGGGCAGGTGCGCGTGATTACGCTGACGTACGTGCTCGCGAATCTGGTGAACTGGTTCGGGAACTGGGTGCTGATCTACGGCAAGCTGGGTTTCCCTGCGCTGGGCGTAAATGGGTCGGCGATCTCGACCGCCGTTGCTCGCGTGATCATGGCGGTTGCGCTGCTCGGTTTCGCGTGGCGCTACGAACGGAGTCGCGGGCATCCGCTGTTCCGGCACTGGGCTGCGCCGCAGGTTGCGCGGCTTAAACGGCTGTTCAAATTGGGCGCGCCTGCGGCGGGGCAAATTCTGATCGAAGTTGGCGCGTGGAACATGGCCACGTTTTCGGCCGGCTATCTGACTCCGGTGGCGCTCGCGACGCACCAGATCGTGCTCAACTACGCGAGCGTAACGTACATGGTGCCGCTGGGGATCTCCGCGGCGGCCGCGGTGAGCGTGGGTCACGCGGTGGGCGCGGGCGATCGGGCGCGGGCGCGGCGCGCGGGATGGATGGCGCTCGCCTTAGGAACGGGCTTCATGCTCCTGGCGGCGTTGGCGTTTCTGCTTTGGCCGCGGCCGCTCATCGCGTTGTTCTCGCGCGATCCTCGCGTGCTGGCCGTGGGGCCGGGACTGCTGGGAATTGTCGCGTGCTTTGAAGTCTTCGACGGCATCCAGACCGTCTCGACCGGCGCGTTGCGCGGACTGGGCGAGACCCGGGCGCCCATGTGGGCCAATCTGATTGCGTATTTCGTGCTGGGACTGCCCCTCGGTTTCTTCCTTTGTTTTGGCCTGAGGTGGGGAATCTACGGGCTTTGGATCGGGCTCACCGTTGCGCTGGTGTTTGTCGCGCTTGCTCTGCTGCTGCGTTGGCGGCGCGACGCAGCAAGACATATCTTCCCTGCCAGATCTTAGCTCTCTGACCGCATGGATTCGTGCCTGTGGACTTCGTGCTATCCCACCCTTTCGCCCAAAGAACGGGCGAAAGGATGGGGCACGGAGTTTCCTTACACCATCAGTGAAAATGGTCTAGCCGCACAAATTCACACTGGCGAAATCGTATGGGAATCAGTAGCAGACCGAAATGAGGATAGACCTGCACAAACCTTCTTCAAAGTATTTAGCTAACGAAATTGACTGGAACTTGCTCCTGCGCAGGCCCTCACTGGCATCGAAAGTTCCGCGCATCCTCGCTGTCTCCGCTTCCCGTGTACTGGGCATGCTTGGGATAGGCGCAGAGCGGGCGGCTGCGCCCTGGAAACGCCTGCCCCGTTGCAATCACCGCGTCCGGGGCGGTTCCCTTCTCCACCCAATTCACGACGGCGCTCAACATATCGAAGCGGTCGAGCGCCGGACCGCCGCCGCAGTGCGCCATTCCCGGCACCAGGAACAGTCGGCTCCATTCGTCCACCTTGTCCGCGCCGCCGTTGGCCGGGCCCAGTGATTGGTAATAACGGAGCGTGTCGAGAGCCGAGAACCACTGATCGCTGTCCCCATGGAAGAAGATCAGTTTGCCGCCATTGGCGGAGAAGGTCGATAGGTTCGTCGACGCGGGTTCCACCAGCGGATCGCTTGCGCGCAGCGCCTCTTTGTCGACGTCCATCTCAGTCGCCGTTGGATATGGCCCGAAGAGCCCGTCCTGGCCCATCGCCAGAAGCCCCGGCGCAAAACCAGTCATCGCGATCCCCGCATCGTATAGAAAGCCTGGATACACCTGTGCTCCGTACGCGTTCTTCGGTCCCGCAAACGCCTTCTTGATCGCCGCAATTCTCCCGGGTGCGATGCATCCCTCACTCTGGCCGACTTTGCAGGCCAGCACCGCGGGGTCGAAATCGCAGCCAAGCGGATCAAAGATCATTCCGTCAGCCACGCCATCTCGTGCATCGCACGTCTTCATCAGGGTATCCATGAAGAGCTTTCGCTCACTTGCCGAGAGGAGTTTCTCTATCTGCGGCTTGCCCGATTCGTCTTTGGGCGCTGCCTGGTTATAGGCCACCGGAATCCACTTGCCGATCGCGAGGTTTGACAACCCCGTGCGCATCGCGGGATCCCCGATAACAATGCCTTTGAACACCGCGGGAAAACGCTGGGAGAGAATCATGCCTTCGCGCCCGCCGGTCGAGCAGCCGACGAAATAGGAAAAAGCCGCGGGCTTCGCATAGTAGTGAGCGATGATCTGTTTCGACACTCCGGCGACTTCAGCATTGGCTTGATAAGCAAAATCCAGATAGGCCTGCTGGTCGCGCATGAACGAGAAATCGAATCCGCCATTCTTCGCTTTGTGTCCGCTGTCCGTGCTGGCCACGGCGAAACCCCGCGCCAGAGCCGGCTTCTCCCCGGAGAAAGATGCTCCCAACGGATAGGCGACCACGCCGTTGCCACCGCCGCCCCCCTGCATCATGAAATCGCCGTTCCA
>Ga0326727_10017519_pt1 | contig 14845 bp, 10 predicted proteins | sample MB2enrmetagenome_FD_207643 | JGI IMG/M metagenome (GOLD analysis project Ga0326727, IMG submission 207643) | Lab enriched peat soil microbial communities from McLean, Ithaca, NY, United States - MB29MY | ecosystem: Environmental > Terrestrial > Soil > Wetlands > Peat | place: USA: New York... | reverse complement strand
CTTAAGAACGGAGAGCGCAATACTGACAAGAAATAGTTCCGTGAACATCATCTCCACCCCTTTCGCACGTTGTTATTCTAATACTTATGCTTGAAAGGGGAAGATTTTGCTTATCCACAATTATAATAAAAACCACCTACAGAGTTAATTGTTTATGATATAATATATGTAAGTAATTGTAACCATCTTGAAAAAGTAAAAGGTCAATTTATTGATCAAGATGAACTTCTACGAGAATTGGGGATAAACCAAGATGAGATACAAAATACGTTAGTCTAATTGCCATAATATACCGAGGAGATATAGGCCATAGACCCTAGCAGCTGATGGACATCCTCATTTAGTTTCATTTCCAGACAAACGGCTTTATTATAGCAACCGGATCTTAAAATTTGCAATAACTCTTTATGCTCCCGTCGTTCTTGAATAACGGCAAGATAGGGTTCACTAATGTGAACATGGTTGATGTATTCCAGATATGTGTTGATCTCTTGAAGATCTTCTTTATTTTCAATCATTGTTCCCAGATCTAAATTCAAACCAAAGGCACGGCAATTTACCTGCCGGATAAGCTGAACCGCTTGTTGGGTCGTATTAATATAATTCGTATTGTAAATCAAGGGATTCGCTTCAATGGAGAAACGGATATTCTTTTCTTGAGCAAACTGTGCCAGTTCGTAAAAGAACTCGACTCCAACCTCATATTGTATCTCATAGTCCACAATATTCCTATTTTTAGGACATCCGAAAACGATATTATTACATCCGATTTCCGAAGCGTAGGTTATCGCCTTCCGCAGATAAGCTAATAACTTGATTCTTTCCTGATCTCCATAAAAAATTCTTTCACTCACCCCGAACAAAATGGACTGCATAGATCTAATCTGGAAAGAATAGTTTCTCTGGAGGTCGTTAATGATTTTTTGGGCCAAAACTATATTCCGGTCTTCATAAGGATCACGGACTGCCCAGCGGGTCGGGGCAATCTCTAACGCAGTAAACCCCAATTCTTGCATTTTATCATATATCAAAGCATCGTCTTCAGCTTTCCAAGCAAGATTTGAAATTCCTAATTCTATAGTAAACACCGTCCTTAATTGATGTCGGCAAGCTCTTCCCAAAACAAACTTGGAATAATTACCTTTAGACCTGCCACGTTTTCCTCTAATTGTTGCGGGTTACTCGCCCCAAGTACTGGAAATACCTTATTTCTGATACACCACTGAATTGCGGCCTGGCTGCCTTTAACTTCGTATTTATGACAAAGCCTCACAAAAGAATCGATTTTGATTTTATGCTGGTTATAAATATCCATCGTTTTGGAATAATTAATTTTGATGCTTTTGGCAATTCTGGAGTTCTGAGGAATTCCATGTTCATACTTTCCTGTCAGGAGGCCTTGGGCCAAAGGGGAAAACCCCATCATCCCCACGCCAGTTTGCTCGCAAAACGCTTTTACGCCGTTGGTCTCTGCCTTGCGTATCGGAAAAGAATAGATAAACTGCTCAATGATTGGCTTTTCCAAGCCTAATCGGTCACAAACTTCATGGCATTCCTCAAGGGCCGCGATCGGCCATTCTGAAGTAGCCCAATAGCGTATTTTTCCTGAATTAATCAGGCAGTTAAAAGTTCTCACTGTTTCTTCCATTGAAGTTTCATTATCGTACCTGTGAGCAAAGTACACATCGACATAGTCCATACCCAACCTCTGTAACGATTGTTCAAAGGCCCATAAAATATGTTTCCTGGATAATCCCCGCTGATACGGGCTTTCACCGATTGGCCAAGATCCTTTCGTGGCCAGCACATACTCTTGCCTGTCATATTTCAGCAAGGCCTTTCCCAATAAATTTTCGGCCAGACCCATCCCATAGTTATTGGAGACATCAAAAGAACGGATGCCAAGCTGCCAAGCTTTATCAATCAAACTACCGGCAAAGGCAGCGCTGGTGTCTTCAGCCCCAATCGTCAGAGCGGTCCCAAAAGTAATTACAGTGGTTTTTAGCCCAGAACAGCCCATCCGTACATACTCCATTATAATTCTCCTTTTTTCACATTTTCACAGGGCAGATATTCATAAATAATAGCACTCGGGCGCCCCTTGACTTCTATCATAATCTGAGCAATATATTCCCCGATCAGCCCAATACTCACAAATAATGCCAGAAATAAGATAGAGATGATCAAACTAAGCATAAAACCTACCCGCCAGACATCCGTTGAGACAATCATCCCGATGATCGAAAAAACCGCCAAGAGTAAGGTTAGCGGCAACGTCCAGATTATTTTCCTCAGAGGTTCTACCGTTATTCCGGTTAAACTATTTAAGGCATAACGGATCATTGAACCTAAATGATATTTCGTTTTCCCAGCCGCTCTCTTCTCTCGAGCATACTCCACCGTCGTAGTCTTCATTCCGATAAAGGGTACCAGCACCCGGAACGTTCCATTTACTTCCGGGAGACTCAATAGTTGATTGACCGCTTTTCGATCCAGCAAGCGATAATTTGCTGCATTTTTCTCTAAAGTAAGTTTACCTGAGAATGACTTCAACATTTTATAATATAGATTGGCCGAAACTTTCTTGAAAAAATTATCATGGCTTCTTTCGATTCTGCTGCCTACGACTACATTTGCCCCCTTCTCCCAGGCTTTGACCATCTCGAATATCAAAGCGGGGGGATCCTGTAAATCTGCATCCATTACAACCACTGCATCCCCGGCTGCTTTCAGCAATCCGGCATTGACAGCCGCTTCTAAGCCAAAGTTTCTGGATAAACTGACAATCGTGATTATGTTCTCATACTGTTTACGTATTTGGCGCATTTTTTCTAAGGTATTATCGGTCGAGCCGTCGTTAACCAAAACCAGCTCGGAGTTATAATGTTCGTTTAATTGTTCAAGAACCCGAAGGGTCGTTGTACAATACTCAAGAACAAGTTCTTCTTCGTTATACATCGGGGCAATAACCGAAATCAAATTCTTAGGCATCTTAAGATCCCTTCCTTTCCGAGGCACAAAACGGCCTGAAGAAGAAAACCTTTTACAGCTTCTTTCAGCCTGGGAATCTCCCTCAGTTTTTATCCACCGACCTAAAGACATAGCTTTTGGTTCCCGAGGAATCATTTAAGATGTGATGCAGATATTTGGCAACAATGGCAAACATCAGAAAAACTCCGGAAAAGCCCACACTCCCAAAGACAACCATCGACGCCCAGCCCGGCGCTGTTGTCTTAGTCAGAAAAGCGAAAACACTATAGATTCCGGCCAATAAAGAGATCAGAAAAAAAACGATAGCAGCCGAGATGGAGAACTTTACAATAAAATCCGTGTAATAAATAAACGTGTCAATCATCAAGTTCAAATTCTGTATCCAACCGCGTCGATTGCTATAGCGAATATTGCTTTTGATTGTACGGGTACTTAGCCCGCAAAGGACATAGGAAACATATCTGTTTACGATTCGAGAGCCTATTGCTGCCGTTCGATTTTGCCCTCGCCGAGAGGATAAGGTTATAATTGAGGAACTGATATCCGAAGTAAACGAAGCTTTAAAACACCTATTTAATAGTTTGTGGAAAATATTTGAGGCCCAGCTTATTTTTTCCGGCGTATAAAAGACGAAATCATTACCCTTTAAACACTCGTTATACATATCGATTATTACTGCATAATTAATTCCGATACTGGGGTCCTCTATTTCCACCAGATAATCTCCAATGGCAATGTCGATCCCCGCCGCAAGGGCCTGCTGACTATTGTGCTTTTTGGGCAATTCAACAATGGTCAGCTTATGATCAGACTGTTTCAGCAGCTCAAGGGTTCCATCGCTGGACATATTATCCACCAGGATCACTTCAAAATATTTAAATTTTTCATTAAGGACTCCGAAGATCCGGTCGATCCTATCTTGAATAATATTTTTATCATTGGAAACCACAACAACAACCGATATAAAATTTTCCTCAAGATAGCTCATCCCAATTACCCCCTCTTATAGGATATCATCCAAATCGTACATTGTATTGAGCTTGCCGGAAAAAACCGTATAGAAAAAAGGATTTTCGGAATATTTTCGGATAAGAGTCGGTCTCGAATCATCAATTTCAGAAGCCCTTAGAATTGGCTTTAGGGTAAATAAGGATTCCATATATTTTATAGAAATCTCCTCGCGCAAATACTTCTTGGCAATTTGGACCATTTCTACAAAAGCAGACTCCGGTCTGCCTGAACATCGATTACAGTTTTGCGAAAATTCCGGAGTGCAGTTGATATTTTTCTTTTGACAAGAGAATTTAGGTAAAGGCTCATAACAGGTAAAATGAGGGGTGCGGGATACCGCTGTAATCGTGTGATACCCTGTTTTTCCAAAGGGCATTATCGAGAAAAAGGGACCATCCATGATCGTTAATCCCACATTCTTTAACTCTTCCGAAACATTGCAGAGAATGACCTCACACAGTTCATATTTAATCGGAAGAGCTTCATAACCAAGTAAACGATGGATTTGATTGGTCCCCGCATAGGTTGCATTTAAAATAAACGGACAACCATATTGCCGGCCATCATCCGAGCTAACGATAAATTTATCTCGGTTTTTTTCAATAGACTGTATCTTTACTTGAAAAGCAAAGACACATTGCCGGCCCAGTAAGCTGTGTAACAATTTTTCCTTTAAGAGCCTGGCATCGTAGGTATATTCTTTGGTTAGAAACGCTTTATCGATTGTTAAGGGATTGAAATATTTTTCCTTACTTATTTCATCGCAGAGCAGATCTAAATTTCGGCAGAACTTATGGAATTGCTGTCCGTTTGTCCAACTGTATTCACTGGCCACGGCATAAATTTGAGTCAGATCCATATGAATGCAGTCTCCATAATCTTGCACAAAACGATTAAAATAACGCGCCGATTTCGAGGCCGTCGCATAGGAACGCGGATAGTGGTAGCCATTATGCAGGCGAGCTTGGTTAATATAAGAGCCTCGCTGAAAGGGCTCATCTTCACCATCGATCACTAAGACAGAAAACCCCTTTTCACATAACCTGATCGCCGCATATAAGCCATACATTCCTGCGCCTATAATTATCCTGTCATAATATTGCATGATGAACCTACAATCCCTTTCCGGTATTTCAGGTTTTACGGATTTTACGAGTCTTCTTTGTCTTTCTGAACATAATCAAGGCGCCACTGACTATCACAAGGAAAAGAATCAGCACCAGCCACCAAGGAAGATGGGTTAAGTTTTCAAAGTCATGAACTCGATCCCCCATTGTTTTAATGGGACTCACTGTCGACTTCTCCTCATAGGTAAAATTATGAATTTCATTATCCGAATCAACTACAGCAATCTCGCCGGTCATTTGATGGAGAAGGTTACCGTTGCTAAGAACCTTTTTCAAGGCGTTTAGATTATTATCGTTGTCATAGAGGATTACATAAAGCCTTTTGGTAGCAACCCACGGAGATCTTACGACTTGAATTAAGACTTTGTCCTGAAGTGTTTCCGGTTGTATCTTCACCCCTTCTTTAATACTAAACGTTCCATCTCCCGCCGGGGCAACATAGAGCTGATTTTTGATACTCTGCGGAAGATTGATGTTTTTATAGGAGCCCAGATACACTAGATCCATCTTTTCCTGCTCAGGTGTCAAGGCGCTGCCGGACCCAATTAGATTCCAGTTAAGCGTCTCTCCTGTGCTTTGACCGGCACGAGTTGCGATTAGCGAGGTTGCTTCTAACAACAAACGATTTAAAGCATCCGGCAATCCGAGCACTACTTGGGGTACCTCGTTCCCCTGCTTAGTATAGATATAGGGAAATGACGTCAGATTCGGCTGAAGGACTGCGTTTCCCGGCAATAAACAGATCTCCGAGTCTTGGCTGATAGCGGTCCAAGCACTCTCATCATAGTCTTTAGAGCAATCAATCACTCCTAAATAATTATAACATTCAATTCCGACATTAATCACATTCGACTTTAAAGCTTCCTCAGGAATAATGACTTTCAAAGTCCCGTCTTCGGCATTTGCTGCGGAAAGTTTCACGCTGTTGGCAGCAATCCCATTGATATAGATTGTCATGATCGATCGGTCGGAAACCAAGATTTTGGAATGATTAAATTTGATATTAACATAGGAGCCTTTGGCGCTTTGAATGCCTTGGGGTTGTATAAAAGTCAAAAAGGCTTTCTGATGGAATGCTCCCGCGAGATTGAGGTTTCCATACCCGAAATCCGAGAACTTGTAAAGTCCATCCTGCTTTTCCGCAAAGGGCACACGTTCTATTTTGGCATCCGAGTTAATCATCAGCGCATTGCTTTTTATTTGATCCATCAATTGTTTACTTGCTAAAAAGTTTACAGCTTTGTTCAGGCCATCTTGATCATTTCCGGTAACCAAAGTATTAAAAAAGGTACTGTCATTTCCTGAGGATGGCGTTGTTCCTGGCGTCACTTGACTGCGAATAGAAATAAAGCCTTGGGACGGTCCTAATTTTTGAGCAGGCAAATTAAGTTGGGTGTTCGTAAGCCAATCGTTAATTGGCCCGATAAATATTTTGCTTTTAAGAGATTTGCTGTCACTGCTCCCTGCGGTAACGTTGTAATCCAAGTCATTTTTATCACTATATATTTTCCCTATTGACGATGATAATTTGAGCAGCGACGCAAGAGAATCCTTGTCCTCCATTTTTGGTAAAACGAAATCTGAAGAAATTGTATATTTATCCAAAAGATTATCCCCATAAATAGGTAATATATTAGACAATAACGCATCCGAATATTTGTTCACGATAATTCCCATCGAGGAATCTTTATGGATGATCATCCAATTACTTTCATTATCAATGTCTGCGCAATCTCCTTCAATCGACCTTTGATTGCTCTGAATCTTAATCTCATTGATCGCATCTACTTTAAGCGTTGTCAGCGGAATGGTTACTTTCCACCAATTTGTTGCCGTCGATTTTAGATCATTAATCCACTTGGTATCTACCGGAGAATCGTTGACCAGAAGACTTAGATTGGAACGATTGGCAATTAAAGTATCGGAAAAGGAAATATGCAGATTGACGTTGCAATCAGCGAGTTCAGTTCCTGTCGGTATATTAAACCAATAGGATACCGAATTTTTGGGAAGGTCAAATTTCTGATCTTCATTAAATAAAACAATGTTTCTCGACGCAGGGGAAGGATTATTCGCTTCTGCGGCAGAAGCAGAAGTTGGTAAAAGCAATGTACTAAGATAAACAAGAATTATGATATAAACTAGGAGTTTCTTCATAAGAACTTATATTCCTTTCCAAGGTAATCATGGCCCAAAAATGACCTGCGATCTAATTAATCCTATAATCTAATCAAGCCCGCGATCTAATCAATCACTTTGAAAAGCTTATATCCATCAAAATCTTTAACCTCGACACACCAGTCAAGGCCATTGGCATAAAGATAGGGATATCTTGCATTAATGGCATCAAGATGCCCGATTCTCGAAGGGTCAGGCACTAATATATACGAGATTCCATACTTAATTGGATTGTTTACTATATCATAAAAACCAAGGCTGGCACTAGTAACAACATTATCGATATTATCAATATTAAGAATAATACTTCCCGTTAAAAAAGAATCAACAAGGATGGTCTCATCCGGAAGATTGTCATTAATATAGTCCGCGACTTGACGACTTTCAGTAGAGATGGTTAAATTGTTCTCTTCCGGGGCAAGTTCAGGATTCGTTAAGAAATACCCTGTCAAAACCGATGAAACCAGTAAAGAACAGGCCAGGACAATAAATGCAACATTGTGATTCCCTTGTTTCTTCACCTGAGACAGCTCATAAGGCAGCCACGCCATACAAATAGGTAAACAATAAGAAAAGAACCGCAGCCAGCCATAAGAATTACCGCCTAGCAGCATTAAATAGTGAAAAAGAATCATTGTAAAGACCATACACACTAAAATCCAAAAATCACTTTTAAACAAACGACGGTCAACTAAGCGCACAATAATAATTCCAATCAAAACCGGAATAAAAGGTATCGACTTGTTGATGACGTAAAAGCAAGCAGTCAAGGGTGTCCCCGCAAAGGCCGAGAACTCACTTTGGGAGGAATTGGAATAGGCGGAATTCAAAAAATACAAAGGATTTCCGGTTATCACCCAATTAAAGATCACCCAGATAAAAATCGAATATAACAACGGCGTATAAAGAATGATGGCCGTCGCTTCGGCATAGTAATATTTCTCTTTTCCTGTAGCGGATGGCATAAACTTCTGCTCTTTATCCATAAGAATTATTAATATTCCGAACCCAACAGCGGCGGCAAAAGGGATTGCTTCATACCTGCACAAAAAAGCCAAAGCTAACGCAAAACCGATTTTAATTATGTAACTGGGCTTGCCTTGGTAAATCCATAAATTGAGATTGACAACAGCGTAAATAATCATATAAAAAATAATAATTTCGCTCATGCCATTAAAACCGTAAAAAAAGATGAAAGGATTCGAGCCATATAAGACAAGCAAAACAAGCGTCTTAAGTTCAGATATCTTATACCTTCGAAAGGTCTTGTAGAGCATCACGCAGCTCCCAGCCGCAAAAGCTGCCGTAACCAGCGCTGCAGAAATTCCATTAGTCACGACGGGCTTCCAATATTTAGCTATCACTACAAAAGGCAGCTGCAGCATACTTGGTAAAGGGTTCCAAACCAAACCAATCGAGGCAAATCTCACGGGTTTAATAAAAAGCACATAATAGGCATTGGCCGTTCTGCTAAAGGCATCATTTAATACTATTTCTTTATAATAGCCGTAATATATCCCACTGGACAGTTCCAGAAAAAAAACCAACAAAAAGATGGTTATAAGGGCCTTTCTGTGAGGTTCTCTTTCTTCAACTCCAGTGCTCGAATTTAAGTCTGGCTCCCTCATATAAGCAGTACTCCTAAAACATAACATCTATTCTCGATAAGCCATCTTCCTGGATCGGAACTAAGACTTCAGCAAGTCTTAATTTGAGAAATCAGGCCGTTGGCAATGCTGTGTCACTTCCGGCCAAGTCAAGAAGATCCGAGTAATATCTTCTTCGATTAGCTGACTTCCGGTTTGAACTTCGATAAACTCCAAATCGGTTCTGGCCCAGATACCATGTTTGACACCCACGGGAATATGCAGCACATCCCCCGGCTTGACTCCATAAACGACATCATCGACTGCAAATTCGCCTTCGCCATTGATGATACTCCATACTTCACTGCGTTGATAATGTACTTGGTAGCTCAAGTTCTTGCCTGCCAGAATCCTAATTCGTTTGGTCAAAACTTCACAGCCATTCTCATAGTTCACATGGTCGAGCACTCGATACCACCCCCAGCGCCGTTCCTCAAACATTGGCCGCGGAACAGCGCCTTTGAGCAGATCTTTTACCCGCGAACTGGCTTTTTTATCCGCTACTAATATACCGTCCGGACTTGCCGCAACAACAATGTTCGACAATCCAAGCACGATCAGCGGAATATCCAACTCATTGATCAGATGTGTTCCTTGGCAGTCCTCGCTAAGAAGCCCATTTCCGATAATTGGTGTCGATATTTCTTCCGTTAACGTGTCCCAGGTCCCGAGGTCTTTCCACGCCCCCTCATAACGAAGTGCTAAAATGTTTCCGGCTTTTTCGACAACCTCGTAGTCGAAACTTGTTTTAGGTAAGGCTGCATAGTCCTCGATCAGCTCTCGATAATCCGTTGGCAATCCCTGCTCCTCCAACTTAGCAAGTAAATAACTCAATTTAAAGGCAAATACCCCACAATTCCATAAGGCATGCTGGGCAATCAACTCCTCGGCCTGTTCCTTGGTTGGCTTTTCCTTGAAACAGCAAACTTTAACAAGCTCCTGACCGGCTTGCTCCGGCTGGAGTACAATATACCCGTGTCTTTCGGAAGAGTATTGGGGGGTGACCGCCACTAAAGCAAGCTCCGCTTCGGTCGATCTGACAACCTCCTCCAACTCTTTAACCAATTCGAAGAAACAATTGTCTACATAAGCGTCTACAGGGACTACCGCGACCACTTCATTAAGACCGACCCGTTGGACCGAAGACAAGTAGGCTGCAGCTAAAGCAATTGCCGGATAAGTATCCCTTCGTTCCGGTTCGACAACCAACTCGACAAATTCACCCAACTGACTTTGCAGAATATTCACTTGAGATTTACTGGTGGCAATAACGGCCGACTCAGCTAAGCCCACTGCTTTGAGTTGGCCCCAAACTCGTTGAACCATCGATTCACGTTCCCCGTTAGGCTTCTCCAAGACCTTAATAAATTGCTTCGCACGAAAATCATTGGATAATGGCCAAAGTCGTCTCCCCGAACCGCCGGAAAGTAAAATTAGTTTCAATATATAAACCCCATTTCACCGGCGCCACTTCCTTTAGTTAGGCACTCGTGTTGATATTCTTCTCAGAAAACACCGGCAATTCATCCGAAACTTGATCTACAAATCCATGATTTGTCTTCTCCCAATAAAAGGGCTTACTGATTAATTGCCAAGCGGCCTTATAAGCTGCTACGCTCATTAATAGCCAATAGACTGGTGTCAAGAGAGCATATTTGATATTTCTAAAAGAAAGAGCAAAGTTATTTTTCATTTGTAGTTCGCCGATAACCTTATATACCCCTGCAACATTACTGAAAACAAACATAAAATTGCCAATGATCAGCTCTATTGCTGCAATGTAATAAATAGGCCCCGGGAACATCAGCGGAATCAGATTGTTGCGCGTCAAATACCAAAATAGAACCAAGGTCCATAAAAGTGGATTAATTAGAGGAAGGAGCGGAGTTGCTAAAACAACGACTTGGATCCCAATCATCCCCCGTGTTCCAATTTTACGCCATAAACGCAACGGAAACCTCATGTGCACGAACCAAGTCAGCATATACCCTTTAATCCAGCGCGATCTCTGTCTTATCCAGTTGCCGATACGACAATTCGCTTCCTCCCAAGTTCTCGAATCAACGATTCCTGTTGTAAAACCCTCTCCATATAACCGAATCCCTAAATCCGCATCTTCCGTGACGTTATAAGGATCCCAGGCGTTAAGCCTCTTCAAGATCTCCGTCTTAAAATGATTTGAAGTTCCCCCAAGGGGAATGGGAATGTTCAACTGCATGAGGCCCGGTAACAAGAGATCAAACCAGGTACTATATTCTTGGGTAAACCAGCGAGTTAGTATATTTTGCTCGCTATTATAATAGTTAAGCTTGGCTTGGATACAGCAACAGGTTTCAGGGCTTCTGTTAAAGGCCAAGTGCACTTTCTTAAGCTGGTCCGGTTCCGGTCTGTCTTCAGCATCATAGATAACGACGTACTCTCCTATGGCATGAATCAAGCCATAATTGCAGGCCTTTGGCTTTGTCTTAGGCTTGGAATGCGGCACGACAATGATCGTATAGTGCTGCAGAAGCTTCATGGAGAGCAGGAGTTCCTGGGCTTCCAGATCATCCTCCTCAAGCAGAAGGCGAATATCCAATTTAAATTTGGGATAATCAAGCTGTTCCAGATTTTCTATCAATTTTCGAATCACACGACTTTCTTTATACATAGGTACTAATACCGTATAAATTGGCAGCGTGCGTTCATCCAGCGCAGCAACCTCCTCATCCGTAATTCGTATCTGAGAAGTGGGACGAGTTCCACGCAGGATCATGGCAAATTTTAAGATAGATACCAAAAAATAAGCTATTTGAATAGTTATGTTAATACACAAGACTGTTATAAAAGTATTTATGTACAGACTGACTATTAGCACAATAAAAGCGCTGATCATACCAGTAATTTGCCGTTTAGTAAATAAGGTGCGTGCCGAATGATCAGGACTATCAATTGCTAATTTTTTGGTACTAATGTCCATTAACTCACTCGAATAGGCCTGTTGCCAGAGCAATTCCAGTTCCGCATGGGTTGCCAGCACTTGCTCAACAGGATATCCCAGCATCGACTCTAATTGATTGGTTTGTTCCTCTGTGAGAATTTTAGCCACCGCAACGACCACTTGATTCAGGCTTGTGTGCACGACAATCGCCTGATATTCTCTGGCAATTTCTTCGGGAATCTTAGACGAGTGAACTGCAAACTGAGAACCGACTCGCCCCATCCCCTGCTGTGTGGCGATAAATCTTAACAACGTCTGCGCATCCGCCAAGCCTAAGGACAGGATAATATCCCCTAATAGACCGCCACTTTTTTGTTGAAACTCCAGAACCAGATTGATTTGTGCCTCAGTCAAGACACCCGCCTGGACCAGCATTTCCCCCAGCTTTAATCTTTGAGGAATAAGTTGAGATACCTCACGAATCACAGATTCCTCTATCCAACCGAAATCAATCAGGATATTGCCCAATCGGCCGCCATAGATTTTCTGGTAATTCAGGGCTTTCTGTAAATTAGCTTCCGTCAAGAGACCCTTTTGAATCAAGATATCCCCTAAATGAAAAGGACCTTCTGCCTTCATATCTGTCCCACCTAGTCATCAATTTTCACTTCAGAGTTGCCTACTATTTTACATTCTATCATAATATCCAATAAGTTTGTCTTATAACGAAATTCACTTTTCTCACTTTAGATTACTGTATAGATGAAGTTGTAGATATTTTAACATTTCCATTAAAACCCCTTAAAGCACTTGTAAATTTAAGGTAATCATATTAGTATAAATCTAAGAGCGCATCCGTACTTTCTTTGTGATGGCATCGGAGATCTGACGTTCGAGCTTAGAAAGGGGGTACTGAGTGAATGAAGAAAAGAATCGCTATAGGTATCAGTGATTTCCAAGAAATGCTCACAGGAGCTTATTACTATGTAGATAAGACCTTATTTATAAAAGAAATCCTGGAAGATGGTTCCAAAGTAATCCTGCTGCCCCGTCCACGGCGTTTCGGAAAAACCCTAAACCTGTCCATGTTGACTTATTTTTTCGAAAAATCTGCGCTGGATAATAGCTCACTTTTCGAGAACCTGGCAATCAGCCGACATTCGGACTGCATAGCCAAACAAGGGCAATACCCCGTTATCTATCTGACCTTTAAGGATCTCAAACACAATACCTGGGAAGTAACTTATGATAGCTTAGTCCAGCTAATTTATACGGAGTATAATCGGCACCCTTATTTAATGGATTCACCGGTTATGGGTGATATGGATAAGAAGTACTTTCAACGGGTTCGATTAGATGAAGGAAGTGAGGCTGATTATGTCAGCAGCCTTAAGAAATTATCGGAATTTCTGACCAAACACCATGGCCGGAAGACGATCATCTTGATCGACGAATACGATGCGCCCATACAACAAGCCTATCTAAAACAATATTACGATCCGCTCATCTCTTTCATGCGCAACTTCATGACGGCCGCCCTAAAGGACAATGATTACTTGGAAAAGGGTGTCTTAACCGGAGTGATGCGAGTAGCACGAGAAAGCCTTTTCTCGGGGCTGAATAATTTATCTGTGTGGACCCTATTAAATGAAAAGTACAGCACGCAGTTTGGGTTTATTGAAGCAGAGGTTAAGGAACTATTGGACTATTATGGGATCACGTCGCAGTTAGTCGAAGTTCGCAAATGGTATAACGGTTATATTTTTGGCAATACAGTAGTATATAATCCTTGGTCAGTTCTACAATATACGCAGAACTGGGAAGAAGGTTTGCAACCTTATTGGATCAATACCAGTGATAACGAATTGGTCAAGCGTCTCATTACTAATGGCGGATATGAACTGAAGTCAGAGCTGGAAGATCTTTTGCAGGGCAATACACTGGTAAAGACTATTAACCAGAATATTTCTATGGGCGAAGTCGAGCAAAGTGAAGAAAATGTCTGGAGTTTTCTGCTTTTCAGTGGTTATCTCAAAGCTCTGACTCGGAAATTAATTCGAGGCAAATTTGTCTGTAGTTTGGCGATACCTAACTATGAAGTTGAATTATTATACGATGATATCATTATGTCTTGGTTCGTAAATCAGTCCGGTCGAAATAAATTGCAGAGCCTTTTAAAGAGTCTAACTAGTGGAGAAATCAAACTATTTGCAGTCCTTTTTAAGGATTATATTATGGCCAGCCTCAGTTATTTTGACACCGGTGGACAGGAACCGGAACAATTCTATCATGCCTTTGTATTGGGGCTTCTAGTGGGATTGCGGCCCGAATATGAGGTCAAATCGAACCGCGAGAGCGGTTACGGACGTTATGATGTAATGATTATTCCCTGCGATTTGAATAAAACCGGTGTAATCATAGAGTTTAAGAAGGTAGATCCAGATGAAGGAGAAGACTTGGAAAAGGCAGCCGAAAGGGCCTTACAGCAGATCGAAGCCAAGGAATATCAGCAGGAACTGCTCGACCGGGGAATTCATAAAATAATTAAGCTCGGCATTGTCTTTCGAGGGAAAGAGGTATTGGTGAAGGCCGGGGGGCTAAGATTTTTGCGCAGGGTTTACATACCCGCAGGGCGCATGCAACAACGTGTATGTGTGGAAGAAAACAACTTAGTGAGCTAAGTCTTCTTTAATTTTTAGAATTGCTTCCAGAGGCAAATTAGCGATCTTCGCGACAATTGCAGGTTCTATTCCCTCGTTTAACGCATTGCGTGCGGCTTTTTCTCTGGCTTCTTCTCTGCCTTCTCCTTTAGCAGCATCTAATATCCCCAACTCCTGCCCTAGGTAGGCAAGATAATCGTCATATCCCCGTCGTTCTTCTTCACTCATCATTAGATAATCCAGCTTCTTGGCGGCTAGCAGGATTCCCGGTGACTTAAAGTCTTCACGTATCGCGCCATGCTTAAAAAAATA
>Ga0326727_10017516_pt1 | contig 14846 bp, 17 predicted proteins | sample MB2enrmetagenome_FD_207643 | JGI IMG/M metagenome (GOLD analysis project Ga0326727, IMG submission 207643) | Lab enriched peat soil microbial communities from McLean, Ithaca, NY, United States - MB29MY | ecosystem: Environmental > Terrestrial > Soil > Wetlands > Peat | place: USA: New York... | reverse complement strand
TTTTCCGTGACCGACATGATGCGCGCCACCTGGGTCTGCATCTGGCGGCGCTCGAAGTTGAAGTTCAGCCCCACCGGCTGCCAGGCCGCGGTCAACTCCCGGCAGATGATCTCGACCAGGCTGGCCAGGATCGACTCCTCGATGTCGGTCAGCTCGCGCAGGGCGCCGTCCCGGCCCTCGCCGCCCAGCAGCAGATCGATGATGGGAGGCGCCAGCGCCAGTTCCAGTTGCAGGACGGCGAGCGCCCCCAGCGGCTCCATGCGGACTGAAGCCACATAGCTGATCTCGGGAATGCGCAGCAGAAACTCGTTAAAAGGAATCTGCTCGGCAGAGACCAGGTTGACCTGAAAGCGGGTGCGCAGCCAGGCCGCCAGATTATGCGTCAGGTTGCGGGCAAACAGGTCGTTCAACATGCTGATGGCGCGCAGCTGCTCGGTCGAAATCTGGCCCGCGGAGGAATAATTGTAGGCCACGGCCCGGACCCGCGCCTCGCTCTTCTGAGCCTCGGGCGCGGCGCTGAGCGCCGCCTGAAACAGGGCGTCGATCTCGTTCTGCTGAAGCGTCTTGTCCGCCATTGGCTACTCCCTCGAAAAACAGTTGTCAGTTATCAGTTGTCAGTTGTCAGCGAAAACCCCGGCACTGGGCCACCCTTCCCCGTTTTCATTTTCCTGTTCACCGACCGCTGTTACTGTTCTCTGACAACTGATCACTGACAACTGAAAACTGTCCCCTGCTCTCACCGCCGCGTCCGTTCCGCCGCCTTCGGGGAGCGTGGACGCTCAAAAACTCCGCGCGCCGCCAGATCCTTCAGCGCGCCCCTCAGATGCACCACCGCCGAGGCGTGCACCTGCGAGACCCGCGACTCGACCACCCCCAGCGCCAGGCCGATCTCGTGCATGGTCATCTCCTCGTAGTAGTAGAGGCTCATCACCAGACGCTCCCGGTCGGGAAGATTCTGAATGGCCTCGGCCAGCCGTTCTTCCAGCTCGCCCCTGAGGCAACAAAACAACGGATCCTCTTCCGGACGGCTGGGAATATAGGACAGCTCCTCCTCGCCCGAGTCCTCGTTGCGCTCCAGGTGCAGGGTGCCGATCTCCAGGCCCTTCAGATCGCCCAGCAACTGCTGGTACTCCTCCAGCTCCAGCGCCATCTCCCTGGCCACCTCGGCCTCGTCCGGCGCATGCCCCATCCTGGCCGTCAACGCCCGGATCGCCTCTTCCACCGCGCGGCCCTTCCTGCGCAGCTCGCGCGGACTCCAGTCCAGCGTTCTCAGGCTGTCCAGAATCGCTCCCCGGATGCGGAACTGCGCATAGGATCGGAACTGGACTTTTTTCCCCGGGTCGAACTTGGAGAAGGCGTCCATCAAGCCCACTACCCCGGCCGAGACCAGATCCTCGATGTCCACATGCTGGGGCAGCCGCTCGTGAATGCGGCGAGCCAGAAAGCGCACAATCGGCAGGTGTTCGAGCAACACCCGTTCCTGCTCGCTGGTGAGCACCGGCATCTGCGCGCCGCCGGGCGGATAGCCGTCCTTTGAAGCGCTGGGCCGCGGCGTCCTCTGGCTCGCAACCGGATTCGCCGTGTCGGTTCCCATCCCCGCCCCTTTTTTTGAAACCTCTAACCTGACTCTGGCTTACAATTCCCTAATCCCTAGTCCCTAGTCCCTAATCCCTAGTCCCTAATCCCTAGTCCCTAATCCCTAGTCCCTAATCCCTAGTCCCTAATCCTCGCCTTTTCAGCGCACCGTTCCCACCGGACGCAGGCGAATCTCGGGAGGAATTTCGCCGGCCGCCACCACCGCCAGACGAGGCATCATCGGCTCCAGCCAGCGCTTGACGTGATAACGGGCAGGACTAGGGCATAAAAGCACGGGAAGCGCCGCGGCGGAGGCGGCGGGGATAAGCCGCCTCACAGAATCGGCCAGGCGACGGAGCACCGGCGTTCCCGGCGCCGTACCCGCGGAGAGCATTCTCTGGCCCGTCTCCGGCGATAGCGTGGCCAGAATCTCTTCTTCCAGCGCCCCATCGAGCAGCAGCACCGGCAACTGGCCTTCGGCGTCGAGCAGCGGCTGGATCAGCCGCCGGCCCAGCGATTGACGTGCGGCTTCGACCAGCGCGACGGTGCTTTTATTCGCCGGTGCAATCTCCAGCAGTGATTCCAGAATCGCGCCCAGATCGCGGATCGAGACCCGCTCGCGCAGCAGTTGTTCCAGCACCCGGCCCACCTCGCCCAGAGTGAGCAGCTTGGGCACCAGCTCCTCCAGCAGCTTGGGATGGCTCTCATTCAGCGCGTCCATCAGGCGCTTGGTCTCTGAGCGGCCCAGCAACTCCCAGGCGTGGCGGCGGATCAGCTCTCCCAGATGAGTGGTGATGACGGTGACCGCATCCACCACCGAGTAGCCGGCGGCGACAGCCTGGTCTTCCAGAGCCGGCTCGATCCAGATGGCGGGCACCCCGAAGGCCGGCTCGCGCGCCTCTTTGCCGGCCAGGGGACGCCGATTGGGGTCGCCGGAGACGGCCAACAACAGTGTCCCTTCAGTCTGCCAGCGGCCGATCTCCATGCCCCGCAAGCTGAACAGGTACTCGCGCGGCCGGAGGCGCAGATTGTCGCTGATATGCACCGCGGGAATCAGGAAGCCCATCTCCGCGGAGAGATGACGGCGCAGGGAACGCACCCGGTTCAGCAGTTGCCCGCCCTGCTTCTCGTCCACCAGCGGAATCAACTGAAAGCCAATCTCCAGGGTCAGCTCTTCCAGGCGCAGCAGGTTAGCCAGATCCGTGCTCTGCGCCTCGCCCGCCTTCTTTTTATCCGCCACCCCCGGCTCGGCCTGCGGGACTGCCGGGGCGCGGGCCGCCACCCGGCGCCCGGCAAAAAACAAAATGGCCGCGACCGTCAGGAACGCCAGCTTGGGCAGTCCCGGAATCAGGCACATGGCCGCCGAAACCAGGCTGGCCACGTAGAGGGTGACTGGCTTGGCCAACAGTTGCTGGCGAATCTCCGCGCCCAGCAATCCAGCTGAGTTGGCGCGGGTCAGGGTGATGCCCCCGGCAACCGAGACCAGCAGCGAGGGGATGATGGTGACCAGCCCGTCGCCCACTGTCAGCACGGTGTAGGTGCGCGCCGCCTCGCCCAGCTCCACGCCCTGCTGCAGGGTTCCGATCAGCAGGCCGGCGATGATGTTGATGCCGGTGATCAGAATTGTGGCCAGGGAATCCCGCTGGTTGAAGCGCGCCGCCCCGTCCATCGCTCCGTAGAACTCCGCCTCGCGGGCAATCGCCTGGCGGCGCTTGCGCGCCTCCAGCTCGTCAATCAGCCCGGCGTTCATGTCGGCGTCGATGGCCATCTGCTTGCCCGGCAGGGCATCGAGAGTGAAGCGCGCGGTTACCTCGGCGGTGCGCACGGCCCCGTGCGAGACCACCAGAAATTGAATGGCGATCAGGGCCAGAAAGAGCACAAAACCCACCACGTAGTTGCCGCCCACCACGAACTGGCCGAAAGCCTGGATCACATGGCCGGCGGCGGCCGTGCCCTCCTGTCCGTGCAGCAGGATGCGGCGGCTGGAGGCGATGTTCAACGCCAGCCGGAAGAGCGTCAGCAGAAGCAGCAGGGTGGGAAAGACGCTCAGCTCGACGGCGCGGCGAATCTGCACGGCGGAGAGAAAGACGATGATCGAGGCGGCCATCGACAGGGTGAGCAGAAAGTCCAGCCCGGCGGCCGGCAGCGGCACCAGCATGACGAAGATCACGCTGATGGTGACAATGGGCAGCACATACTCTCTCAGCCGCTCGAGGATGGAGCCCGCTGTGGGCAGTGCGTTCTGGGGCAGGGCGGTCGTGCTCATTGCGGGCCTCCTTGATCTGGACGCCCGGATTGCGGGCCAGGCCGGGCAGAGGACTGGGCTCGGGCCGCTGCCTCGCGCGAGCGCCGTTCGCGCATCTCGGCCTCCAGGCGCTGGCGGTAGAGATAGGCCAGAATGGCCGCCACCGCGGCATACAGATCAACCGGAATCGGCTGGCCGACCTCCACCGAGCGGTAGAGCGAGCGGGCCAGCGGCGGATTCTCGATAATTGGCACCCCCGCCCAGCGGGCCTCGGCCTTGATCTCCTCGGCCAATAGATTCCGCCCCTTGGCCACCATCCGCGGAGCTTCCATGGTGGCAAAGTCGAAGCTCAATGCCACCGCATAATGGGTGGGATTGGTCAGCACCACGGCGGCTTTAGAGACGTCGGCCTTCACCTTGCGGCGGCGCGCCGCGCGCTGCAGGTTGCGGATGCGCGAGCGAATCTGCGGATTGCCCTCGGTCTCTTTGTACTCGTCGCGCAGATCCTCGCGGCTCATCTTCAGCCGCGACTCGCGGCTCTGCCACTCCACCAGGTAGTCAATCAGCGACCAGGCAAAAAGCAGCCAGGCGGCGGCCAGCAGCAGCCCATAGACATCCGCGCCCAGCATCTCCAGCCGGGTGGTCGAAAACGGGGGGACGGTCAACTGCCGCCCGATGCGCTGCACCGCGAAGACCGTCAGAATACTGGCCGGAATCAAGGACTTGGCCAGCCGCGCGGCGGCCCTCAGCGAGAACAGGTTCTTCATGTTGGAGACCGGGTTGATGCGATCCAGCTTGAAACCCACCAACTCGGGGTGGAAGTTGATGCCGCCGGTCTGCATGACTCCCACGCCCAGAGCGCCCGCGGCCACGGCCGCCATCATCGCCCCCGGCGGCGTGAGAACCGCGAAGGCCAGCTTGCGCAGGGCATAGAGAGTGGGCTGGATTTCGCTGGGCTCCCAGCGGGCAGGGAGCCCAAGATTCAGAAAGGCGGCAAAGGTCTCTCTCCAGGCGAGCAGAAGATGGCCGCCCACGGCCCCCAGCATCATCACCCCGGCCAGGGTTCCAGCCGCGGCCGACAGCTCGCGGCTGTGCAGGATGTCGCCTTCCTTGCGCGCTTTCTCGCGCCGGTGCTGGGTGGCCTGTTCGGTGCGCTCTCCGGGCATGGATCAGCCTCCGAACCGTTGCGACAGCAAAGAAACGCTGCCGCCCGCAGGGCAGATCAACCGTTCCGCCAGATCCAGCAGCCCGCTGAAGCGAGCCTCGATGAAGCGCGGCCACAGGGCCAGACAGCCAATCAGAATGGCAAAGCCGGTCAGGGTTTTCAGGGGCACGGTCAGCATCATCACCGGCAACTGCGGGCTGAGCTTGCCCAGCAGGGCTACGGACACCTCCACCAGCAGGGTGGCGGCCAGCACCGGCGCGGCCAGTTCCACGGCAGCCAGAAAGACGCCCCCGGCGGCGCGCACAATCTCCAACGCGCTCGTTGGAGGCAGCGCGAAGCTGCCCAAGGGGGCCGCGTGGAAGCTGCGCACCAAGGAGGCCAGCATGATCCGGTCGAGGCCGGCGGTGATCACCACCAGCGTGCCCATCAATTGAAACAACTCGCCCAAAAGCGGCGTCTGGATGGTCGAGGCCGGGTCCAGCAGATTGACCAGCGAGTAGCTGAACTGCAGGCCCACAATCTGGCCGGCAAACAGCAGCATCTCGTTGAGCAGCGCGAGTGTCAGCCCATAAACCAGCCCCACGGCCAGCTCCCCCAGCAGCGAGGAGAAACCGAGTGAGAGCTGCGCCCTGGGCAAGGTGGCCACCAGGGGCGCCAGCAGGAAGGCTACCGCGCCTACAAAAACCGCCTTGGCGCGCAGGGGCAACGCCGTCGAGGAGAAGAACGGAGCAAAGGCCACCATCCCGCTCACCCGCACCAGGGCCAGCGTCATGGCAGTCAGAAAGCTCGTCCAATCCGGCATGGTCGTTCTCTCCTTCTGAGCGGTGTTTGCGGAGTTAGCCGCGCTTTGCGCGTGTTAGCGGTGTTAGGAAGTCTCGCCGTGCTAACTTGCCGAATCGCTGACTTGCTAACCCCGTTAACTCCGCTAGCAACGCAGCCCCACTTCCCGCTACCCCACGTAGCGGTGCAGATCCTCCAGCAGCCGAATCGTATACGCCCCCAGCCGGCCCAGAAACCACGGCATCCCCACCAGCAGAATCATGGCGATGGCTCCCAGGCGCGGCACGCTGGTCAGCGATTGCTCCTGCAGGCTGGTCAGGGTCTGGAATAGGCTCAGCACAAAGCTCAGCACGGCCGTGGCCAGCAGCAGCGGCGCGGCCAGAATCAGCGCCTCCTTCATCAGCTGTCGCAGCAGTTCGGAAACCATGTCAGGCGTCATCTTCCCTCCCCCTTAAAAGCTCTTCAACAACGAGTTGGCCAGCAGGTTCCAGCCGTCCACCATGACAAAAAGCAAAATCTTCAATGGCGTCGAGACCACCACCGGCGGAAGTTGGAACATTCCAATCGAGGTGGTGACTGCGGCCGTCACCATGTCGATCAACAGAAAAGGAAGAAACAAGACCGCGCCGATGGCGAAACCGGCCTTCAGCTCGGAGAGAATGTAGGCCGGCATCACCACCCGCATGGGCAGGTCGTCGGGCTTCGCGGGCCGCGGAATCTGCCCGGCGGCGGTAAATAAGGCCAGATCCTTCTCCCGCGCATAGCGCAGCAGGAAGTGCTTCACCGGCTGGGCGCCGCGGTCGATGGCCTCCCAGCCCGTGACCTGCCCCAGGCGATAGGGCTCAACCGCCTGCTGATCCACCTGATTGAGCACCGGCGTCATCAGAAACCAGGTCATCATCAGAGCCAGTCCCATCAGCGTGGGATTGGAGGGTGCCGTCTGCGTACCCAGCGCCTGGCGCAAAAAGTGGAAGACCACCAGCAGCCGCACCATCGGCGTCACGGCCATCAGAATCGCCGGCAGCAGCGTAATCAGCGTCAGAACTAGAAGAATCGTCCAGGGCGTCGAGTCCGAGGGATGAAGGCGGGCATTGAGGTCGGGCACGAGCGGCATGGAGGCCGGCGCCGCCAGAAGCATGAAAGCTACCATGAGACCCTCTCGGCCGCCGGCATCACACCCCGCCGCCTGCTCACCGCCTGTCGCGCGCCGACGGGCTTTGGCCGCTCATCGAGCGCATAGAAGGCCGGCGCGCCCTCCGGCGAAGTGGCCACCAGAAAACGCCGCCCCTCGGCCTCCACCAGGGCCAGCGATTGGCGCGGGGCCAGCGCAATCCGTTCCACCAGCTCCAGCCTCGGCTGCCTGCGGCCGCGAGCCCGCAGCCGGGTCAACAGCCAGCCCGCCAATCCCCCCACCGGCGCCGTCATCGCGTTCCCGTCTTGTCGCATCTTCCAGCCTCTTCTCCGTCCTTCGAGAAAATCGTCCCTAGTCCCTAGTCCCTGGTCCCTGCCTTTTTCACAACAGCCGGGTCACGCGCACCGCCAACTGCGAATCGACGACTTCAAACTCGCTCCACGCCAGTTGCACGTCGCCCGAGGCCAGCGGCATATCCGTGCCTTGAGCCCATTGCGTCTCAATCACCTGGCCCGGTTCCAGGATGAGCAGATGACGCACCCGAAAACCCCGCACCGGAACCGCCACTTCCAACTCCACCGGCAGCCGCGACAGCGGCAATGTGAGCTTGATCTTTGCCCCCTCCGGCAGTTGCGGCGATGCCACCAGCGCCTGCTCGGCGACAATCTCTGCCCCGCGCGGCAGATTGGGTGTGTGCGGCGGCGCGCTGGCCGGCGGCGGCATTGGATGTGCAGAGGCCATTCGCAGAGAAATCAAGCAGAAAGATGACCAGAAAGGGAACAGTTGGATTGGGAAGAACTAAGGAAAGTCCGCATCCGCCAACGCCAGCTACCGTTCAGGCGCGCACCCGTCAACATGCTCCGTGCCCCATCCATTCCGCTTTTTTCCGCGGAATGAGTGGGATGCCTCGAAGCTCACCTCGCCACCCACATCACTGCTACACTAAAGAAGAGAACGAATTTTACGGTCTTCCGGGCCGGGCCCTGAGCGAGTCAGGTTCGCGCCCGGAATCCGCCCCTGAACGAGGTCATTTCCATGCCGGAATCCAACCCAATCAAGCCTGTCACCGCCACCAGCCTGCGCCTCAAGATCGGCCTCGCCGAGATGCTCAAAGGCGGCGTCATCATGGACGTGATGAATGTCGAGCAGGCGCGCATCGCCGAAGAGGCCGGCGCCACCTCCGTCATGGCCCTCGAGCGCGTTCCGGCCATGATTCGCGCCGAGGGCGGCGTAGCTCGCATGGCCCGGCCCGCGCTCATCAAAGAGATCATCGCCGCCGTCTCCATCCCCGTCATGGCCAAGGCACGCATCGGCCACACCGCCGAGGCGCAAATTTTACAAGAATTGGGCGTCGACTTCATCGACGAGAGCGAGGTCCTCACACCGGCCGACGAAGCGCATCACATCGACAAGCACGCCTTTACTACTCCGTTTGTTTGTGGCGCGCGCAATCTGGGCGAGGCCCTGCGCCGCATCGCCGAAGGCGCGGCCATGATTCGCACCAAGGGCGAAGCCGGCACCGGCGACGTGGTCCACGCCGTGCAGCACATGCGCCAGATCATCCGCGAGATGCGCGCCCTCACTGTGCTTTCGGAACAGGAACTCTACGCCGCCGCCAAGGATCATCAAGCTCCCTATGAATTGATCCGCATGGTCGCGCAATCCGGCAAGCTGCCCGTGCCGAATTTCTCCGCCGGAGGCATCGCCACCCCCGCCGACGCCGCTCTCATGATGCAGCTAGGCGCCGAGGCCATCTTCGTCGGAAGCGGCATCTTCATGAAGGAGCGGGCGACTCCGTTAGACGTAGAAAACGATCCCAAAGAGCGCGCCGAAGCCGTCTCCCGCGCCAAGGCCATCGTCATCGCCACCACCCACTTCAACGACCCCAAAATACTCGCCGAGGTCGCCGCCCAGGTCACCGGAACCATGACGGGCCTGGCCGCCGCCGCCATCGAAGAGAAGGACCAACTCCAAACCCGCGGCTGGTGAGCACCTGCGGTGCGGCCAACCGCTCGCTTTCCGCTCGCACAGGCTTCGTGGCTTCCCATCCTTGCGCTAGAAAAATGCAAGGACGGTGTATTATGCTTTTTGAAAACATGAGATTATGAATCAATGGGCGAGATTATCGACAAAATCACGATCAAGGGCTACAAGTCCATTCGGGACTTGGAGGCCTTCGAGCTCGGCCACACCAATGTATTGATAGGCCCCAACGGAGCCGGCAAGAGCAATTTCGTCAGTTTATTTCGCTTGTTACGCGATTTGATGGACGAGAGGCTTCAACTTGCCCTCGCTACTGAAGGAGGAGCGGATGCTCTCCTTTACTTAGGTCCAAAGGTTACAAAAGAGTTGAATGTAAAGTTGCTTTTCGGCCAAAACGGGTACGAGTTCACTCTCCAACCAACTGTGGACAATCGTCTGGTCTTCTCGCGGGAGTTGTCTATTTACATACCACCCAGACGCAGTGGAACGGAATTGCCCCAATATTTTGGTTCGGGACATTTCGAAGCACGACTAAAGGCACATAAAGATGATTCTGGATATTCCGCAAAACATGGCCCGCCGCATTACGTATTTGAAGCTCTTTCGGACTGGGTGGTCTATCACTTTCACGACACAAGCCTTCTCTCCGGGGTCAGGCGGCAGGGCACCATTAACGACAACATTTCGTTGCGATGGAATGCGGAGAATCTTGCTGCGTTTATATATAGGTTGCAGTCGACACACGGGTCGTACTACGAAAAGATACGCGATATTGTTAGACTAGCTGCGCCTTTTTTTGACGACTTTCTGCTGCGGCCTGTCCCTTCAAATCCGGATAATATCCAACTGGAATGGCGGCAACGCGGTTCGGATTACCCGCTGCTTGCGAGTCAACTATCGGACGGCACACTGCGCTTCATTTGTCTGGCAACGGCTCTCCTGCAACCGAATCCGCCCCGCACGATGCTCTTCGATGAGCCAGAACTTGGCCTTCATCCATATGCCCTTTCCCTACTCGGCGGAATGATCCAGAAATCAGTCGCACCATGGGGAACTCCGCTCAACCAAGTCATCATATCGACCCAGTCAGCGCTGTTGCTCAATGATTTCTCCCCCGAAGATATCATCGTTGTCGAACGTGTAGAAGATCAATCGGAATTTAGAAGATTGGACTCCGCGCAACTGTCTGGATGGTTAGCGGACTACACACTGGGTGAGCTTTGGCAGAAGAATTTACTCGGCGGAAGACCCCAAGTCGATCCGGCTCACGCGATTCCAGCCTCCGGAGTAATTTCGTAATGGCTCGGGTCAACATCATTTGCGAGGGGCAGACTGAGTCGCGGTTCATCAGCGATGTGTTGGCTCCGTACTTATGGAACCGTAAGATTTTTTTGATTCCGATACTTTTGGGGGTGCCCGGGCACAAAGGTGGAAGAGTGAATTACACGAGAGTAAAGAAAGATATTCTGCTTCATCTGAAGCAAGATACTGATGTGTATTGCTCCACGATGTTTGATCTCTACGGACTCGAACCAGGATTCCCCGGTACTGAACCTCAGACTGGTCTAATAGCGTCTCAAAAGGCCATTCATATTGAAAATGCAATCCTCCAGGACATCGTTGCGGACAACTTCGGCCTTCGAGCAGAAGAACGGCTCATCCCATATTTACAGGTGCATGAATACGAAGGCCTGCTTTTCAGCGACACGACGGCCTTTGCTGGTGCGCTCGGGCAGCCAAGTCTGGCTACGCAGTTGGCTCAGATTCGCAGTCAGTTCAATACGCCTGAAGACATCAACGAAGATCCGGGTAAAGCTCCCTCCAAGCGAGTCGCAGGCATTTATAGCCAGTACAAAAAGGTGATCGAAGGTACGTTGGCAGCACAAAGAATCGGTATCAACCGTATGTATGCGGAATGTCCTCACTTTCGTAATTGGATCGACCGACTCGCCGCACTTCCCGCTGGATAATGAATTGCCAGGTGCAATATCCTTTGCTTTTTTCTAGCTGCGTGAGTTAACGGACCACGCTCGGCGGAAAAATAATTTTTCCATAGAGAGCTGGAAGCAACTCAATTTCTCGAATGAGAACAAGATAGCGAAGCGGGCTGGAATCGGCAACTACTATCATGGGCTGTGCTACTTGCCTGTTGTTGCGAGTTCTTGCTGATGCATCTTCCACAGCCGTTCGCCGGCTTCTACTTCCTGGCGCAGATCGTCCGTCGTGTACTCCAGCCACACTTCGCGCCGCTTAAGGAAGCCGTCCAGCTCATACCGCCCCATTCCCAGCAGAGTCGCGAGCTGGTATTCCGTCAGCCGGTGCGCGCGATAGGCTTCCACAGCCATATCTTCCAATGCTGTGCGCGCGGGATCATCCCCGGCAGGTATCATCTGCCGCGCCATCTCATCGGGCAATTCGACGGTAATCTGCATAATGATAGGATACCACCGGAGTAAATCCGAGAAAAGACAGAGTATTGATAGGTGGTCCTGGTCTGCCTCACCCTTCGCATTCTTCTGGTGAAGGGTGGAAAATCGTCCCCGTTCGTTCCCCGCGCTGAAGGCACCTACTCCGTGCTTGACCTGTACGGTGATACAGTACATTATCGACCACTGAGGAGGCCAAATACCCATGAAGAACCCGCCCCATCCAGGCAGCCTGATTAAGACCGAAGTCATCGTAGCGCTCGGCCTCAGCGTGACCAAGGCCGCGGAGATTTTGCAGGTACGCCGCGCTACGCTCTCCGATCTTCTCAACGGCAACTCCGCCCTGACGCCTGACATGGCGCTGCGCATCGAAAAAGCCTTCGGCCCGGAGATGGACCACCTCCTGCGCATGCAACTCGCCTATGATGTCTCCAGAACCAGAGCGCACGCAAAGAATCTCTCGATCGAGCGGTACGTTCCGGCTTAAATACAGTCTGCCAACAATGCGGTTGTTCTGGGAGGACGTTATGCAGAGAAAGAGCGCACTGCCACCCGTTCATCCGGGTGAGATTCTCAAGGAAGACATTCTGCCCTCTGTTGGCCTGTCCGTAATGGCAGCAGCCAAGGCTCTCGGCGTCTCCCGCCAGATGCTTCACGACATCCTGGCCGAGCGCAGACCACTTTCAGCCGCCATGTGCCTGAAGATCTCTCGCCTTCTGGGCGGCTCACCGGAAGTGTGGATGCGATTGCAGGCTGCTTACGACCTGAAGATGGCTGAACAAGACAAGAAGGTCATGCAGCGCGTCGCGCGGATCATGCCTCTACAGCAAGCCGAAGAACTTCGAGCCTGAGACGGGTATCGCAGTCCTGACCGCATCAAAATATAGTCAAAGGGGCCAGTTCTTTGCAGATAATTACCCTCCAGACGCGCACAATGGAAAAATGAAGTTCCAATCCAGCCGGCCCGTAGTGCGAAACCGCACGGCCGACAGCCTTGCCGGAGGAGGACCCCCCACCCCCACCCCCCCCTCATACCCCTAGGGGGTATCAATATTTTTTCCCAAACCTTGCAGATTAATTCAGCGCCGAAGGCTGTTGGACGCATCGAGCTGCTTGACCTGGTCATATGACTAGTGATATGACTATATCAGCGGAGGTTTCCCATGGCTTGGCAGGTCTACGACGCAAAGGCGCGCTTCAGCGAGTTTCTCGACGCCACTCTCAAGAACGGCCCGCAAGTGCTCACCCGCCGTGGCGTCGAAACTGCCGTCCTCGTTCCCATCGACGAATGGAAGAGGTTGACAGACTCGGCGCGTCCCAACATTAAGGACATTCTCCTCGACCCCAATGGCCCGCACGACCTCGATATTCCGCCGCGACGTGGGCTGTTTCGACTTCGCACGCCGGTTGAGTTAGAGTAAGCCGCCATGTTCCTTCTAGATACCAACGTGATATCGGAGTTGCGGAAGAACAAGCCCCACGGAGCCGTCCTGGCGTGGTTTGAGTCCGTGCGCGCTCAGGATATTGCGATTCCGGCCTCGGTCATCGGAGAACTGCAAGAGGGCGTCGAGCTGACGCGACGGCAGAATCCACAGAAAGCCGTAGAAATTGAGCGCTGGATTGATCGGATCATGCTCACTTTCGTAGTCATTCCAATCGATGGCGATACCATACGCGAATGGGTTCGACTGATGGTTGGCAAATCCCCGAATTTGTCGGAAGATCTCATGATCGCCGCTACCGCCCGTCTTCGCCGTGATATTGTCGTGACTCGCAACGTGAAGGATTTCGATAGCCTTGGAGTTGAGGTATTCGATCCCTTCACCGCAACACCCGGAGAACAGGTTTGACGCAGGACCATACCCAACCGCGCATCGGCGTTCTGGCCATCCAGGGCAACTACGCCAGCCACGCGCAAGCCCTGACCGAGGCCGGCGCATGCCCTTCATTGGTGAAGACTCCGCAAGAACTCCGCTTGGACGGCCAGTCCCTGGACGGTCTCGTGCTGCCCGGCGGCGAATCTACCACCATGCTGAAATTCCTTGAAAAACACCGCTTTTTTGAGGTTTTACAAGAGTATTGCCGCACCAGGCCCGTCTTCGGAACCTGCGCGGGAGTGATCCTGCTGGCGCGGGAGGTGTTGAACCCGGCACAGCGCAGCATGGGCGTGCTTGACGCCGTCGTTGAGCGCAACGCTTACGGCCGCCAGATCGACTCGGTCATCGTGACCGCCGAGACCGCGCTCCCCGGCGGCCCGCTGGAGATGGTCTTCATCCGCTCTCCGCGCATCAGCCAGATCGGCCCGGGCGTCGAGGTGCTCGCAAAGCGCGATGGCTTTCCGGTGCTGATCCGCCAGGGTCGCATCCTGGCAGCCACATTTCATCCCGAGCTCACGCACGACCGGCGCGTGCACCGCCTCTTCGTTGAATCCGTTGCGGCGGCATCAACTGACCACTGATCACTGTTTTTTCTACTCCAGCATCTGCAAATCCAGCGGATCCTGCAGCAGGTAGCTCTTGCCGCGCATCGCTGCGAGCGCGCGTTTAAGGGCCGAGGGCTTGCACGGCTCGACGGTCATCACAAAAGGCAGCGCGTGAGAGGGATAGCCCGGCTTCTGCACGATGGCGCGGATGTTGATGCCCTCTTTGGCCAGCGCCACGGTGATGTCGGCGATGATACCCGGCTTGTCGTTGACCATGAAACGGATGTAATGGGGAACCTCGAACTCGGCGCTCAACCGCGCCGGAACCGCCAAAACATCGACTCTCTTTGACCCGTGCGCCAGGGAGAGCAAATCGCTGACCACAGCCACGGCGGTGGGATGGCCGCCGGCTCCGTAGCCGCTGAAAACCACATCGCCGCCGTAGCGGCCGGTAAAGACCACCATATTCTCCGTGCCGCGCGACCAGGCCAGCGGCGAATGCAGGTCCACCAGCATCGGTCCCACGGAGGCCGCGATCTTGCCTTCAGCGCGGTCGGCGCGCGCCACCTGGCGGATGGTGCAGCCCAGTTCGCGCGCATAGCTGAAGTCCACGGAGGCAATCGAAGTGATGGGCAGGGGCACAATCTCCTCCGGGTCCACATGGACGCGCAGCGCCAGGCGCATGAGGATGGCCAGTTTGGCGCGGGCGTCAAAGCCGCCCACGTCCTCGGTGGGATCGGCCTCAGCATAGCCTTTGGACTGCGCATTGGCCAGCACCGCGGAGTACTCGGCGCCCTCCTGCATTCTGCTCAGAATGAAGTTGCAGGTGCCGTTCAGAATGCCTTCAATGCGCACAATCTGATCGCCGGCCAGCCCTTGTTCCAGCCCCGGTATCACGGGGATTCCGCCGGCCACCGCGGCGCCGTACTTCAACTGTCCGCCGCCCGCCGCCGCCAGTTGTTCCAGCTCGACCCCCTGACAGGAGATCAGCTTCTTGTTGGCCGTCACCACGCTCTTGCCGGCTTTGAGCGCCTTGCGCACCCAGCCTCCGGCCGGATCGAGGCCGCCGGCCAGCTCCACCACCACGTCCACGTCCGAGGCCAGCACCGCATCCGCGT
>Ga0326727_10017514_pt1 | contig 14848 bp, 14 predicted proteins | sample MB2enrmetagenome_FD_207643 | JGI IMG/M metagenome (GOLD analysis project Ga0326727, IMG submission 207643) | Lab enriched peat soil microbial communities from McLean, Ithaca, NY, United States - MB29MY | ecosystem: Environmental > Terrestrial > Soil > Wetlands > Peat | place: USA: New York... | reverse complement strand
ATGTCCTTCTTAACGCCCCCTTTTTTCTTATTCGACTCATTTTATTCCAGCCGCTATACTATGTCAAGCAGTCAACCATTGGATTTGAGGACATAAAAAAAACGAGGGCGACGTTGCCGTCGCCCCCGAATAGAGTCAAAATTTCAGGAATGTTACTTCGTTGTGGTGCTGGTGGAAGCAGCCGTTCCGCTATCCTTCGCTGCAGCCTGCTGGCGGGCGGCTTCCTGCTGATACAGGTAAACCTTTTCGCCGATGGTCTTCATATCAATGAGCTTCTTGTCGAGGCGTTCCTTGGCAAGGATACCCCATTCGGATTCGTCGTCGATGTCCAGGGTTTCGCGGACAATCGCCTTGTCAAACTCGATGTTGACGTCCTTGAAGTAAGCTACGAAGTCTCCGCCAGACTCAGTTTCCGGCTTCCAGATGATGAAAGAATCGAAAACGAGGTACGGATAGCTCCGCGGATAAAGCGGAAGGCGCTGCACGATGCGATCCTGAACGTTGTCGGCGTATTCGGTGTTAAGCCACACCAGCTTGCGCCAGCCGTCAAAGTAGAGAGAACCCATGAAGTAGTCGGTGGTGTTTTCGTTGCGGTCGCGCAGACGGATGCCGTACTGCATCTGGTAGTTCAGGCCGTAAACCCAGGAGGAGATCGACTTGATCTGCCCGGTGTTGACGAGAACGCCCATCACAAGACCGTTTTCTTCGGCGCTGGCGCCGTTGTTCACATAAGAACCGTCGTCATAATAGGCGAAGAAGTCGAACATCGGTCTCACGAGAGCCCAGGAAAGGAAACGGCCTTCAATGAAGTGAATACGGGCGCCGAGAACACTGCCTTTAAAGCGTTCGGACTTGACAGCCTTTGTATAAGAAAGGATGTTGTTCTTGGTGGTATTGGCCGACGAGGTCAGGACGACCCTCCAGTTGGAAAGGTCAAACGAGTTATCGTTGAAGCGGAAGGCCGGGAAACCGTAATTGGTCAGTTCCAACTGCGGCTTGTCGGCAACCTGCTTCGTGTGAACATCCTGATCCTTCTGGATCACCGTGCGGATGTTCTGCTCGAAGGTTGTAAAGTCTATCAAGGTCTTGCTGACGGCGGAGAAAGACATCGACGTCGTCATGGCAAGGAGCCCAACCACACCTATCCATACTCCTTTCCTCATATATACACTCCTTAGAGAAATTTCGACTCTATTATACATCCTGCAGGAAAACTGTCAAGCTCCATGACGATGTTCAAGAATTCCGGGAACCTTCCGATGATGGAGACGGAAAATTCCTCTTTATAGTTCGGAAACACACCGCATGAAAGTTTAACACTTCTGCAAAAAAACCTCGATTTTACCCGTTTCAAGCATATTGTAATGAAGCACCGGAAACATGTCCAGAATCGGTCAGTTTTTTCCTTGCTGCTTTCCCGCAATCACGGGAATCGGATGTGCAAGGTTCCAGTTGCCAACCTGAACTTCCGCCGGCTGTCCTTCCACAAGAATAAAAACCCGCCTGACTTTTGTATTTGCGCGCAGCGTCCGGACCAGACATTCCAAGGTCCATCGGCACCCCTCGTTGTCCGTTGCGGCAAAATCGAGGAATGCATGGTTGAAATTGACGGCGACCCCATCCCCGCCGCGATTGGTAATACTGTAAACGCGCAGTATCTGAACGCTTTCGGGGAAAACCAGCCGTAACTGGTAGTTCAAAGGCCCGAGAAAAAATTCCTTCACCATCCGGACGGGATAACTTTCCGAGGTCGTAACGCCCCGCCGTACCTTGCGTGTTTCCCCGACGGCTTCGCGGAAGCGGATATCGGCGTAATAAAAATGCACGCGATGCCATGTCAAAAGATCGACCGTGATGTACGCGATCCCCGCGAGCAAAAGTATTCCCGCGATCGAAGCCAGGATGATCCAGCCCTTTTTCCTTCCGTCGCTCATTTCGTGAAACCCCTTGTCCTTTCGTATTCTTTGATGTAATTCTCGACCCCGCCGGCGATCCCGGCCGCCATTTTCGCGCGGTAGGCTTTGTCCATCAGCTTCTTCGACTCCGAGGGATTGGACATAAAGCCGGTTTCCACCAGGATCGAAGGAACGGGACTGTAGCGCAGCACGTAGAAATTGGCCTTCTTTACGCCGCGGAGCTCGCATCCGGTCGCCGGGACGTAACTTTCCGCGACGCAGCGGGCGAAAACGTCGGACTCGCGACGCACCTCGTCCTTGAAAAGGTCGGAGAGGATATCCAGCACCGTCGCGGCCTTCTTTACATCCGCGCTCGAGAACTGGGCGTTTTCGGCGAACTCCACCGACTGGGCCTCCTTGTCGCTCGCGCGATCGGCCAGCGAATAGACCTCGAGTCCCCGGATATCGCGGTCCAGCGAGATGTTGCCATGCACGCTGACGAAGATCGCATTCTTCTTTTTCGCCGCCTCGGCGGTGATCTTCGCACGGTCGGCAAGAGAAACAAAAACATCCGTTTTGCGGGTCAGGATGAGCGTCTGGATGCCCCGGGAGCGAAGTTCATCGTAAAGAAGTTTCGCCACGTCCAGTACGATCTCCTTTTCCTGCTCGCCGTTCACGCCGATGCCGCCCGGGTCGTGCCCGCCGTGGCCGGGATCGATCACCACCGCGTCGATGGGCCGAAAATCGCCGTTGTCCGCCGCCTTCGACGCAACAACTCCGTTGCGGGATGCACTAATCGCTTTGACAGAGGAAGCCGAAGAGCTCGGCCGCGCGGCAGAGGATGCCGTTTTCACGGGGGACGTACGTAATCCCGTCCAGTTGGTGACGGTGTTCGATGCGCTGGAGACATAAAGAACGCGCTTCGGATCGAGGAATACTTCGCGGGATGAAGCAACGGAGGAAGAAGCGGCAACCGTCGACATGGACGAGACCGAAACTTCCGGAGCGGGTTGTTCGAGAAGCGTCTTCACGAGAAGGGCCGTATCGTCGGGCAGCCGGATTTCTCCGTTCGTCGCAAAACCCGGAATTTCCTTCACATAATGGATTTCCCCGCCCGAGGCGACGTAAGGCATGGTCAGGAATACCCGCACTTCTCTTCCCGCCTTTTCGAGCGTCAGGTAGCCGAGCGCCGTCTGGAAGCGCGCGGAAACGGCGTTCGAGATGCAGAAACCCGTCAGACCGACCGTCCCGGCATGAACGGAGGAGTTCATGGCAGTAAATAAAGCCGTCAAAAGTAGTATTCTACGCACCGGAGAACCTCTTCCAAAGGTAGAACAACCCCTTCAGAGTCAGATGAGGATCCAGGTCGTCTATCCGCCTGGCCGAACTCTTGATCAGGCGCGACAGACCGCCCGTGGCGACGGTGCGGCAGAATTCCCACTTCTGCTCCTCGCAGATGCGCCGGACGAGTTCGTCCACCATCGCGCCGTTGCCGTTGATAATGCCGCTGCGGATACCGTCGACCGTATTCTTCGCCACCGTGCGGGTGGGCAGCGAAAGGTCGATATGCGGAAGTTTCGACGCCTTCTGCTCCAGCGCGCGCAAGCTCGTCATCACGCCCGTCATGATGAGGCCGCCCAGATAAGATCCTTCGGCGGCCACCACGTCGAAAGTGGTCGCGGTGCCGAAATCCACGATCACGAGGTTTTCCCCCGGGTGCTGGACCACGCCCGCCCAGGCGTTCACCATCCGGTCCGCACCGATCTCGGCGGGGAAATCGTACTCGATGGCCAGAGGAATGTCTTCGTTTTTTACGAAACGCGGCGTCAGGTGGTAGTATTTCTCGAACATATGGACGAATTCGTAGTCGAGACTCGGAACCACGCTGCAGATCACCACCGGGTTCGCGAGATCCCGACCGCCGAGGCCCCACCATTCCATCAGGCTGCGGAACTTGATCCAGAGCTCATCGGTGGTGGTGGCGCGGTCTGTCTGGATGTTGGCGGAGTGGATGGGAACCTCGGGACCGCCGCGCTGGAATACCCCGAAGGTAATGTTGGTATTGCCGATATCGATGGTGACAACCACTCTCCTGCTCCTAGGCGTGTTCGTTCTTGAGAGGCCGCCCCATGAGGAGCTTCACGCCTTCCATAGGATCAAGCCCGTTGTAGATGACGTCGTAGACGGCGCGGGAAATGGGCATCTCGATGCCGAGTTCCTCCTCGTACTTGAGAAGGCTTTTCACGGTTTCCACGCCTTCGGCCACCATCTTGGTGCCGGCGAGGATTTCGTCGATTTTTTTGCCCTGCGCGAGCGCTTCGCCCACGCGACCGTTGCGGCTGTGCTTCGAGATGCAGGTGACGATGAGGTCTCCCACGCCGGCAAGGCCGGAGTAAGTCTCGGGTTTCGCCCCGAGCTGGACGCCGAGGCGCTTCATTTCGGCGAGACCGCGGGTGATGAGGGCCGCCATCGTGTTGTCGCCGAAGCCGAGACCGCGCATGATGCCCGCCGCGATGGCGATGACGTTCTTCACGGCCGCGGAGAGCTCCACTCCGACGCAGTCGTCGTTGGTGTAGACGCGCAGGCTGTCCGTGGAGAAGGCCTCCTGCACGAGCATGGCCGCGTCCTCGTCGGCTGAAGCGGAAACGATGGATGTGGGAATGTTGCGCGCCACTTCCTCGGCATGCGTCGGTCCCGACAGCGCAACGATCCGTTTGTTGTCCGGGAAGACCTCCGCGAGGATCTGCGTCATGCGCCGTTCGCTCGGATACTCGATTCCCTTCGTGGCCGAAACGAGCACGGCATGTTTGGGCGCAATCGAAGCGAACTGCTTCGCGACGCTCCGGAAAAATTTCGAGGGCGGCACGAAGAGGAGAATGTCCGCGTCCTTCACGGCATACTGAGCGTCGCAGGTGATATCGAGGCTGTCGGGAAGGGGCACTCCCGGCAGATAATAGACGTTTTCCTTCTTTTCACGGAAGAGATCCGCCTCTTCCTTCAGGAAAGACCAGATCTTGACGTTGTTCCTTTTCATGGCCTGTATGGCGAGGGCCGTTCCCCAGCCGCCCGCGCCGATCACGGTGATGTTCATGGGCACTCCCTGCATGTTATGATGCTTTATTTTAAAACGGAACGGGGAATATATCAAGGCCGCGAATCGGGAGATCCTGTTCTTCAAATTAACGAAAACACGGAGAATAGATTTCCCACGTTCCGGAAGAGCGGAAAATCAGCGGCGGGAACCGGGGGCGCCGTTGGACAAAGTCCCGTCGGAAAGCACCAAGAGAGGATTGCCGGGGATATCTTCGCGCGAAAGCGTACGCACAACGGCGATGACATTCGACGCGGGATCGGGACGGGGTACGCCCTTCGTGGAGCCGCTCGCGTCTTGGATCAGCGGAACGATCCGGCCGGTGCGGAATACGCCGTTCGTGTCGACTTCCACCCGAAGCACCATCGAAAACTTGCGGGTGGTGGTGGTCTCGAACATCCGCACGGTGGCGAAGTTCCCGAGGCTGTATGCGATGAGCCGGTTCGAGTAGATTTCCATCGCGCGCGGCAGATGCGGACTCGCGCCGATGACGAGGCTCGCACCCGCATCCACCATCGCGCGGGCGAAGGCCACCACGTTGCCGCGCGGATTGTCGGCGTAATATTCCATGCGGTTGCTGACGTGCTGCGCCACTTCGCCCTCGGCGCCGCCGTGGAAGAAGCAGACAACGATGGCGTTGGAGACGCGGGCGTTGGAGACCGCGCGGGCGCATGCGGGAATGTCGAGGATGCTCTCGAAGGGTTCCATCCATTCGAAGCCGAGAAATGCGACGCGATTGGAGCGCACGCTTTTCACCAGCACTTCGCCCTTGTCGCCGAAATAGCCCACGCCCGCCGCCGCGAGATTGGAGCGCGTCTCGGCGTAGCCCGTCGGCCCGAAGTCGTAAGCGTGGTTGTTGGCCGTGGTGACGAGATCCACCCCGGCGGTCTTGAGACACTTCGCGGCGGCAACCGGCATCCGGAAGCACCAGTCCAGACCCGTGGAAACGTCCTTCGTCGCGCCGCCGCGAGTCGAAACGCTTCCCTCGAGATTCACCACCACGAAATCGGGACGGCCGTTCGTGAGGGCGGGAGCCGCGTCGCGGAGAACTTCCGAAACGCCGCCGGGAGTCAGCATGGGCGTCGGGTAGAGCGTTCCGAGCATGGTGTCCCCTGCGAAGTGAAGGACAACGGGCGGAACGGGAACGGGCTTCCGGGCGCAGGAAGCAAGAAGAAGGAAAAACGTCAGGACAATCAGGCGGATGGGCTTTCGGGACTCACCCCGCTTTTCTTTCACTTCCCTTCGTCCGCGTCGAGAACGGAAAACTTGCCGTCGTCGCCGATGGTGAGCGGGTTGCCGGGGAGATCGTCCCACTGAAGCTTCTGGACCAGCTTGACGGTGCGCCCCTGGGGATCCGGCATGGGCACGCCGGAATAGTCGCCGCTGTCGGACTGCATCAGCGGCCGGATCTCGCCGCCGACGAAGTCGCCGTTGGTGCCGATCTGCACGCGGAGCACGAGACTGTATTTCTTGTAGCCCGACGTGGCCATCTGGTAGGTGGCGAAGTTGCCGAGGCTGAAGGCGATGAACTTTTTCCTGTAGACTTCCATCGCGCGGACCACGTGCGGACCGCTGCCGATAACGATGTCCGCGCCGTTGTCGACCGCTCCATGGGAGAAACGAAGCACGTCTCCGCGGTCTTCGCCGAGGAACTCGTCGTGGCGGTCGCTGACGTGGACGTACTTGTCGCCCTCCCCGCCCGCGTGCATGGTGACGAAAAGCACGTCGCACAGGGTCTTCGCGCGCCGTACCTCGGCCATCGCGGCGGAATGCGCGTTCATATTGTTGAAGCTGTCGTTGATGAAGAAGGAGATGAAGCCGATCCTCGTGCCGCGGACGTTCGTGACGGCCACTTCGCCCTTGTTCCCCACGGGAAGGATGCCGAGCTTGCGGAGGATCCTGCGGCTCTCCGCGTAGCCTTCCTCGCCGAAGTCGCCCGAGTGATTGTTGCAGGTGTTCAGCACGTTGAAGCCCGCGTTGGTAAGAAGCCACGCGTTGTCCGGAGGCATCCGGAAGGCGTAGGAGCGGCCCGAGGCCACGTTCTTGACGGTCTCCGGCTGATGCGTGATCGGCCCTTCGAGGTTGCCGAACACGATGTCGGGACTGCCGTTCGAAAGCGCGTCGGCCGCGTAATGGAAGATGGCCCGTCCGTTGTCGGGCGGAATGCGCTTTTCGGGAAAGAGCGTCCCGTACATGATGTCGCCCACCGCGTGAATGGTGATGACGGGCGCTTCCTGCGCGTGCGCGCAGGAGAAGGAGAAGAGAAGGAGAGAAAGGAGAAGTCTATTCATATCGGCGATACCTCGCTTGGTTGGTTTTGGACTCACCCCCCGAAGCCACGTTCGGACTCTCCGGATTTACGGTGATCCGCCTTTCCTTCGGCGAAAGGATCAGGTCCAGATCCTCCATGGGGACAGCGCCCAGAAGCACCTGATCGCCCATCACGAGCGCGCCGAAATAGCCCTTGCGGTTCTCGAATTTCAGTTCGATGGGACCGGCGTAAGGCACTTTGATGTGCCGTCCGTCGGCGACGGTGATTTCCCGTTCGTCGAGGGTTTCCAGTTCGAGCTGGATGGCGACATGCTCCGGAATGATCAGCAGATAGGCGCCGGTATCGGCCAGCGCCGGGGTTTCCACGGCCCGGATTTCGGGTTTCCGGGGGTTGCGCAGTTCCAGCCTGGCTTCGATGATTCCCATTTTAACCCAGCTTTCCCTTCAGCAGTTCGTTGACCATCTTCGGGTTGGCCTGTCCCTTGGTTTTCTTCATGATCTCGCCGACGAAGAAGCCCATCAGGTTGGTCTTGCCGCCCCTGTACTTCTCCACCGCGTCCGGGTTGGCGGCGAGCACTTCGTCCACGGCCTTCTCGAGGACCGAGGTATCCGACACCTGCTGCAATCCCCTGGCCGCGATGACGGCCTTCGCGCCCTTGCCGGCGGCGATCATCTCGACGAAGACTTCCTTGCCCGCGCGGCCGCTGATGGTGCCGTCTTCCACGGCGTCGAGCAGTTCCGCGAGGTTAATCGCGGACACGGAGTTCTCTGCGAAATCGACGATGGAGCGGCCGGTCTCGTTGAGCACGGCGAGCACTTCCGCCTGAATCCAGTTGGCCGCCTTCTTCCCGCCGGCCCTGGTCGCCTTCGACACGGCCTCGAAATAGTCGGCCACTTCCTTCTCGTCCGCGAGGGTCTCGGCGTCGTAGGGCGTGACGCCGTACTCGGACACGAAGCGCTGCTTCTTCGCGCGGGGAAGTTCCGGAAGGGCCTTTCTGGCCGTTTCCACCTTTTCGCGGCTCGTCACCACGGGAGGAAGGTCGGGCTCCGGGAAATAGCGGTAATCGTTGGCCTCTTCCTTGGAGCGCATCGAGAAGGTCTTGCCCTTCTGCGCGTCCCACAGGCGCGTTTCCTGGACGATCTTCGTCCCGGATTCCGCAGCCTCGGTCTGCCGGACGATCTCGTACTCGACGGCTTTCTTCACGTTGGTGAAGCTGTTCATGTTCTTGATCTCCACCTTCGTGCCGAACTCCTTCTGCCCGAAGGGTCGGATGGAGATATTGGCGTCGCAGCGCAGCGACCCCTCTTCCATGTTCACGTCGGAAACGCCGCAGTATTTCATGATGCTTTTCAGGCTTTTAAGGTAGGCGACGGCCTCGTCGCTGCCCCGCATATCCGGTTCGCTGACGATTTCCAGAAGCGGAACGCCCGCGCGGTTCAGGTCCACCCAGCTCACCGAGGCGCCCTCGGCGTGGACCAGCTTGCCGGCGTCCTCTTCCATGTGCGCGCGCGTCACGCCGATGCGCTTCACGGAACCGTCGGCCATGTCGATGTCGAGGTGCCCGCGCACGGCCACGGGAAAATCGAATTGCGAAATCTGGTAACCTTTGGGAAGATCCGGGTAAAAATAGTTCTTGCGGTCGAACTTGGAATATTCCGGAATCTCGCAGTCGAGCGCGAGGCCCGCGCGGATTGCCTTTTCCAGGGCGTTCGTATTCAGCACCGGCAGCACGCCGGGCTGCCCCATGCACACCGGACATACATGCGTGTTGGGCGCCGCGCCGAACTCGGTGGAACACCCGCAGAAAATCTTGGTGTCGGTATTGAGCTGGACGTGCACTTCCAGACCGATTACAACTTCGTACGCCATGGACGCCTCCCGTGGGGGATATTCATAACCGATATTTTAAAGCGGAGAGACGGAAATTTCCATAAAAAAGCCGGGACTGTCCGCCCCGGCGTTCCAAGATCAAACACAGAATGGCGTTGCCGAAAAAACGGTCCTTCCGAACCTCTTCTTCTCAGCCCCGCGCGAAGTAATCCGACATTCTCCTGAAATAAGCTTCCTTCCAGAAGACTCGGCATTCGTCCCCCATGCCGACCGGAACGTTGGAATGGGTCAAAACCATCCCGGCCCCTTTTTCCAAGGCGTGGATTTCGACGGTCACCATGGAATCCGGCGCTCCGACGGGAAAGTCGGTCTGACGCCAGATCAGTACGATCTTCGCGTCCGGAACGAGTTCCATGATGGAGCCGGTGACTCTTCCGGAACGGAGAGTAAACTTTCCTCCGACGGTCGGATCGATATCGGCGGGCGCCGATGTCATCTGGGAATGCATCTTGCTGTCCAGCCAGGCTTTGAACAGCTTTCTCGGTTTGACCGGGAATTTTTCGCTCACTGTGACGGTTTCCATTTCGCTCTCCTGAAATTTCCGAAATCGCGCATACTCCGGATCGCGCCCATGGAATCATCGGATCATCGCCGCTTTTGATAAGAAACCCAGTACCGACCGGGGATGATGATACTTCCGTAACGTTTCCGCTCCCAGGAAAGGAATGGTTTGCGCGGAGAACATGGCGAAAGAAAAAATGTGCTTAAACGGGCGGACATATCGGCGCGAGAATCAACCTTTTTATGGTTCATCCTCCACGCCTCCGTGTAAGACTCCGGTTGTTTCGTTTATAGGCGCGCGGATACAAATTTTCAGAAAACAGCGGACGATCAAACGGCCAGCGCCGGGGCGTCCACGGGAATGAAAGCCCGGTTCTGTTCCACGCCCCGGAGAATGATCCTGGCGAGTGCCGGCTGATCCGCACGGCGGACATCCCTGTGAGCGGGTTTCGGCTTCGGGCAAATGACGCTCACCTTGACGCCGAGGTTCGCCGATTCGCCGCGAAGGGTGGTGGAAAACACGGAAACGGCGTATCCTGCGATGGACTGCTCGTTCGAGAAACCGGCAGCCGACGAAGTGTTGATGATATGACCGAAGCCCTGCCGCAGCATCACCTGATAGGCGGCGGTGGTACCGTAAACGATGCTCCATTCGCTGATGTCGATCTGATGTCGGAGGTCTTCCACGTTCTGCATCCGCGCGGGATGGTCGAAAAAGCTTCCGGCGCTGTTGAACATGAAATCCACCCGCTTTTCCTCTGCCAGTACGGAGTCGACCAGCGTCTGAAGGGAACCGGTCTGGTCAATATCGAGCTTGACAGCCCGGGCGCTTCCTTTCGCGGCGGCTACGGCGGCAGCCACCTCGCGGGCAAGCTCTATCGAAGGATCGGCGACGATTACGAGCGCGCCTTTCCTTCCCAGTTCCATGCAGATAGCCCTGCCGATTCCGTTACCGCCGCCGGTAACGATGGCGACCTTGCTTTTGAAATAAAACATGTTACTGCTCCCGGGCCATTATGAATGCCGCTTTGTAAATCAGTGTAACACGATTTCATCCGAATTCAACAGGCGACGCATCCCGCCGATCGTTTTTTTTCATTTCTTCCCGCCGGTAAATCTCCACCCCCACCCGGTTGATATGGCCGCGAAGATCATCATGGGAGAGGGAATGTAAGTCGATGATGTCCACGAAATACGGAATGGGAAGTTCTTCATTCAACCCTGGATCACTCCTGCTTTTTCGAGATCGGAGAGATCCTTCTTCCGGACAGCCGCCAGCAGATGACCGAAGGCCTTCTCGTAATTCTGATAACGCTGCTTCCAGCGGATATCCTGATCCAAAACGACCTCCCGGTATCACTTTCCCAGATATTTTCCCAGGCAGTCAAGGAAAAACCGGTTCTGCTTCTCCGTTCCCACCGTCACGCGGATGGCGTCGTTCACCCCGAAACTCGTCAAGGGTCGGATGGTCACGCCGAGTTCCGCCAGCTCACGGAACGCCACCTGACAGTCCCGGCCGAGCTTGACGTAATAGAAATTGCCCTGTGTGGGAAAGAATCCCAGACTAAGAGATTGAAAACCTTCTGCGAGCTGGAGTTTCCCGGCGGCGTTCACCTGGCGCGACTTCGCGACAAAGGCGCCGTCATCCAGAGCCGCGATCCCCGCCGCCTGGGCGATCAGGTTCACGTTGAAGGGAGTACGCGCCTTGTTCAGGGAGGCGATCAGTTCCGGACGCCCGATCCCGTAACCGAGGCGCGATCCCGCGAGGCCGTAAATCTTGGAGAAGGTGCGGGTGATGAAGAGGTTGGGATACTCCCGGAGAAGCGCGAGACTGTCGGGATAATCGGACGCCTCGACGTACTCCCGGTAGGCCTCGTCCAGAAGCACCATCACGCCGTCGGGCACCTTCGACAGGAAGGCGCGAAGTTCGGCATCGGTGACATAAGTACCCGTCGGATTGTTGGGATTGGCGACGCAGACCATCCGCGTGCGGCCGTCGATGCGCGCGAGGATATCGGAAAGCTGGATCTTCCCGTCCCTCATCGGCGCGTACACGGGAGTACCGCCGAAGAGCCGCGCCGCGAAGGCGTATTCGCTGAAGGTGCATTCGCTCGTGACCATGTTGTCGCCCGGTTCGACGGTAAGCGCGGCGGCGAACACGAAAATCTCGTCGCTGCCGTTGCCGACGACGAAGTTGGCAGGTTCGAGGCCGAACTTCGCGGCGAGCTTCGCCTTGAGTTCGACGCAGCCGCCGTCGGGATAGAGGCTCGAATGCCGTACGGCCTTCCGGATAGCGTCGAGCGCCTTCGGCGATGTGCCGAGGGGATTCTCGTTACTCGCGAGCTTGATCGCGCCCGGTTTCAAAACGCCGGGGATGTAAGGCGGGATCGATTCGACGGAAGGTTTGGTGCGGACCATGCGAAACTCCTGTTGTCCAAATGACTCTATATTATACTCCCGTGCGGCCGGGAGCGCAAAAAAACACGGCTGAGGATTTTAACAACGGGCGATAACAACCGGAAAAACGAAAATGGAGCGCAATCGGACATTCCATCGGCGCCGTTTTCGCGTCAGGCGGACCGGGCGCTTTATCCGGATACCATGCGCGCAGGGCACTTCGGCCGCCAGCGCCCCGATGTATTAAAACGAAGTCTGTTTTGTCAAAATCGGAGAATTATTGCGCGGGGTATTGCAAAATCTTCCGAGTCCATTATAATGAAAGGGACAAAGCCGTCTTGGAGGTCCGGAATGGAGTTCGCCGAGATCCAGGTCTATTCGGAAAAGCTGATTGCCAACATCGAAAAGGTCATCGTGGGCAAGCGCAAGGTGATCGAGAAGGCGCTGGTGGCGTTATTCTGCCGGGGGCATGTGCTCGTCGAAGACGTGCCGGGACTCGGCAAAACGATGCTCGCGCGATCGGTGGCGAAATCGGTGGAATCCACCTTCCGCCGTATTCAGGGAACGCCGGATCTTCTGCCCGCCGACATCATCGGCGTGTCAATCTTCAATCCGGAAACCAAGAAGTTCGAGTTCCGGAAGGGGCCGGTCTTCTCGCAGGTGGTGCTGGTAGACGAAATCAACCGCGCCACGCCGAAGACGCAGTCGGCGCTTCTGGAAGCGATGGGCGAGACCCAGATTTCGGTGGAGGGCGTGACGGTGGCTCTTCCCGATCCCTTCTTCGTGGTCGCGACGCAGAACCCCATCGAGTTCGAGGGAACCTTCCCGCTGCCCGAGGCGCAGATGGACCGCTTCTTCGTCAGTCTCGCGCTCGGTTATCCCACGCTGGAGGAGGAGGCCGAGATCATCCTCCGCCAGAACCAGGCGCACCCGATCGGCAAGCTCGCCCCGATTGTCAAACCCGAGATCATTACCGACATCCAGGGTCAGGTTCACAAGGTCTACATGGACCCGAGCCTGCGGGAGTACGTGCTCAAGATCGTCGACGCGACGCGGCATGACGCCAACGTGATGCTGGGAAGCTCCCCCCGCGGAAGCATTTCGCTTTACAAGGCGGCGCAGGCATACGCGATGATGAACGGCCGCGATTTCGTGGTACCCGAAGACATCAAGGAGCTCGCGGTTCCGGTTCTCAAGCACCGCATTCTTCTCCGCTCCGAATCGCGCCTGAAAAACCTTCACGGATCGGACGTAATCGAACGCATTCTCGCAACCGTTCCCGTTCCGATGCAGCAGGAGCAGAAGGGTCAGGAAGCCTGGGCTTCCGGTCAATAATACATTAAAGGGGAGCGCTTCCGATGGGACTTCCCGTCCTGGTCCTCCTGGGTATCGCCCTCGCGGCGGCCTATCTGTTTGTCGATCTTCCCGGGGCGAAAGCGGCGCTGGTCGCCGTCATCATGCTGGGCGTGACAGAACGCGTCTTCACGGTGCTGGCGAAAAAATCCTACCGGGTCAAGCGTTCGCTGGACACCTGGCGCGTCTTTACCGGCGTTCCCGAGGATAACGCGCTCTCCGTGGAGAACGCCGGCCGCCTTCCCATCCACGCGCTCCACGTAATCGATTACACCGACCTCAACATCGCGCCGGAGCAGAGCCATCCGGCCATTTATCCCCTGGAGCCGGGCGGAAAGGGGCTTCTGCGCTACCAGCTTTACGGCAGAAAGCGCGGCAAGTACAAGATCGGTCCCACGTCGGTGCGCTACAGCGGACCCCTCGGCTACGACGGCTTCCAGATCGAGGAGAACACGCTGCATGAGGTGATCGTATTTCCCAACCTCCTGCGCATCGCCAATATGCCCTTCAAGAGCACCCAGCCCTACGGCGCGATCAGGAACCGCTGGCCGATCTTCGAGGACCCGTCCATCATCACCGGACTGCGCGACTATCAGCAGGGCGACGAGATCAAGCGCATCAACTGGAAGGTCAGCGCGAAGTACGACAAGCTTTACGTCAACAACTTCCAGCCGTCCATTTCGTCGGGAAGCATGATCGCGCTGGATCTGCTCGAAGACGACTATCAGTTCAAGAACCGCGATTACCACGTGGAACGCGCGGTGGAACTCGCCGCTTCGCTCGTGCAGGAGCTTTTCGTACTGCGTCAGGAGATCGGTTTCTCGACCAACTGCCGGATCGACCGCGAGGAAAACTTCCTGCGCACGGGCGTCAGCAAAGGGGAGGCGCACTTCACGGGCATCCTCACCCAGCTTTCCATCGTGGATACGGCCCGCAAGCTTCTCTTCCGGGATATTTTCGATCCGGCGAACTCTCCGCTTCCCTGGGGCACGAGCCTTTACGTCATCACGCCGAGGCTCGACGAGACGGCTCTCTTCCGGCTCATCGACTTCCAGCGTGCGGGTCACTCGGTGACGGTCATCAACGTGGGTCCGGAGATCCGGCACGAGTTGTCGCTGTGGACGATCGGCTTCCAGAGCTTCTACGCCGATTTCCAGGGCAACTTGATCCACCTGATGCGGATTTAGGGGGAAGACGTGGACCGACGGACGAACCGCCTTTTCGGAATTTTTCTCGTCGCTTGGGTGACGGGAATCACGGGGTGCGCCGCACTTGGCGTGTCCGCGCTCTTCGTGGATGGTTTCGCCAAACAGGCCTCGTGGCTTACCGTCGCTGCCGCGGCGGCCGGTATCGCGACAGCGGCGGCGTTCGCCGTCGGGAATACTCCCGCGGTTCTCCGGACGTTGTTCTCGCTTGTTTTTTCGGTCGCGGCGGCCTTCGGAGCCAGGG
>Ga0326727_10017512_pt1 | contig 14849 bp, 16 predicted proteins | sample MB2enrmetagenome_FD_207643 | JGI IMG/M metagenome (GOLD analysis project Ga0326727, IMG submission 207643) | Lab enriched peat soil microbial communities from McLean, Ithaca, NY, United States - MB29MY | ecosystem: Environmental > Terrestrial > Soil > Wetlands > Peat | place: USA: New York... | reverse complement strand
CAGCAAGGTATCGTAGGTGAACGGATACGCCGCCGGCTTGCCGGCAGCGGACGGGCTTGCCGCATGCGCGGCGGTGACCGCCAGCGCGAGCGCGACAAGCAACAATGAACGAGTAATTGAAACCGGCAAAGCTCACCCCAAATTTGCCCGAAAGCGTGTAATCAGCCCGAGGGCGTGTAATTCGCCCGAGGGCGCAGTGCATAGATTAGCCGGATCGGTCTTCCTGATATAGTGCGCTGCCATGCCGGCCCCCGTTCATTCCGCTCAAGAGCCACAGAGCGCCCAGTGGGTGCTCATGGTGCGGCCGGCGAGCTTTGGATTCAATCCGCAAACCGCCGCCAGCAATGCCTTTCAGCAAGCCCCCGCTTCGGCGGCCGAGATCGAAGCCCGGGAACTCGCCTTGGATGAGTTCGATGGGGCGGTGAAGGCGCTGCGGCGTGCCGGCGTGCAAGTGCTCGTCGTTCCCGATACGCCGCGGCCGGCGAAGCCGGACGCGATATTCCCCAACAATTGGGTGAGCTTTCATGGCGACGGCACCGTGGTGCTGTATCCCATGCTGGCGCCCAACCGGCGCTGGGAGCGGCGCGAGGAGGTTCTCGAGCAGGTGGCGCGCGAGGGCGGATTCCGGGTCGTGCGCACGATCGATCTCACGCATCGCGAGGCCGAGGGGAAGTTTCTGGAGGGCACGGGCAGCTTGGTGCTGGATCGGCCGCATCGCGTGGCATACGCCAGCTTGTCGCCGCGTACCGATCTGGATGTGCTCGGAGAATTCGCGCAGCTCCTGGACTATGAACTGGTGACCTTTGAAAGCCGCGACGGCGCCGGGCGGCCCATATACCACACCAACGTGGTCATGGCGATCGGCACCCGCTTCGCGGTGGTGTGCGGAGAGGCGATCGATCTGCCGCTGCACCGTGATGCCGTGTTCAACAGGCTGCGCGCCGCCGGTCACGACATCATCGACATCTCGCTGCAGCAGATGCAGGAATTCGCCGGGAATATGTTGGAATTGTCGACGGCGGGCGGCCACGTCATCGCGCTGTCGACGACGGCGTGGCGCAGCCTGGAGCCGGCCCAGCGGCGAACCCTGGAGTCCCACGCCAGCGTGATTCCGGTGGCGATTCCCACCATCGAGCGCATCGGCGGCGGCGGTGTGCGCTGCATGCTGGCGGAAATACACCTCCCCAAGCGTACGTAATGCATAATCGGCGGATGCTGGAACTCGGCGTCAAGATGCTCATTGCCTACCTGCTCGGCACGCTGCTGGGCAGCTTGATTCTCGGCCGGTTGCGCGGGGTCGATATTCGCAGCATGGGCAGCGGAAATGCGGGGGCCACCAATGCGCTGCGCACTCAGGGCAAGCTCTTTGGATTCCTGGTGCTCGTGGCGGACATGGCCAAGGGCGCATTCGCGGTCTGGTGGCTGCCGGCGGCGGCGCTGCCGGCCATCGGTATCGATCCGGATCTGCCGCGCCAGTGGTTGACTGTCGCCTGCGGCTTCGCCGTGATCCTGGGACATGTCTATCCCGTGTGGTTCGGCTTTCGCGGCGGCAAGGGCGCGGCCACGGTGGTTGGAGTGGTCGCCATGGTTGAACCGCATCTACTCGTGCCCATGCTGATCACGTGGTTCGTAGTGCTCCTGCTCTCCGGATATGTAAGCCTTGCCACCATGCTGTCCGGCGTGGCCCTCGTGATCGCCGCGCATGTGCTGGAGCCCAACGATATTCCGCTGTTCAGTCTTTGCTTGGGGGTGTCGGCATTCATCGTCTATACCCACCGCAGTAATATCGCTCGCATGCTCGCGGGGCAGGAGCATCACGTACGACGGCTATGGCTGTTTCGACCGCGGTCCGCCTAGATCCCCCGTTGCTGCTGGTGCTGCTGGCGGATGGCGGGCTGCACTCCGGTGAGGGGCTGGCGAAGGAACTCCGGGTGAGTCGCGCGGCCGTGTGGAAGGGCGTGGAGCGGCTGCGCGCCCTGGGGCTTCCGGTGCAGGCGGTGCCGCGAAGCGGCTACCGTCTGCCGACCCCGGTGGAATTGCTGGATGCGCGGCGCATCGGCACCGAACTTCGGCCCGGGCATCAGGCGCAGCTTCGCACCCTCGATCTGCTGTTCGAAGTGGATTCCACCAACACCCGCCTCTTGGACAGGCCGCCGCCGCCCTGCGGGGTTGCGGATGCATGCCTCTGCGAGCTGCAGCACGCCGGCCGCGGACGTCAGGGCCGCCGCTGGATCTCACCCTTAGGCGCCGGCGTCGCGTTGTCGGTGGCCTGGACCTTCAGCGATGGGGCGCGATCGCTGCCTGCCTTGAGCTTGGGCGTCGGGGTCGCGGTGGTGCGCGCCCTGGTACGCTCGGGCGCCCTCGGGATAACACTAAAGTGGCCGAACGATATCTGGTTCCAGGACCGCAAGATCGGCGGCGTACTCATCGAGCTGCGGGCCGAGGCCAGCGGGCCCGCCCATGTGGTGATCGGCATAGGGCTCAACGTAACCCTGCCGGCGTCGGCGCGCCGCGAGATCGAGGCGGGCGGGGTGCGCGTGGCGGCGGTGGCGGATGCCTGCGAGGTCGCGCCGTCGCGCAATTTGATTGCCGGCGCCATCTTGGATGAGCTTTTGAGTATGCTGGGTCAATTCGAGCGCGAGGGCTTCGCCGCGTTCCGCGGCGCCTGGACGGCGCTCGATGCCTTGAACGGGCGACCCGCGCGGGTGTTGCTGGGCGGCACGGTTATTTCGGGCACGGCCCGCGGCGTGGACCCGGAGGGCGCCTTGCTGCTCGATACGGGGGACCGGGTGCAAAAATTTATGTCCGGCGAGGCCAGTTTGCGCGCGATCGGGGATGATACTTGACGTTCTTAAAGAGCATTGTCCTGTGCTTGGTGTTGGCCAACGTGGGCTATTTTCTGTGGACCCGCGGCATCGCCGAAACGGCGGAGGCGCCGGCACCGACCAAGCCTTTGGCCACTCTGAAGCTGGCATCGGAGGCTGCGCGCGCGCCGAGCGTTGCCGCGAACGCCGCCACGGGCACCGGCGCAAACCCCGCCCCGGGCGCCGGCGCTTCGAATGGCGTTGCGGGTACGGCTGCGAATGACGCGGCGACCGGCACCGCAGGCGGCGCTGCGAATGCCTCGGCGAGTATTTCGGGCGGCGCTGCGAATGCCGTCGCGGCGAGCGGTGCTTCTAATGGCACGGCCGGCGCCGGCCCGGAAGTTTCGCGGGCCGAGGCAGCCGGGGGTTCGGCTGCGCCGCTCACCGATGCCAGGCGCTGTATGAGCGTCGGGCCGTTTCGCGACGTGTCGGAAGCGGCTCACGCCGCGAGTACGCTGCGCGGAGGCGGTTACGATCCGCGACAGCGCGTCGCCGAGGGCGAGGTGTGGGCGGGGATCTGGGTTTATTTGCCGCTGCAACCCTCGCGAGCCGGGGAAGATCAGATGCTGGCCAAACTCAAATCCGGCGGCATCGATGACGCGCTGGAAATGCCCGGGCCCGCCGAGGGCTCGGTGATTTCTCTCGGTTTGTACAGCGAACCGAAGCGAGCCCAGGCCCGGGTTGCTCAAGCGCACGCGCTGGGGTTCAATCCACGAATGACCGACCGCAAGCGCACCGGCAATGTGTACTGGATCGACGTCGATTTGAAACCCACCGACAGCTCATTGAATCCCGCGGATTTGCAGGGGGAAGCCGGACGCATCGTGCGCCTCGAGGTGAGGGACTGTCCGTCCGCTTCGGGGGCCCCGCCATGAAGGCCCGCGAGCCGGTACTGCGATTCATCGGCGCCATCGGCGCCGCTATCGGCTACGGCTGTCTCGCGGCATTCTTGTATCTCGTGGGCATGCAAATCTACCGCTGGTTCCGCGAAGGCGAGTGGACGCACATCGGCGTCAACGACGGCCTGCGCAGCGGGTTGCTTCATTGCTGCGTCAAGGACGGCGACACCGGTCGGCTCGCCGCGTTCGTGCAGTGGCTGGACGCACCGGTGACCTGGCTCGGTGTGCACAAGCTCTTCGACGTCATCCCCGCCTCGCTGGCGCTGTTCGCGGTGAGCATCGCCGGGAATTGCCTGTTCATCTACTGCAGGGACCGCCGCGAAGGGCGATGCTGATACTGCTGCGATTCAAGACTCTGCTGAAGAGTGTGATATTCCCGCCCACCGGACCGCTATGGCTGGCGATTCTCGGCGTATTCTTGATCAAGCGGCGCCCCTTGCTGGCGCGTGCCTGCCTGATACTCGGTCTCGGCTCACTCTGGCTGCTGTCGACTCCCGTGATATCCGATGCCCTGACCGGCTTGGCCGAACGCTATCCACCGCTGGATTTGCGCAGCGCCGTCGGCGCACGGGCCATCGTGATCCTGGGCGGCGGCGGACAGCGCGCCTTCGCTCCGGAATACGGCGGCCCGGCCGCGGACCCCGTGCTGCTCGAGAGGCTGACCTATGGCGCGTTCATTGCTCGCAAGACCGGCCTGCCCATTCTGCTGACCGGCCACAAGATCGAAGCCGTCGCCATGCGCGATACGCTGCTGCGCAATTTCGGCATCGACGCGCGCTGGGTGGACGGCGAGGCCTATGACACCTTTGAAAACGCCCGCAATTCCGTTCGATTGCTGAAGGCGGCGGGTATTCATCGCATCGTTCTCGTCACGCACGCGACCCACATGCGGCGCGCGGTGCACGAGTTCACCGCCGCCGGAGCGGAGGTCGTGCCGGCCCCCTTGGGAATGCTGGCCGTGCGCGAACCCGGCATCGGCCGCTTCATCCCGAGCGCCGATGCCCTGCCGCGAGCCTGCGCCGCGATCAATGAATTACTGGGCGAGCCCGTTCGAGCCTTATTCGCCGTCACGCATCTTCGCAGGCAGTGACGGCTCGCGCTGCAACGGCGGCGGCTCTCCTTCCCATGGGTGGGCGATGCTGCCGGCCGGTGCCTCGTACCAACCCGGATCTCGATAGTCGCCGTGTGCCAGGTCGGCGCGGATCTTCATGACGGTGAACATGCCTCCCATTTCGATCCCGCCATGGGGGCCCGTACCCGTCATCATCGGCAGGGTGTTTTCGGGCAGCGGCATATTCATCTGCATGCCGTCCATCGAGCCACCCATGCTCATGTAATCGGGTACGAAAGAGGTGATCTGCCTTGCCAGGTCCGCGGTTTCGACTCCCAGAGTCGTCGGCAGGGTGTGGCTCATGGCGTTCATCGTGTGGTGACTCTTGTGGCAGTGAAAGGCCCAATCGCCGGCGGCCGCAGCGGTGAACTCGATGGCGCGCATCTGACCGACGGCGATGTCCGTCGTCACCTCGGGCCAGCGGGAAACGGGCGGGGTCCATCCGCCGTCGGTGCCCACCACCACGAATTCATGGCCGTGCAGATGGACGGGATGATTGGTCATGGTGAGATTGCCGATGCGGATGCGCACCCGTTCGCCGAGGCGAGCCACCATGGGATCGATGCCGGGGAATGCCCGGCTGTTGAAGGTCCACACATTGAAATCCAGCATGGTGCTGACCTTGGGGGTGTAGGTGCCCGGGCTGATGTCGTAGGCGTTCAGCAGAAAGACATAGTCGCGGTCCACTCGCATGAAGTCCGGGTCTCTCGCATGCGTAACCCAAAATCCCATCATGCCCATGGCCATTTGCATGGTTTCATCCGCGTGCGGGTGATACATGAAGGTTCCCGCCCGCTGGGCCACGAACTCGTACACATAGGTCTGTCCGGGCTTGATCGACGGCTGATTGAGTCCCGCGACGCCGTCCATGCCGTTCGGCAGACGCTGGCCGTGCCAGTGAATACTGGTGTTCTCGGGCAGGCGATTGGTGATGAACATCCGAACGCGATCGCCCTCGACCACTTCGATGGTGGGGCCCGGCGATTGCCCGTTGTAGCCCCAGAGATGCGCCTTCATGCCGGGCGCGATTTCGCGAATGACCGGTTCCGCCACCAGGTGAAATTCCTTGACGCCGTTACGCATGCGCCACGGCAGGCTCCAGCCGTTCAAGGTCGCAACGGGGCGGTAGGGACGGCCGTTGGGCGGCGCCAGGGGCCTCTGCATGGCGGGCGAATCGGTGGATACTATTTCCGGAAGCGCCGCCAGCGCGCTCTTGCCGACCGCGGCGGCCGCCACCGCAAGTCCGGCACCGCTGAAGAATCGTCTGCGGGTAAACATGGGGTTTCCTTGAGACTAAGGTGAAGTATTGCCGGACAGGGCGGTGTCCAGTTCCGACTTGGCCATCCAGAAATCGCGAAGGTTTTGAATGTAGTCGTCGACGCCCGCGATTTGGCCGCGAGCATCGGCCAGCAGGTCGAACACGCTGATCAGCGACGCGTTGAAGCGCAGCAGGTCCTGTGCGGCGATCAACTGGCGGGTGGGCACCACCTCGTCGCGCTGCCGTTTCGCGATTTCGAAGGCCGCGCGATACGCCGCATAGGCCTCTCGAATCTGGGAGCGCGCATCGATGGCGTCCTGTGCGAAGCGATCCACCGCCTGCGAGTAAATGGCCTGCACCCGCCTGACGCGAGGGCCGCCGCCGTCGAACAGCGGAACTTCCAGGCTGACCTCGTAGCCGTGTTCGTAGGGCTGCGATTCCGCGCCCTGCAGAACCCGCGTCGGCCCCGCATCCAGCACGTTGATGAATCGAGTGGCCTTGGTCAGCCGGAGGCGATGCGCGAGTTCATCGATCTGCATGCGCTCGAGCCGCAGGTCGATGCGATATTGCAGAATGGACGCGTCGACATCGGGCAGGCCCTCGATGCTCTGCGGCAGCTCGGGCAGGGCATCGGCGAGCTTGAGCTCCGGCTGCTCGCCAGGCAGCCCCATCAGCCGCCGCAATTTCCCGCGCGCGGAATCCTCGATGAATTTCGCATGCTCCAGGCGCTGTGCGGCATCGGTGTAGAAGCCTTGCTCGCGGGCCTGATCCAGAAGATTCCAATTGCCGGCGGCCACCATGCGCCTCGCCAGCTCGGCACCGGTGTCGGCCGCGGCATTGACCTGCTCGAGATAACGTACCGATTCGCGGGCCGCCACGGCCGCGAAAAAGGCCCGTCGCGTCTCGCCGGCCAATTGCAGCACGGCGATGACGACGGCGCTCTGCGCCTCCGCGAAGCGGTGTTCCTCGATTTTGTGGGCGTAGGGGAGGGTGAGCAGCGACAAGACATTGAAGCTGAGCGTTTCCTCGATATCGTAGTGAGCCGCCGCGCCGGAGTGGCGAAGCGTGAAGCGGGGGTTGGGCAGGCGGCCCGATTGCACGAGATCGGCCTCGGAAATGCCCAGTTCCTCGAACGATGCCTGCAGCGTGCGGTTGTTGAGCAGAGCAATCTGCACGGCATCCCCGGCCGAAAGCGCATGGGTCATGAGCTCGGCCACCTGGGCGTCGACTTTGGCCCGTTCCGCCTCGGTTCTCGGCCAGCGCACGTCCATTTGCAGATGTGCGCCGGTTTCCTTCGCCACGGAGTCAAAGCCGCCGTCCGCGGAAAAGGTGGCGCAGCCGCTCAATGCGAGGGCGGCCAAGATCGCTGCCGTGATCGGCGCAGGCGGAACCGCCGGGGTCCGCATAACTCGAATGTTCATGTCATCCTCGCGGCCTCGACGGCCTGGGGTTGGATTACGAGCTGAAGGCGCGGCCAAGCCGCTGCCTTAGGATCAGGCGGGGATGGGGCGAGGAGGGCGGTCCAGGTGGTCGAGAGTGCCCGCGGGCGGGGAGCCAAGCACGGCGATGGAAATTTCAGGAGCGGTCAGGAACGGCACCATCCAATGGGCCGGCGCCAATGCGATCGCGGCAACGCAACAGCAACTGCCGCAGTGGTGATGAGCGGCGGCAGGGACCCGAGCGCAGTGCGTCTGGGCCATGTGCGCATGGGTCATGTGCGCATGGTCCATCGGCATTGGCGCCATGGGCATTTGAGCTGAAAGCGATGCGGCCACGCCTTGTGCGCTCGAATCTTGGCCATCGAGCCGCCCGCAGCCCGGCATGGCCGCATAGCCCTGCAGCGGCAGCATCAGGGCGAGCAGCAGCGCAAATCCAATGCGAAATGTCCGGTTGATTCTCATGGCGGGACAAAACATACCACCGACAATGAAATAATACACGCGAATGCCGGGGGCAACGCTCCGCCGATTCGCCGTTTTGAGACTTAGAGCGCGGCCTTCACCTGGTCGCCCACCGGCTTCGTGACCAGAACCGATACACCGAGACCGTTGGCCACCATGCCGAACACCATTTCCAGGGAACGGGTGCGATAGGCGATCTTGGGTTCGATGCCCACGGTTCGAAAGACGGACAGCAAGAAATCCCGGCTCGACGGCAAGTCGACGAGAATGAAGGGCTCGCCGGCAAGCTCGGCGGGGGTTACCGCTGCTTTCTTTGCCAGGGGGTGCCGCGCGGGGAGTAGGGCGTGCGGTGGCAGCACGGCGATCTGCTCGATGTCGGTGTGCGCGCCGGCTCGCACATCGTAGGAAAGCGCCACTTCGATTCTCCCCGATTGCAGCAGGGAATCCAGCTCGTCGAGGTCCGCCTCGACCGGCGTGACGGTGATTCGCGGAAATCGGTGCGCCATGCGCCGCAGAACGCCGGGAACGTATTGCGGGCCCAGAGTAGCCGAAACTCACGTGACCGGCGAGTTCGCCGCTCGCCGAATCCGCCTCTGCGAATGCGGCGATTCCGGCTGCAAGTGCCCGGGCCTGCGGGAGTTTGCTCAGTCCGAAGGGCGTCGGTGCCAGTCCCTTGGCGGGCAGCCGCTGAAACAAGCGCTGGCCCAGCAGGACTTCGAGCTCCTTGACAGCCACCGAAACGGCCGGCTGGGAGATGTGCAGGCGGCGTGCGGCCGCAGCCGTGCTGCCGTGTTCCGCGACTGCCAAGAAACATCGAACGTGACGCAGTGAGATCGACATCATTTTTTCTGAATATAATCCAGGATTATTCTGAAAATGAAAAATCGATATTCGCCATTATATTAGGGCGGACCGATACTTCAAAAAATGAAGCAACATTCGGCGCCGTCCGGCAGCGGCATGAATCAGGAAGCGCAGCTCGCCGGTCCCCTCGCCGGCGTACGCATAATCGATTTCACGCGAGTGCTGTCCGGTCCCTACTGCACGGCTCTGCTGGCCGACTTGGGTGCGGAAGTCGTCAAAATCGAAGCACCTCAGGGAGACGAGTATCGACACGTCGGGCCCACGCGGGAGGGCGAAAGCGCCCTGTTCCAATTGGTGAACCGCAACAAGCTCGGCATGGTCCTGGATCTCAAGCGGGCCGGGGACTTGGGCATAGCCAAGCGGCTCGCCGCCACCGCCGACGTCCTCGTCGAGAATTTCCGGCCCGGCGTCGCCGCGCGGCTCGGCATCGGCTACGTCGACCTGGCGGCCGCCAATCCGCGGCTCATCTATGCGAGCATCTCGGGGTTCGGGCAATGGGGATCCAGAAAGGATCTGCCGGCCTTCGACTTGGTCGCCCAGGCGCTCTCCGGGCTGATGGCCATGACCGGAGACCCGGCGGGACCGCCCATGAAGGTGGGCGAGTCGATCGGCGACCTGGGCGCCGGACTGTTCTGCTCTTGGGCGATTCTCGCCGCCTTGTATGAACGCCAGCGGACCGGGGTCGGCCGTGCCATCGATGTCGGCATGGTCGACTCGCTCGTGTCCCTGATGCCGACCGCCGTCGCGCAATGGATGTTCGGGAAGACGCCGCCGGCGCGCAGCGGCAACCGGCACCCGCTGTCGACGCCCTTCGGTGCCTACCGAGCGGGGGACGGCTATGTGGTCATTTGCACACTGAACGAGCGGCAGTTCCTGAATCTGGCGCAGTGCATGGGTCGGGCCGATCTGGCCGCCGACGCGCATTTCGCGAGCGATGAGCTGCGAACCCGGAACGAGCCGCGCCTGGCGGCGATAATCGAAGATTGGCTGGCCTCGCGGCCGGTGGCCGCGGCCGTGCTCGCCTTGCGGGACGCCGGGGTTCCCGCATCGGCGATCGAGGACGCCGCCGCCGTGTTCTCAGGGGAGCATGCCGCGGAGCGAGCCATGCTGTCGACGGTCCATCATCCGAGGCTGGGCTCCATTCCCGCCATGGAGCAGCCGGTGCATTTCAGCGGCCTGCCTCGCGGACGCCAGCGCCCCGCCCCGGCGCTGGGCGAGCACGACCGAGCGGTGCTGCAGCGATGGCTGGGCCTGGATCCGGGCGAGGCCGACGCGCTGCTTGCGGATCGGGCCGCGCGAGGAGAACGGTGATGACCGCGGACGCACGAATAGAGGGACCCAACGAGGAATTCAACGACATCGAACGTGCCGCCGTGGAGGCGGTACGGAAGGTGGCAACCGAGGTGGTCGCGCCGCTGGCGCGCCAAACCGACGCCTGCGGCGAATTTCCCCATCGGCAGCTCGCGGCGCTCGCCGAGATCGGAGTACTCGGCCTGAATTTGCCGGAGAAGTGGGGTGGGCCGGGTCTATCCGCGCTCGCGCTCTCGGCGTGCGTCGAAGCCGTGGCCGGCGCCTGCGGTTCCACGGCCTCGGCTCTCACGGCGCATTTCCTGGCGAGCGACGCGATTCTTCTGGGCGGCGACGATGAATTGCGCGCTCGATACCTCGCGGGCGCGGCAAGCGGCACACGGCTGGGCGCATTTGCACTGACCGAACCCGGAGCCGGATCGAATCCCGCGGATATGCGCTGCCGCGCGATGGCGGACGAGCGCGGCTATCATCTGACCGGCGTCAAGCACTTCATCTCGAACGGCGCCGTTGCGGACTTCATCGTGGTATTCGCGGTCACCGGTCCCGCCGCGGGCCACAAGGGCATCAGTGCCTTCGTGGTCGACAAGGGCACGCCGGGCCTGCGTTGCGGATCTGCGGAACGCACCATGGGGCTCAGGGGCGGCCATATCTTCGAACTGTCGTTGGACTGTCGTATTCCGGCGGCCCAGCGCCTGGGCGGCGAAGGGAGCGGGTTTCGGACGGCCATGAAGGTGCTCGACAATGGACGCATCGAAGTGGCCTCGATGTGTGTAGGGCTGGCGCAGGCGGCACTGGACGCCGCCATCGCGTGGGCCAAGGAGCGCATCGTCGGCGGACAGGCTCTGTGCGAGCATCAGGGTATCCAGTGGATGCTGGCGGACATGGCGACCGAGCTGCAAGCGGCGCGTCTGTTGACGGCGGATGCCGCCCGCAAACGCGCCGCGCGGACTCGTTACTCGCTGGAGGCGTCTATGGCCAAGCTGTTTGCTTCCGAAGTCGCGGGCCGCGTCGCTGATCGCGCTCTGCAGATTCACGGCGGCTACGGCTATGTCGGCGATCTGCCGCTCGAGCGCTATGTGCGGGACTTGCGTATCATGCGCATCTACGAGGGCTCATCGGAGATTCAGCGAAACCTCATCGCGCGGGCGGTGACCGGCGTCAAGTGAGCTTGGAATGAACACCGCGGCATGGGGCGGCATCAGGTCCGAAGAGCCGTCCGCTTCAGGAGATCGACCATGTTCAAGCACCTGTTACCCGTCGCGGCCCTTGTCGGCATGATCCTGGCCTGTCCGGCTTTCGGGCATGCGAAGCTGCGAAGCAGCGCACCGGCCGCCGATGCGCGGCTTTCCGCCGCACCGAAATCATTGACGCTCACCTTCAACGAAGAGGTCCGCCTCGCGGTCCTGACTCTGACCGTCGACGGCAAGAACATCCCCGTCACCGTCGATCGAGGCGCGCCGGCGGCGTCGCAGGTCAGCGTCGCGCTGCCGGCGCTGGCCGGCGGAAAATACCAGGTTCAGTGGAGCGCCCTGTCCGTCGACGATGGCCATGTTTCGAAGGGAGCATTCTCGTTCACGGTGGCGGACCCGGCGACGCAGCCCGTGACGGCGCCCGCGGCTGCTCCGGCAAAGCCTCGCTGAGGTGTTGCCCCCCGGCATCTGGGATGCGGCGGCGATTGCGGACAAAGCGATCGACTATGCGGCCACCTTCGGCGCCGCCGGCGCGGTGTTCTTCCTCGGATATGGCGGCTCTCTCATCGCGAGCGCAGACCGGCTGAGCATTCGGCGAGTCGTGCTGGGCTCATCGATGCTATCCGTGGCCGCCGGTGCCGTCCAAATCATGGTGTCCGCGGGCTCTCTGGGCGGCGAGGCCGCGGGAATGCTGGACGGATCGCTCATCCACATCGTCTGGCAGGCGGGCGCGGGCCGCACCAACGTGATTCGCGCCATCGGTCTTCTGCTCGCGGCGATCGGTGCCTCGTCGGATCGGCCTCCCTGGTGGGCATTGCTCGGGGCCGCGATGGCCGCGACCTCGTTTGCCTGGGCCGGGCATGCGCATTCGCTCCATCCGAACCTCCTGCCCATGCTGCTGATCGGCGTTCATCTGCTGGCAGTCGCTTTCTGGCTGGGTGCGCTGGCGCCCTTGGGAATAGTCGCGCGCCATGGCGATGTGCCGAGGATGGCCGCATGCGCGGCGCGCTTCGGTTCATCGGCGGTATTCGTGGTGGGCGGGCTGATGGCCGCGGGCCTCGCCCTGCTGTGGATGCTGCTCGGCGACTTCAATGAGCTATGGCGCAGCGAGTATGGCCGCTTCGTGATGCTCAAGCTGGCGTTCGTCGCCGGTCTTCTGGGCCTTGCCGCGTTCAACAAGCTGCGTTTGACGCCGCGCCTGCAGGATGGGGACTCTCGAGCCCTGCGCAGTCTGCGTATGTCCATCGGGCTCGAATCGCTGCTGTGTGTCTTGATCCTGGCGGTGACCGCTGCGTTCACCACGCTCACCGGGCCGGCGGCGCCGGGCTGAGCCCGGCCTTCATTTCATCAATTTCTTGCGCAGCGCCCGTAATTCGCGGCGGCGCGCCGCAGTGGCCTTGGGGTAGCTCAATTCGAGCGCTTCGATGGTATCGAGCACGATGCGGGAGACGATCAGGCGCGCGTTCAGCTTGTCGTCGGCGGGTACCACGTACCAGGGCGCGTGCTTGGTGCTGGTCGCGGCTAGGCACCGTTCATAGGCGTGCATGTACTGCTTCCAGAATTTCCGTTCCTCTATGTCCGAGATGCTGAATTTCCAGTTCTTCTCCGACTGGTCGATGCGATCGAGAAACCGCTTGCGCTGTTCTTCCTTGGAAAGATGCAGGAAGAACTTGATGATCCGGGTGCCATTGCGGGCCAGGTGCCTCTCCGTCCCCACGATGGAGCGATACCGGTCGCGCCAGATGGTCTTTTCATCCGCCAGCGAATCGGGCAGGCCCTCGGCGCGCAGGATCTCGGGATGGACCCGGGCGATCAATACCTCCTCGTAATAGGAACGGTTGAAAATGCCGATCTTTCCGCGCTCGGGCAGGTCGCGAGTGGTGCGCCAGAGAAAATCGTGCTGCAGTTCCGCGGGGCTGGGATGCTTGAAGCTGAACACCTGGCAACCCTGCGGGTTGACGCCGGACATGACGTGTTGAATCGCGCCGTCTTTCCCGGCCGCATCCATGGCCTGGAAAATCAACAGGACCGCGTAGCGGTTCGAAGCGTAGAGCAGCTGCTGTTGCGCGCTGAGTCCCTTTACATGCTTGCTCAGCAGATCCTCATACTGCTCATTTGTGGTGTACACCGGAGTCACCCGCGTCGGCCACTTCTTGAGGTCGACCTCCTCTCCCTCCCGAACGCGAAAATCGCTCGAATTGATGTGCATCGGTATCCCCAGCGTTGGCATTTCACCGGGGCAATCGCCCGCCCGGTCCCTGTGCCGGTCTATGGTAGTTCGGGGCGGCCCCCCGCACCATACGCGAGAATAAAAGGCGGCCCCGAAGGGGAACCGCGTTCCTGCAAGTGCGTGGCAATTATGTGAAGCAGGCCCCAACGCGGGAGCGGAATTCTGAGCAAGAATGGGCTGCAGTTGCGAGCTGCCCGGTAAGGTTGAACAACCCCGGAACCAGGGTCGGCGCATGGTGTTGTGAATATGGCTAGAACGATTCTGACAGTCGACGATTCCCCGTCAATCCGGCAGATGATGCAATTGACTCTGACCGATGAGGGTTATGAGGTGGCGCAGGCGGCCGACGGCGTCGAAGCGCTGGAATATGCACGCCAGCACGGCGCGGATCTCGTATTGACGGACCTCAACATGCCCCGGATGGACGGCTTCGCCCTGATACGCGAGCTGCGCCTGCTTCCGGCGTACAAAAGCGTCCCCATCCTGATATTGACGACCGAATCGCGCAATGAGAGGAAACTTCTCGGTAAGGAGGCCGGAGCCACCGGCTGGCTGGCCAAGCCTTTCAATACCCAACAACTACTTTCGACCATCGCACGGGTCCTGTAACTCATATGGCCACACCGCAAATCCAATCGGATACCTTGCCTTCCGGGGAGACGAACGAGCTGGTTTCCATGCTCGGCGTCATATCCGCGCAGATCGAGGCCGCTTTGCATGAGACCGATGCTCCCGCGGCGACGCTGGTCGAGACGGCGCACGCCATGAGCAAGGCGACTCAGACCCTTGCCCGCTGTGTGTTCGACTTCTCCGGTTCGCCGGCCCGCGTATTCGAGGATCTCATGGTATTACATGACGATCTGCATGCCCGGGCGGGCAAGGCGGCCACCGCCATACAGTTTCATGACCGTCTGGTTCAATGCCTGACGCATGTCTGCTCCAGCCTCGCGTACCTTGGGGAATTCATATCCTCCGGCGGCGGGCCGAAGTCGGCGGCCGAGTGGAACGAGCTGCGGGAGCGCGTCCGCGGGATACACAGCATGGAGCAGGAGCGCATCCTGTTCGATCTGCTCAACAGCGGCGCGTCCATCGACGAGACGCAAACGGCGTTGGCGAGGCATCAGGGAAGCACCGGCGGCGCGGGCAAGGTCGAACTCTTCTAGCCCGGATCATTCTTGAATGCCCAATGTTCGAAGAGGGCTGGGCCGGCCAGGTAAATTC
>Ga0326727_10017511_pt1 | contig 14849 bp, 18 predicted proteins | sample MB2enrmetagenome_FD_207643 | JGI IMG/M metagenome (GOLD analysis project Ga0326727, IMG submission 207643) | Lab enriched peat soil microbial communities from McLean, Ithaca, NY, United States - MB29MY | ecosystem: Environmental > Terrestrial > Soil > Wetlands > Peat | place: USA: New York... | reverse complement strand
TTGCACAATCGATATTTTCCAGACCTCGACACCGTGATTGCCGCTGTGGAAGCGGAGTTCCACCCCTGGACCGTCCGAAACGAAACCTTACGGAGATTATGCGCAATTACTTAAGTCGCCGTGTTTAATTCCCGTACGTCAGCCCGTTCGGGATGGGGCGACCCGTGTACTGGCTGATGAGCGATTCCAATGTCGATTGGAACCAGGCGCTCCCCGAAGTGGAGCATTTTGCGCGGCAGCATGGGTTAGCGGACGTGCCTCTCGACACCTATGGGTTTTCCGACGCCAGGGCGTTCGTACCGCAGTCACGTTTGTGGGACTGCCAGGCGCCGGCGGATTCCGACGCGGGCCTGTGGGTGTTCGTCTCCGCAAACATGATTCTGGACTCCCACAACTGCGCATGGATCATACAGTATTCCCATCAGCCGCTAGCGGGCGGCGCCATGTATGCGATTCGGCTTCCGTCTGCGATCCCGCGGGCCGACACTCCGGGAGGGCCCCCACCACCGGCTGCACGGCGCCAGTTCTTCAACGCGCCGATGGATATGCGCGCGATGTTCCGAGAACTGGTCGACCATCCGGAGCGGATTCAGAAGGCCCTGGATGACATGATGGCAACGTGGCGCAAGGCGCAGGCGGAGGCGAGGCAGAAGACGGGGCGCTGAGTGAGTTGCTGTCGGCCCCACACACAGGGCTACCGTTCATCCAGCAGCACCACCCGTATCACGTCAACGTAATCCTGCGCCTCCTCGGCACGCTCCACGCACCACGCGCACCACAGCAGATGCTCCTCCAGCGAGGCCGACTCTTCCTCGTCAATCACCATGCCGAGGGGTAGTAGCGTTCCAAGTCGTGATCGGAGATGTGTTCAGCGGTCATGCCGGAAAAGTGGCTGACGAGTGATTTCCTCTCACTGAAAATTTACTTCTCCATCCGTATTTGTGCCGGTTCTCTGGCAACGATTTCAGCGACACCCTGATAGAGCTTGATCTCGCCCGTGGTGCAGATCCGCTTGTCGCGGAACCGAACTTCCGGTTCACCGAACCTGGGCCGGTCATCCCCCCAGATCAGCACCGTGAAGACCGCCTTCGGGTATGGCTCGTCCAGATTGAGGAAGGTCGGTTGTCCCTTGCTGCGCGTGGCGAAGTGAGTACTGGCAACCAGTCCACAAACGGTTGCGTGCTCCCCAACATGTTTGGCGGCTTCGCGAGCAGAGAGGCTCTCTTCCGCGGGAAGAGCCAGAGAGCACCACGAAAGAACGAGGGCGAACAGCAGCAGGCGCTTCATAATTTCTCCGTTCGTCCTGACAACGTATCACCAGCGGACGGAGTCGGCAACACGGATTCGCGACTTCATGGCCTGCCAACTGCATGCTGCTCGACTCGTCGGCAAGGCCGCACTTCAGGGGCGCCACGCGGTCCACAACGTATCCAGGACAGGCACCAGCCTTCTTGCCGGTGGGTGGGCATGGGTTGGCGCGCTGGAATGCCCGCCGTTGGGCTGGGTCACGCTTGATCCGACCGTTGCTGGCTCGGCTCGCAGGCGTGGCTGTCTGTAGTATTGAGTATTTCTATTTCAGGTATTAAACTCGATTAACTGAATGAAAGTTGGAGATGAAGGGGTAGGTGCCGTCTCTGGGAATCCGACGACCCAGGTTCCGGGTGAAATGCCTGAAACAGCGCCGCGCGAACCCAGCATAGTACTCCACGGCTGGGACTCGCGAGGCCAGGTGTGGCACGGGCCGGACGAGTTGGCCTACGCGCTCAGCAGCTCCAGGGAAATCCTTCGCAAGTTGCGCCCATTGGCAAGCAGTTGGCACGGAAGATTGCACACGCAGTTGCCCGGCCGTCTGTCGATCGACTTTTACGCCTCGATCCATGACCTGGGCGATGCCGGACTGGCCATTATCGATCTGGAGGGCTCACCTGGCGGGCCGTTGGAGGTCACCCTGGTGGTTCCCGCGCATCGGCGGGCCCGAGTCAGAAAGGACTTTGCCTTCGAATTCGCCGCGTTCTTGAGGTTTCTGGAAGGTCCGGTAAGCTCCGGTTCGGAGCTGGCGATTCATGATTACATCCATCGCGTACTCAGTGAAACTGGCTCGGCCACAACCCTGGTCTTCTCCATCGAAACGCGCTTCCTCGAAAGGGAAGTGCAGATCCTGATCGCCGAGCAGGTGGAGCGGCTTGCCATCAGCATGATCGCGTGGATGAACGAAAAGGACGCTTCGCACCCGGCACATACTTCGTGACCGCTCGTCGCGTAGTAACGAGTTGAGGAGTCCCATCCTCCCGTCGTGTGCCAATCCGTATCGTTGAAAAACGGGGTGGTTTAGCCAGTTGGATTAGCAGGAGATTAGCAAAATCTCGAACGCTGGCGCCTCGGTCGTCTCAGGAGCACAGCATTGGAGAGACAGATTTGTGCTTGGAGGCGTGCCGATAAGCACGTCCTTTGGCTCGTAGTTCGAAGGCTCGTCGTCCACCACGTCCGCCCACGACCATAAATCGACGATTTGCGAGCCGGGTCTGGTCCAAATCGTCCCCTGTTTCCACCGATGCCCACCGGCTTGGCTACGGCGTTGGTTCCGTCGAACAAAGCTGAGTAGTCCAATAGTGGACTCGGAGCGCATTCGTTCCGCCGGACAGCGTATCTGCGCCTGCGCGCTGGGCTATCTGTGCAGGGTTATCTCGCAAATCGGAGGCTACGCCGTTTCACACATTCGAAGTCGGCGAAAAATCTTGGGGTGGGGCGGTAGCCGTTGAACGCGTGGGGCATCGCCCGAAGCGAGCCGTTTAGCAAATGTTACCTTCAGTACGCTGAGAAGCTGATAACATAGCCCGAGGGAGTTTTCGGTATCCAAAGGTGGCCCGACCGGCCGCCCGATCGGGGTGGGAGTATTGATGCTTCGAGCCGGGCGAAGACAGGCTCGGCCGCATCGACTGCGTGAAGTCCTTACGAACGCGACTTGAATTTAGGAGAATTTCTCATTGGAACGACGCGATTTCTTTGGCGGTGCGCTCGGTCTCTTCGGCGCGTCGCAACTGTCTGCCCAAACACCGGCGTCCGCCGGTGATGTCTTCATCGAACGGGCGGCAACTGGAGAGCCGCACAAGGGAAGGGTGCTGGCGCTCATCACGCCTCACTTGGATGACGGACCGTTCTTTGCATGCGGCACGGTGGCCAAACTCCTCAAAGAGGGTTACGTCGGATATTTCATCCGGACTAGCAACGACGAGAAGGACTCCTATGATCTCACTCTGGGTCAAACCGTCGCAGCCAATGAGCGTGACACAGGCGAATTCTTGAAAGCATCGGGGTTGAAGCAGGCGTTCGATCTCGGCTATCGAAACCATCGCATGGACGACGTGGCGCGCACCGAAATACGTGCCCGGCTGATCTTTCTATTTCGGTTGCTCAAGGTCGACACCATTTTCAGTTACGATCCCTGGGGCCACTACGAAGAAAACCCAGATCATTACGTCACTGCGCAGGCTGTGGAAGCGGCGTGCTGGATGTCGGGCGGGCACCTGGATATGCCGGAGCATTCCGCCGCAGGCTTGAAGCCGCACAGTGTCACGGAGAAATACTATTTCGCCAGAGGTCCGCAGCTCGTGAATCGCGTCGTCGATATCGGTGCCACGCTGGAAACGAAACTTTCCTGCCTCCGATCGTGCCGAACTATGATGACCCACATGATCAAGGATCTCAATGCGTCAGTTGCGGAACGTAACCTCCGTTTGCCCGCTCTTGCGGGCGATGAGAGCGTCGCGATCCACGAATTCACGAAAGTAGCAGTTGAAAACCGTGATCGCGTGATTGGCGGGAAGTACGGTCTAGATTACGGCGAAGAGTTTCATTACATCGGGCCGGACAAATCGCTGGACGAATACGTCTCACGCAATGCCGTGCGGCTCTGAATCTCATGAGGCTAATAACGATCAGTGTCCAGGTCCGCCACCGCTGGTCCAGCGGAGGAGCAGCCGAGGAAAAGGGCTGGCGGCCGTGTGGAAACAATCAAGAAGCTCCGGGCCCGCTACGACCAAATCGAAGCCCGCATTGGGACCATGTACATGTGCAAGCTCGACGGGCGCATGACGCAGGAGTTCTTCGATAAACAGGCCGCCACCTTTCGCCGATGAACCCGCACCTGTTTTGCATTGCCAAGGTGTCCTTGCGATCCCTTCGAAGTGCTACGGGCACGCACGAGATCTTCAAGAAGGGCTCATAAGACTCCTTCCCTCTGGACACCGAAGCCGACGACTGCTCGGGTAACGTTCGAGTTTCCGGACCATGCGGGATCAGCACTACTCCGTAGACCACCGGGTCTCAACGTGTCAGAACGCGGCGGTTCACCATGAAAGGAAACCACCGTCTAGGATCAGCGCCTGCCCGGTCATGTAGTCGGACGCGGGCGACGCCAGATATACGATCGTGCCTTCGAGTTCTTCCAGTTTTCCCAACCGGCCCATAGGCACCTTGGCCAGGAGCTTTTCACCGAGTTCCTGGTTCTGCTCAAAGGCCCAGATGGTCTGATCGGAGCGGAAAAATCCGGGAGCCAGCGCGATCACCTGCAGGCCACGGGGCCCCCACTCGACCGCCAACTCACGCGTCAAGCCCAGCACGCCGGCCTTGCTCGTCACGTAGGAAGCTTGCGAAACATAACTGGAGGCGCTGATCCCATACATGGACGCAATGTTGATGATCTTCCCAGCACCCTGGGGCAGCATCTGCCGGGCAGCACATTGCGCACAGAAGAACAGCGCGGTCAGGTTGGTGTCGATGACGTTCTGCCACTGTTCGCGCGTCATGGCTTCGGCGTCCGCCAATGCCGAGATACCGGCGTTGTTGATCAGGATATCGACCTTGCCGAACTCCGTCACTGAGCGTTGCACCATGCTTTCGACATCCTGCTGCTGGCAGATGTCGGCCCGGATCGGCACGACGCGTCGACCGTGTTGCGCGAGGTCGAGCGCCACCTCGCACAGTCGGGACATGTCGCGCGCCGCAATGATCAGATCACAACCTGCTTTGACCAGCCCACGCGCAAAACTCACACCAAGTCCTCGGGAGGCGCCGGTCACGATCGCCGCTTTACCGGTAAGGTCAAACTGCGAGAATAAGCTCGGATGCATGGTCAGTAGGTTACCTTTACGGGCTGCCTTGCTGCCGACGACACTGACTTGCCCGGCCCCATCTAAGCCACACCACGGTTTGAAGCCATAGCGATTGTGCTCCTTCGCAGAAAGTTGATTTGCGACTGGTTATATCATCAGAAAACCGGAGCGGCGTCAACAGCGCTGCAACGCAATGGTCGTGCGCAATGGTCGTGCGCCAACTCATCCGATCCTTTGTGCTAAATGCGATGTGGCGGGGCTGGAATCCGGTTCACGGTTCGGTTAGCCAGGCACTCCCAACGGAAACGGGGAGAAATGGATAGGCCGGACCTACGGAACACAGCGCCAGTCCTCGACCCCACCAGGCTCGTTTCCACGCGTGGAATTGTTGGCCCCCGACTGGCGACTGCCCAAGGCTCAGGAATACTTCAGGTACGAGATGATCCCCATGCCATTCTGTATCGCCGGGATGTTGTCCGGCCGCCTGGCCACTGGTTTGTAATCGCCGTCCATGAACGTCAGATAGACGAAGCGCGTGTATCCATGCTCGATCGGACATTTCTGGTACCAACGCACTTCGCGGTCAAGCGCGTCGGTCCACGACGTCCAGGGCAGAAGAATCCCCCGCGAGTCGTAACGCGGCGCATGATTGCCGATCTGCGGAGTCTGGCCGCCGGCCAACCCCGTGATCATCACGAAGATAACAATAGTTCTGCGCATGCTCTAAGAGATTGTGGCCGGGGGCGAGACTCGCGGGTCGGACTACGAGGCTGCGGTGGACTCAGTCGTAGCACGCACGGACGAAGCTGCAACCGGCGTCAGCCCCGGTGCCAGCAGGAACAACGCGCCCATTCCCAACAGCGGAAGCAGAGCAGCGATCGTGAATGCCGGGGCGTAGGAGTAGTGATCCACGAGATAGCCCGTCAGTAACGGAAACAGGATGCCACCTAATCCGCCGGAGACACCCGTCAGACCCGTGATGCGCCCAACGGCGGTCGCCGGGAACAGATCGCTGATCGAGGCGAGAAAGTTGGCAGAGTAAAAAGTATAGCCGAATAGGACTATGCCGATAATCGCGATAGCCCAGGCGGCGCTGGGAGCTGCGACAACCGCCAGACTACCAAGACAGCAAACCGATCCGAAGCCTAAGGTGATCCGCCGCGCGCTCGACCGTGTGAAGCCTTTCGACAAAAGCCGGCCTGCTGCCAAACCGCCTCCAATGCTGCCGGCATCACCCAGCAGGTAAGGCAACCAGCTAAAGGCTCCTATCGCGACCAGACTCATTCCCCGCACGTTGTAAAGATAGTCAGGCATCCAATACCAATAAAACTGCATCACCGGCCCTGCCAGGAAGCGGCAAAGCATCAGAGCCCACGTCTGGGGATAGCGGAGCAGCTCGAGGCTGCGCATAGAGGGCGGCTCATCGCCGGGACCAGCGCGCTCCTCGGCGGCTGGAAGACGGTAGATGCGGCGCCAGCAGATCACCCAGGCAATGCCGAAAGCCGCCGGAACCAGGAATGCGGCACGCCACCCAAAGCGCTGGTTGAGGGCCACAATCAGCGGCGGCGCCAGAACGGACCCGATCATGGTGCCGCCATTGAAAATGCCGATTGCGAGAGTTCTCTCGCCTTCTGGAAACCAGCGCGTCACGACTTTCATTCCGCCGGAGAAATTGCCACACTCGCCCGTACCCATCCAGAAACGGAGCACCGCGAACGACCACACCGAGCGGGCGGCCGCGTGCAATCCCGTGGCGAGCGACCACCAGAGCACGGCGAAAGAAAAACCAAACCGTGCCCCCAGACGATCCATCAGCATGCCCATGGGGAATTCGGCGGTCATCATACCCAACTGGAAACATGCCACAATCCGGCCGTATTCGGTGCTGCTGAAATGAACGCTTTCCTTCAATTTGGGCGCAAGAATGGAGAGGGTCTGCCGATCGATAAAATTGATAGCCGTGATGGAAAACAGCAATCCGAGGATCGTCCATCGTAGGCGATCCGGCGCAGGGTTCTTTGAAGCCGATTCGGAAGCACCGGGGATCACTGGCATCGGATGCCTGTATAGTCTATCCTGTTGACTCCATCGCTAGCGGGCAAGCCGTGTTGACAGAGGATGCACTGGCTCGCAAAGTGGAGGCCCTTGACAGTGCAGGAAGGTTCAAGAGCAGGCGGTGCGCCCGGCCACGGCCGCATTGCGTAAGGCGTTCGGATAACCGCTGTCTACCGCAGGCCGACCTCGATGGGCTGGGCGGTCACCGTATCCGTCAGCACCTCGGCGTCGGGATGGCCTTGCACCAGAGTAGCCGGATAGTCTGTTGTGACTTCACCGGCAACGGCGATCCGGAAGACCGCGCGATGCCTATCTCCAGCGGCACAATACAGCCGGATCTTGCGCGAAGCGAGAATATCCTTCATGCCCAGCGTCACCGCCATCGGTGGAATCGCCACGGAGTCTCCGCCGGAGGAGTGGATGCTCTGCACCACAATCGAGTCATCACTTAGAACAACGACGCGCGTGAGAGAATTACGCAGGTCTTCGATAGACGTCCGGCGCCACCGTGAGATGGGAGGCTCGTTGAACGCCACATGCCCGTGATAACCGATCCCTCCATAGCAGCAGTCGATGCCGCCGACTTCCCGGATCTTTTCGCTGATATCGTCGATGCGGAACGGATGCGGGAAGAAACAGTGGTCATCCGGAATGCGGATGCTCTCATCCAGCTTCATAAACACTTCCCGTCGCATGAAGCCCTCGAAGCTCAATGGGTGCGTCAGCGGAATGGGGCGTCCCTGCCAATCCAGGAACTCATCCATGTTGAAGGTGTAGACGTTCCTCCAGCTAATGCGCTCCCGGTTGCAGATCTCGACCAGCGTTCGGTAATGGGCGACGGGACCGACGGGCAGGATGAGGCGGGTCGGCTCGCGCCGTTCGTTTCGGGCCTGGATCTCAGCAGCAATCGAATCGGCAAAGTGTGCGAGCAAAGCCGGGAGATCCGGCAGCAGCCGGAATGGGAGTCGTGCGCGGCGGCGCAGCGTGTCAACGTCGAGTGTCATTAGTTCGTGATCGAGGATCATGGCGAACGGATATCATTTTTGATGGTACTCCGAAGCGCAGGTGTGACCTCGTTTATGCAGAAATGTGCCTCGATATTCCTCGGCGGCACTTTTTGTTGGCCGCGAGCCTGCAGACCGCGTACCTCGTCCGCGCTCAGGGCAATGCGCCCTTGAAGCGAGGGGCAACTTCCTGCCAGCTACTGCTCACGTTCTCTGATGGCGACGGTCTGGCAACTGCAGCACGGCACAAGGCGGCACTTGAGAGTGTATACTGGCCGCGGAGTGGGAGCGGAGGGATTATGAACCTCTACGAAATCAGCCTGCACGATACAGAGAGCTTCTACCTTGCTCCGGCGACATGTAAGCCACCGTGCCCACCGCCACCCCGAAGCTGGTGAGGTGCTCAGGTTCCATGGAAGCCGTTGGTGCAGCGGTGGCACCCTCATCCTGCTGCATGGAGCCGCAAGTGTGCCGATGGGCCAGTTTCGCCAGACCGAAATCCAAGATCTTTGCCTGGCCCCTGCTGGTGATGAAAACATTGGCTGGCTTGATATCGCGATGCACGATCCCGCGGGCATGCGCAGCATCGAGGCCGTCGGCGATCTGGATGGCCCAGTTCAGCAGCGAATCGAGCGGTGCAGGTTTGTGGGCGATGTGATGTTTCAACGTCTCGCCTTCGAGGAACTCCATGGCGAAAAACGGATGGCCCTCATGCTCGCCTACTTCGTAAACCGTGCAGATGTTGGGATGATTAAGGTCGTAACAGGAAAGCACGCCGGTGATCTGCTGCGCGCAGCGTTCGGTCAGTAATGTCAGGCCCATCATCCACCTGCCCTGGTGGATAACATCGAATTACGCTCCTGTTTGGTTCCAGCTATGCCGGGTTAGGGAGCGGTCAAGCCATATCGGAAACACTAAACTAAATGGCGCAACTTGTCCGGGTTCCGCACCACGTACAACGCCCGAATCAGGTCGCCCTCCATCTCGAACGCCATGGTCTGCACCGGTCCCTCGGGTCCATCCACAATGATGCCGGGCAGGCCGTTAATGGCCGCAAAGCGCAGCGTGAAGTCCTCCCGCCACCCTTTACGCGCCACGCCAACCAGGAACCACGCCGCGCGATCGGCGCCGTCCAGCACGTTCAGCGCCGCCGCTGCCTTGCCGCCGCCGTCCGTCACCACGCGCACGTCGCTCGCGAGCAATTGCGTCAGCGCCTGTAGATCGCCCGAGCGCGTTGCCGCCACGAATGCGGACATCAACTGCGCATGCCTCTTATCGATCTCGCCCGATCGCGCCGGGGGCGCATGGCGCCGCTTGGCCGTGTTGCGCGCACGTGCTCGCGTGCGCGCGCAGCGAGCTGCCGGCACGCCGCCTCGCTCCGCTCCAGTGTCGTCGCCACTTCACTGAACGGGAAATCGAACACATCGTGCAGCAGGAAGGCAGCCCGCTCAAGCGGCGACAGCCGGTCCAGCGTCAAGAGCAGTGCGATGGACAGATCCTCCGCCAGCTCCGTGCGGCTGTCGGGCGCCAGCGCTGCCGTGTCCACAACCGGCTCCGGCAGCCAGGGACCCACATACTCCTCGCGCCGCGCGCGCGCCGAGGTGAGCATATCGAGGCAAATCCGCGCCGTCGTGGTCGTGAGAAACGCTTTCGGGTCCGACACTTTGTCGCGCTCCGCCGCATGCCAGCGCACGTATGTCTCCTGCACCGCGTCCTCGGCGTCGGCCATTGACCCGAGCATGCGGTACGCCAGGCCGAGCAGGCGCCGGCGGTGCGGCTCGAAGCTCGCGGCCGGATTCGGCATCGCGCTCGCGGAGCTCACAGCGTGTGCGCCACCCCTTCCGCCTGCGCCGGAACTCGGCCATGATCGAACATCACCGGCGCCCCGCCAACCACCACCCGCGTGCAGGCTTTGCCGTGGCCGAGGGCGTACTTGACGGTTGGATAGATCCGCGACGCCGCCATGGCAAAGGCCAGACTGATAAGAGCGAGGCGTCCCCACCGCTTCACGATCGCCTCGCGATACCCATCAGCGGCGGCATCGTGCGCCAGCGTGGCGCGCGTGAATTTCCACACCAGTGCGACGTCCGCCGGCATCGCGTCGGGATTGTCGGTGAGCACGGCGCGCAGAACCTCGGGCCTCGCGCCGGCGCGCTCCGCCATGGCGACGCCCAGTTGCGCACATGGCCCGCAGTCCTCGTGGCGCACCGCGGTAATGCCGGCCGCATACCACGCCTCCATGGGGACGTTGCGCCGGAACTGTCCGAGGGCGGCAGCGCGCGAAAACAGCCACGCGCCCGCGGACTCGCGTCGATCATGTCGCGCATATAACTACCGTCGTACTTCCACTCCCGCTCGAATTTGTCAACTGCTCTCCGAAGTGCCCATTTAATCATTGTCGTTCCTCCCGCCTCCAACGGTGAGACGGGATAGGGCCCCGGAATGTGACACCGCCAAAAAGCGCATAGGAAGCTGTGAAATAATCGCCAAACCCATTCTCGCCATCGAATATTTTCAGTAGCTTGCGCTGTGCAAAACAGGCCGAAAGTCGATCATTTCACAGCTTCCAGGCGTATTTTCCCCCGCCCCGTTTAGCCCCGCCCCGCGCGGCCGGCGGCTTGAAGGCCCGCCGAGGAACCGGAAATATGGAACGGCCTGACGTTTCCGGTGCAAAATGCACGGGGGGAGTTTCGGGGACGGCTACGCAGCCCCCAAACTCCGTCAGCGCCGCCCTGTGAGGTCTGCGTCACCGCCAGTTGCCGCAAAAGGCCTGACGCTGATATGTGCAGGGCAAGGGGATAGATCTGCTGGCGCCGGAGTGTTTACGAACCCGTGCAGGTGCCGTACTGGGCAACTTCCTCAAGTGGGCTTATCGGAAACATCATTGATCGTTCTGCTGCTGGATCACACGCACCTGGAAACCATGAACCGATTCGGCGAGGGCGGTGGGGAGTTCACCAAATCCCGCACGGTCCCAATCCAGTCCACGAGTGTAGCGCTCGTCACCGCGCCGGGCTGTGCGTGAAAGTGTCGGATCTCGGAGAACATAGTCAGAGGGCGAGCGACTGTCCCATTTCCCCGAATTGCCGATGCTCGTGTTGGAGTTGCTGCTCCGAAATCAACGTCCCAAGTCTTCCGCTGTTGGAAGGTTTCGACGAATCGATATCGGCCAGGCACTCCGCATTCCGCCACTCCCGGCCGTAACCTGGACTCACTCCTATATAGGAGTAAATCTGCAACAATGTGAAGAATGAAGTCTGATGTAGGCAGTTTCTCCGGGCTTGGCTACTCGCGAGTGACCCAGAATTTGGATCTGTCCGGGGATAGACTGCGTTCTCTGTGGCGGATGCGTCGCGAGACGCACTGTGACGACCCCCCTCTTCCAGATTTCTCGGTGACATGACACCGCTGCCTGTATTCAACTTCCTCCAACGCCGCCGGGGAGCTTGGACGTCTGGAAAACCAGTTCGACACGTTAGCGACAAAGACCGCAGCCTAGTCGCAATCGTGGCTCGGAGCGGAGCGGTCTTCCCTCGCGCGAAAATACGGGTCTAAACGGACATGAAGCCGAACAGTTAGGCTTTACGCTGGAGGCGTGGCGGGGGAAGTGACGACCAATGCGCTCCCGACGATTTCGATCAGCGAATCGCCAGGAATCCACTCAACAGCCATGCAAGCGCGGGACGGAGCTTTGCCAGGGCTAAAGTAAGTCCCGTAGATTTTGTTCAGTGCCTCGTACTGTGCTTTATGTGCATCGAATCGAGCTTTGCCCACAGGCATGGGGACATTATCGGCGTGAGGAAGACAGAGAAAAACCTCCAGGTGGATGATGCTGTCCATGGTGCAGCCTGCGCGCTCAACCGATTTCTTAAGTGCATCCATCGTGCGGACGACGTGCTTCTCAAATGGGTCCGTTACGAAAATGTGATCGTCTTTGGGGTAGCCGTCATTGGAGCCAGTGCCGGAGAAGTAATAGATTCCATTGTGTGTGTGGTTGCTGCGGCGCGGCCGATCCCCAGCAGGGCTGGTTGCCGGTTCGCCCCCAGGCGGGGTCTGCTGCGCGAAAAGCATCGGTGCTCCGGTAACGGCAACCACCATGCTTGCGAATTTGTTAAAGTACCTGCGCCCAGTGTTGATCTGCATAAATTTCTCCTTGGACGGTTAGTATATTCTTACTCCAGGGTGCGCTGCTTCCGTGACAGCATAAATCCTCCTGGTCGCCTGCAGCTACCAGGTGTCGCGGCCATCACCGGAATCACGGCAACGTAGCGCGTCCGCCAAAGTCACGTTTAGATCGCCGGGACCGTCACATACGCTCAGAGAAATACTCCCGCGTTGTTCGCTCGGAGCTTGCAATCGTAATAGTGGAGCGGGTGAGGAAGTTAGTGCTGCTCGTTCGTAGCTGCCCGCGATGATCGAGTCTCTGACGCCACAGGGGTCTTCGGGTTGGCTTCGGCGGGCGCCTGCGAAGCACTGTCTTCGGGACGAGGACCTTTGAGCGCCTCGTGAAAAGTCTTCTTTACACCCTGCCAAAAACTCTTGGTCAAAACTTCCTTCATATGTTCCTCGCGTGTCGATCACGGTTTCGCGTTTGACGTTGCCCGCATGTATCGACGATAGCAGTTGTGGCTCACAGTGAAAAGCGGTCGGCCTTCCCGGAGCTCTGGAATCTCCACTGGCCGTTTCAGAAGTGCTGAGGGCATGGCGATGCCGAGCATCGCCATGCGTCCGCAGCGGGAAGACTGCAGGCCGGTCTGCGGCGCTTGGGGTTTCGTGTCCTTCGAGGGAACCAGACGCACAAGGCCAATTGCAGCTCAAGTGAACCCTGGTGTGAAAGGCAGGTGTATACTTTCCGGGGAGCCAATTGTCGAACGAAAACGTGCTCCGTGCCGAACTTGTGTGAGGAGGAATAGAACCATGAACAGAAGAGAGTTTCTTTCCACACCGCTCGTGACCGCTGCGATGACAGCTTCATCTGCCTTGGCGCAGGAAACTCCGGGATACGATACGGTCCTCAAGGGTGGGCACGTTATCGATTTGGCCAACCGGATTAATCAGCAAATGGATGTCGCCGTGCTAGACGGGAAAATAGCTCGGGTGGACCGAAATATTCCTGGCTCCGCGGGCAAAACAACTGTTAATGTTTCGGGCTACTATGTTACCCCCGGCTTGATCGATCTGCACATCTGTTGTTATTACACCCGGCTTGACCTAGCTCCATCTGTCATTGCCGATCATCATTGCTTGCCTTCGGGGGTCACCACATGCTGCGACGGCGGAACCGCAGGGGCCGATAACTTCGAAGACTTCAAGAAGATCATTGACCGCTCGAAAATGAGAATCCTTTCCTTTCTGAATATCGCGGCTCCCGGTGCGGAGGCTAACCGCGCGGAGCAGGATCCCTCTCAGTTTAAAGTACAGCTTGCGGCGGATACCGCCAGTAAATACCCCAATCTTATCGTCGGATTCAAGACCGGCCATTATGGAGGGACATTTAGTGATATGCGCCCCCCCTGGGCGTCGGTCGACGCCGTTGTCGAGGCTGGCCGCTTGACCGGGCGGCCCGTATTGGCGGACTTTACTCCCATGCCGGCTCAGGGGAAATTCCCCGCAAGGAGCTACCGTGAATTCCTCCTCGAGAAAATGCGTCCGGGCGACATTGTGACTCACTGTCTGGCAGATCGCTATCCCTACCTGACGGAAGACGGCAAGTTGAATCCGGATGTGACCAAAGCGAGGGCGCGAGGTGTAAAGTTCGACCTTGGACATGCGGCCGGGAGTTTCACATTGAGGCGAGTGGTGCCTGCGGTCCAGCAGGGCTTTGTTCCCGATTCCATTAGCGCAGACCTGTTTGCGGATACACCATTTACAGTAGGCATCAGTCTGGCCAATGTGATGTCAAAGTTCCTCTGTCTGGGAGTACCGTTGGAGGATATCATCCGGCGTACAACAGTAGGGTCGTCGGCTGACATCGCCGTGCTTGAAATCGTCAAAGGGAAGTTCGCCTATCTCGGTTCTGGCGGCGGGAAGATCGAAGGTGATCAGAAACTTCAGTGTGTTGTGACAATGTTCGGCGGCAAGATCCTATATGACCACCCCTACGGTCTGAGTGTCCCTTTATGGCAAGACATCCCGAAAGACTCGCGGTATTGGGCGGATACAACGAGGCAGAAATTCTGACCCGGATAGGGATCAGCGGCCACTTTTGGGCGTTAAGACACCTGCCGATGTGAAGTGAACTCACGCGGGCCAGTCCGGTTCGAGTCAATTGACAGGCCGCACCGGCGGTGCCGCCGCCCCGCTTTGGCTAACGACGCTCGCTCGATCGCCGAAGTTCCTGTTGAGAGCTGGAAAACGACCTACAAAGGGATTTTTCCAGATACCCTGCTCGAATCCTGTCGATTGATAACCGCGAAAGCTCCTGGAAGCAGGCACTCGCGCAACCGGGCCTGGTAACGCTTGTGGGATGCGACGCCGTCGACAAGTCGTGGGATTCATCTGTGGTGGGGCCGAGAGAACGGGTCAGTTAAAATGCGACGGTGAACTTCATGCGATTTATATGCTCCAGATCGCGCAACGGCAAGGGTTGGGAACGTTGTTGGTGCGCCGATTCGTGCGTGAGTTTAGGTCACGAGGCTTGACCTCGATGGCCGTCTGGGTGTTAGCACTGAACCCATTC
>Ga0326727_10017509_pt1 | contig 14850 bp, 15 predicted proteins | sample MB2enrmetagenome_FD_207643 | JGI IMG/M metagenome (GOLD analysis project Ga0326727, IMG submission 207643) | Lab enriched peat soil microbial communities from McLean, Ithaca, NY, United States - MB29MY | ecosystem: Environmental > Terrestrial > Soil > Wetlands > Peat | place: USA: New York... | reverse complement strand
TAGCGATGGCGGTGGCGCTCGGAGATTTCGGTGGTGCCGTAGGCGCGGGCTGCGAGGGAGCCGGGTTCGAGCTTGCAGGTCCAGGCGCCGAGGCGCATGGTGCCGCCCATCTCCTCGACGCCGGTCAGCTCGCGGAGTTTATAGATGATGCGGTGGGGGGTGGCGGGGTCGAACTCGCCGGAGTTTGCGCCGGCGAGGCCGCAGACGTTGCGCGCGTACTCGATGCATGCGGTCTGCATGCCGAGGCAGATGCCGAAGTAGGGCGTACCGGACTCGCGCGCGTAGCGGATGGCGTTCAACATGCCCTCGATGCCGCGCTTGCCGAAGCCGCCGGGGACGAGGATGCCGTCGAAGCCGGCGAGCTGGGATTCGTAGTCGCGGTTGGGCTTGCCGGGGGCGTCGCCGATGGGAGGGTCGTGGGTTTCGAGGCCCTCGGCCTCGACCCAGGTGGCCTTGAGCTTGAGGTTGTGGGCGAGCGCGCCGTGGACGAGGGCCTCCTTAAGGGATTTGTAGCTGTCCTCGAACTCGACGTACTTGCCGACGATGGCGATGGAGACCTCATCGGCGGGATGGTAGGCGCGGCGGACGACCTCCTGCCACTTGGCGAGGTCGGGGGCAGGGGCGTCGATGCGAAGGAGTTGCAGAACGAGCGCGTCGACTCCCTCGGCGGCGAAGTTGAGCGGAACCTCGTAGATGCTGGCGACGTCGCGCGCGGCGATGACGGCGTTCTCCTGCACGTTGCAGAAGAGGGCGATCTTGGCGCGCATCTCGCGGGGGACGGCGCGGTCGCTGCGGCAGAGAAGGATGTCGGGCTGGATGCCGATGGAGAGCATCTCCTTGACGGAGTGCTGGGTGGGCTTGGTCTTGAGCTCGCGGGCGGCGGCGATCCAGGGGATGAGGGTGACGTGGACGAAGAGGGTGTTGTCGCGGCCGAGGTCCTGGCGCATCTGGCGGATGGCTTCGAGGAAGGGGAGGGACTCGATGTCGCCGACTGTGCCGCCGATCTCGACGATGAGGACCTCGCAGTCGGCGGCGACCTTGCGCATGGCGTTTTTGATCTCGTCGGTGACGTGGGGAATGACCTGGACGGTCTTGCCGAGGTAGTCTCCGCGGCGCTCCTTGGTGATGATCTGCTCGTAGATGCGGCCGGTGGTGAGGTTGTTGTCGCGGGAGAGGCGGGCGTGGGTGAAGCGCTCGTAGTGGCCGAGGTCGAGGTCGGTCTCGGCGCCGTCGTCGGTGACGAAGACCTCGCCGTGCTGGAAGGGCGACATGGTCCCGGGATCGACGTTGAGGTAGGGATCGAACTTCATCATGTTGATCTTGATGCCGCGCGCCTCCAGCAGGCAGCCGATGGAGGATGCCGCAAGGCCCTTGCCGAGCGAAGACACGACTCCGCCTGTTACAAAGATGTATTTCGCTGACATCTCCGCCTCCGACTATTAAGTTGTTTGGATTGGCCACGCGTGTGGGGCACGTTTAAGTATCGCAGGAATGCGGGACTGGGGCAATGGGAAGTTCGAGGTTCAAGGTTCAAGGTTCGAGGTTCGAGGGGCGAGGGATGAGCCGATGCGATTACCGGACTCGCATAGAAGCGATGTGTGGGGTAATATCGCGTGCATGGCGGCAGCAGGGAAGATGGCGAGGCGGTGGATCGACGCGCAGGAGTGGGCGCTGGGGCGAATGAACGGCCTGTGGGCGCGGATGGGGCGCGGAGCGGCGACGGCCCCGCACCTGGCTACGGGACTCGACGGCGAGCGGGCGGCGTATTTCGAGCTGAAGCGGCGCGGACTGAGGGTGGTGGCGCGGCGCTGGACCAGCGAGCGGGTCAATGGCGATGTCGACCTGATCGGGTGGGACGGGGACCTGCTCTGCTTTGTCGAAGTGAAGACGCGGACCGAGCGGGACATCGCCCCGGCGGAGAGCGCCGTGGACGAGGAGAAACGCACGATGGTGCGCAACCTGGCGAGGGCCTACCTGCGGAGCCTGCACGAGAGCGAGCGGGTGACGGCCCGGGTGCGCTTCGACGTGGTGTCGGTGTACTCGATCGACGGGGCCAGCGAGGTTGAGGTCTTCCAGAATGCCTTCGGGTGGCAGTGACAGCATGGCCGTTGGGAGCGCCTTCGGTGTCTAATGGATGGGAATATCGGTACGGAGGATTTGGGCGATGACGCTACTGAATGCACCGGAGTTTGACGAGCGAAAGGAAAACCGGAGGCGCAACATCTGGGTGGGGTCGGGGACCTTTATTGCGCTGATGGTGGTGCTGACGGTTGCGGGCTTTCTGCTGGGGCACGGATGGCTGTTCACCAACCTGCCGGCGGAGCATAGGGTGAATGTGTTTCTGACGGCGGTGCAGGCGGGGGACTATCCGAAGGCGTTTGGGATATGGAACAACGATGCGCAGTGGCAGCAGCATCCGCAGCGGTACGCCGACTACCCGCTGCAGCGGTTCACCGAGGATTTTACGACGGAGAGCGAGTGGAAGGGGCCGGTCACGTCGTTCCATGTGAACTTCTCGAAGCGCGACTCGACGGGGACGGTGGTGGCGGCAACCATCAACGGAACGACCAACCTGACGTTGAAGATCCAGCGTTCGGATGGGACGATGTCGTTCTTTCCGTATGAGCTGACGCGGGGTCTTTGAGGGGCAATCCCGGGGGCTAAAGCCCGCATCTTCGCCGGCCCGATCATATCCGGGCTAAAGCCCGGATCTATCTCAGAAGCAAGAACAACAGCGTGACTCCAAACACTCGATTTGTCAGAAAACCTACTCTGCGGCGGCGGAGACGTCGCGGCGGATGGATTGCAGCTCGGGCAGGATGCGGCCGAGCGCGGCGGGTGCGGCGCCGGGCGTGCCGAGCGCGAAGTAGGCGTCGCGGAAGAGGGGGAAGAGGCGGTCGTAGCGCGCGGACTCGGCGGGCTCCGGCGTGATGGTTTTAAAGGGCGGGCAGAGGGCGTTCTGTGCGGCTTCGATGGTGGGGAAATCGCCGGCGGCAAGGAAGGCGATGATGACCGAGCCGAGCGATGTGACATCGCCCTCGGGGACGAGGACTGGCTTGCGCAGGACGTTGGCGTAGACCTGGTTCAGCTTGGCGTTCTTCTTGGGGATTCCGCCGCCGTTGATGACGCGGCGGATGGGCACGCCGTTCTCTTCCATGCGGTTGAAGATGACGCGGGTGTGCAGGGCGGAGCCCTCGATGGCGGCGAAGAGCTCATCGGCTGCGGTGTGGTGGAGGTTCCAGCCGAAGGTGACGCCGCCGAGGGCTGGGTTGACCAGGACGGTGCGGTCGCCGTTGTCCCAGGTGAGGCGGAGGAGGCCGGTCTGGCCGGCCTTGAAGCTGGCGGTGGCTTCGCAGAGCGCGGCGACGGAGGTTCCTGCGCGCCGTGCGATGGCGGCGAAGACATCGCCCACGGCGGACATTCCCGCCTCGATGCCGACGTGCGCTGGATCGACTGAGCCGGGGACGACTCCGCAGACGCCGGGGACGAGGGTCTGCCGGTCGCTGAGGCCGATGATGCAGGTGGATGTGCCGATGACGTTGACTACATCGCCCAGGCGGATGTTGGCGCCGAGGGCGTCCCAGTGCGCGTCGAATGCGCCGGTGGGGATGGGGATTCCGGCGGTGAGGCCGAGGGCTTCGGCCCAGTGTGCGGAGAGATGGCCGGCGATCTTGTCGGAGGTTGCGTAGCGCCCGGTTGCAATTTTGTCGCGGACTCCGGCGAGCAGCGGATCTATAGATATTAAGAACTCTTCTGGCGGGAGCCCACCCCAGCGCGGGTTCCACATCCATTTGTGGCCCATGGCGCAGATGCTGCGCGGGAGTTCGTTGGGGTCGGTGATGCCGCAGAGCGTGGCGGCGACCATGTCGCAGTGCTCGAGGGCGGTGACGAACTGGGGGCGGAGGGAGGGGTTGTGGCGGAGCCAGTGGAGGAGCTTGGACCAGCCCCACTCGGAGGAGTAGACGCCGCCGCACCAGTCGATTCCCTCAAAGTGGGCGGCGTGTGCGGCGCGGGTGATCTCGGCGGCTTCGCCGGCGGCGCGGTGGTCGCACCAGAGGTAGTACTCGCCGAGCGGGACGAGGCCTTCGCCTACGGGGATGACGCTGGAGCCGGTGGTGTCGAGCGCGATGGATTTAATCTCGCGGCCGTCGATGCCGCTGACTCTAATCGCCTCGCGCATGGCGCGGGTGAGGGCGGACATCTGGTCGTCGTGCGACTGGGTCTTGAGCTGCGGGTCGGCGGGCGAACTGTGCAGCGGGTACTCGGCGACGGCGGAGCCCAGCTTGCCGCGGAGCTTGTCGAAGATGGAGATGCGCACGCTCAGCGTGCCGAAGTCGACCCCTGCCACTACGCTCACGGATGGTTCTCCCTATTGCTTTTCGGGTAAAAGTGGTGCACCCGCATTCTAGAGCAAAACCAGTGTTGGAGTGGTCCTTTGAAGCCGGAAGGCCAACGGCAAGGCGAAGACGAAAGGCATGATTCATGAGCTGTAAGCGATCAGCCATCAAGCTATCAGCGAAGGCGATGGATCCAGCGTCCCTGGTTTTGTTCTAGCTGTATTTGAGCCAGCGGAGGAGTTCGGGGAGGGTGGGCCGTTTGCCGTACATCAGGACGCCGACGCGGTAGATGCGGCTGGTGACCCAGACGATGGCGTAGATGGAGGCCGAGGTGAGCAAGATGGAGGCGACGATCTCGGCGTGGGTGGGATGGCCGAGGGAGACGCGCAGGTACATCAGCAACGGGGTGAAGGGCGGGATGAGGGCGAGGACGCGGGCCATGGCGCTGTCGGGGTAGTTGAGGATGCTCATCAGGGTGGCGAAGCAGACGACCAGCGGAAGAACCAGGAACATATTGAGCTGCTGGAGTTCCTGCTCGGAGTTGGTCATGGCACCGAGGGCGGCGGCGATGGAGGAGTAGAAGGCGTAGCCGAGGATGAAGTAGACGAAGAAGTAGACGATCTGAGCGGCGGTGAGGGCGATGTGGACGCCTTGGCCTCCGGGATGGGCTGCGACGGAGCCGGCGGAGAGGAGCAGGGCGGCGGTGAGCCAGATGCCGACCTGGGTGAGGCCGACGGAGCCGACTCCGAGGATCTTGCCGGCCATCATCTCCTCGGGGCGGATGGTGGCGAGCATGACCTCGAAGATGCGCGATGTCTTCTCCTCGATGATGGAGCGGGCGACGTTCATGCCGTAGAGCATGATGACGAAGTACATGAGGAAGAAGAGGATGGCGACGCTGACTACGGCGGACTCGCGGTCCTGGCGGTGGGGGGCGCGAGCGGCGAGGACGTCCACGGGCTGGAGGAGGGAGTCGGCGTCGGAGGCGACGATGCCGCGACGGGCAAGCTGCTCGCGCATGAGGACGGTGCCGAGGGCTGCGGCAAGGGAGCTTCGCAGATAGTCCTGTTCGCTTGATCTTGGGGTAAAGGTGAAGGTGGGACGGGTGGGCCGTGCCTCGGCGGGTGTGGCCGGGGGTGTGATCCAGAGGTAGCCGTCGATGTCGCCGGAATCAAGGTCCCGATCGAGGCGGACCCGCGTGGTTTGCTCACTCTGGGGGCGGAGGTCGATGGCGTCGACGGTGATGCGGGGTTGCCTGGCAGACCGCGGGCGCGACTGCTGCGGCTGTTGCAGCTCGGTCTGCAGGTCGAGGGCGAGCCGGGTGTCGGAGCTGACGACGGCGATGTGGGCGACGGACTCCGAGTTTGAGTTGATGAAGGCGCTGACGAAGATGAATCCACCCATGATGAGCGGGATCATGACCGTGGTGATGAGGAATCCGCGGGTGCGGATGCGTTCGACGTACTCGCGGCGCGCGATGAGCCAGACGTTATGCATCGAGGCCGCCTCCGTTGGGCCGGTCGAGCTGGGCCATGGAGAGTTTGCGGCCATTCTTGCTGGGCAGCGTTTCCTGGACCTTCTCGATGAAGATCTCTTCGAGGGTGGGTTCCATGACCTCGAAGCGAGTGACGCGGGCGTGGGCGACGGCCTGGGTGAGCAGGGACTGGGTGTCGTCGGCCAGGGTTGCGGAGGGGCGGAGCTTGATCTCAACGTTGCCGTTGTAGCGCGTGAGGTGTTCGATGCTGGGGTGGTTGAGGAAGCTGTCGTCGCCCTCGAAGTGGATCAGGACGCGGTTGCGGGGATAGCTGGACTTGATCTCGCGCATGGAGCCGGAGAGGATGAGATGGCCGCGATGGATGAGGGCGATGCTGTTGCAGAACTTCTCCACCTGGTCCATGCGGTGGGTGGAGAAGAGGACGGCCTTGCCGATGCTGCACAAGTCGACCAGGGTGCTCATGAGCAGAAATGAGTTGACCGGGTCGAGGCCGCTGAAGGGCTCGTCCATGAGGATGAGGTCGGGATCGTGCAGCAGCGCGGCGATGAACTGGATCTTCTGCTGCATTCCCTTGGAGAGGTCTTCGGTCTTCTTGGGGATGGCCTCGACGATGTCGAGCCGTTCGCACCAGAGGGTTGCGCGGCGGGATGCTACCGAGGCAGTGAGGCCGTGCAACTGGCCGAGGAAGGTGAGCTGGTCCAGCACATTCATCTTCTTATAGAGGCCGCGCTCCTCCGGCAGGTATCCGACGCGCGCGAGCGCGGAACGGGTGAAGGGCCGGTCGAAGAGCGAGACCGAGCCGGAGTCGGGCAGGGTGATGCCGATCATCATGCGGATGGAGCTGGTCTTGCCCGAGCCGTTGGGGCCGAGCAGGCCGAACATCGTCCCCGGTTCGATGGTGAAGGAGAGGTCTTCCACCGCGACCTTGGTGTCGTAGACCTTTCGGATGTGGTGGAGCTGGACGATGGACATAGATGGCCGTGGGAGAAATGCAAAGATTCAGTCTAGCAGCGGAGAGCGCGGATTCGCTTCGCGGAGCGGCAGATGGAGCGCGCGCGCTTGACAGGTTTGCGCCGGGACAAGCTACAATGGATTTGGCCGGGTTCAGGCGCAACGCTTGGCCTGACGCGGCCGGATGGTTCCTCTGCTTTTCATCGTCGGCAATGCCAATCTTATGAAAAGAGATGGGTTACTTTAGTTTCATCGAACGATGAAACGCGTCCGGTTGCCCGTCGCCAGAAGCGACTGCTGAAGCTGCCTTCTGAATTCCGTGAGGCTGCCCGGCGCATGCACGACCGATTCAGGGAACGCAATCCACTGTAGCACCGACCGACGGCAGAAGCCGGGTCGAAGGAGACTCCACCATGCGTCACCGCAATGCAGGATACAAACTTGGCCGCAACCCCAGCCATCGCCGCGCGCTTCTGCGCAACCTCGTCACGTCGGTCCTGCTGATGGACCGCATCGAGACCACAATCACCAAGTGCAAGGCCGCCCAGCCGCTGGTGGAGAAGATGATCACGCTGGGCAAGCGGGGCACGGTGCACGCGCGGCGGCAGGCGCTGAGCTACCTGATGACGCCGGAGAGTGTGGACCGGCTGTTCAACGTGGTGGCCGTGCGCTACGGCGACCGCAACGGCGGTTACACGCGGATCACGCGCAGCCGCGTGCGCCAGGGCGATGCGGCCGAGATGGCATACATCGAGCTGCTGGGCGCCGAACAGGAACTCGACGCCAAGCGCCAGAAGCGCGAGGCGGCGCGCGCCAAGAAGCGCGAAGAGATCGCCAAGCAGATGGAAGAGCAGAATCCCCCGGAAGCTGCCGAGGCTCCCGAAGCCAAGGCCGAACCTAAAGCCGAGGCGTAATCGGCGGGTTGGAGATTCAGATTTATGAAACAGGAATGCCCAGGCCTCCATGCGAGGCTTGGGCATTTTTGTGTTATGAGAGGATTTGCGGGCTGCTAAACATATCCCGTCTTGCTTAAGGGCACGGCTTCAGCCGTGCCGTAAATAGCCTGTCTGCAATGGGGCTTTAGCCCCTGAGGTACGATTTTCGTCCGCACGACTACTTTTTCCGCATCCTAATCTGTTCGTCGCTGCGGCGGAGATCATTCCGCAGTGGGTGGGGCGAGGCTGTCGCGGAACGCGGCACGCAACTCGTCCGCGCAGAGGCCCGCAATACGGAGGGTCTTCGTGCGACTGGCAGCCCCGGTGAGCAGTGTGACGCGGGCGCGCGGGATACGGAGCTCGCCGGCGAGGAAGGCGACGAGGGCCTGATTGGCTCGGCCATCGGTGGGCGGCGTGGTGAGCGAGACCTTGAGTGCGCCGTCGTGGACGCCGGTGATGGCGTTGCGCCGCGCTCCGGGATGAACGCGGACATACAGAGTGCATCCATCGGAGCTATCGCGAATTGCGAGGGAAGGGGTCAATCGTTCAGGCCAGCGTTCTTCTTCAACTCATCGAGAGAGATGGTGTCGTCTGGATGAAGTAGATGTTCTCTAGCGGCGGCAATATCCTGCATATCCTCGATATAGGAACGGAGGGCTTCGCGAAGAAAATCCTCGCGGCTCTCTCCGGTACGTTGCATACCCAACTCGACCAGCCACTCAAGTTCATCAGGAATTTGAATGGTGGCCATAAGAACCTCCATAGTTGAAGTATAGCGAAACGAGCTTACCGGCCGTGGGTTTCGAGGAACTTTTCGGCTTCGAGGGCGGCCATGCATCCTGTTCCGGCGGCGGTGATGGCCTGGCGGTAGCGGCGGTCCTGGATGTCTCCGCAGGCGAAGACGCCGGGCACAGGCGTGCCGTTGTGCGTGGCGAAGACGTTGGAGTGGGTGAGGATGTAGCCGTCGGCGTCGAGGTCGAGCTGGCCGTGAAACATCTTTGCGTTGGGGATGTGGCCGATGCCGAGGAAGAGGAAGGCGACGGGCAGCTCCGTGCGCTCGCCGGTCTTGACGTTGCGCAGGCGGAGGCCGCGGACCTCCTTCTCTTCGACGCCGAGCACCTCTTCGACGACCGTGCTGGAGAGGAGCTGAATGCTGGGATGGGCGACGGCGCGCTCCATCATGATGCGGCTGGCGCGAAAGCGGTCGGTGCGGTTGATGAGCGTGACTTTGGTGGCGAAGCGGGTGAGGAAGAGCGCTTCTTCCATGGCGGAGTCGCCGCCGCCGATGACGGCGATCTCCTTGCCGGAGGCGAAGAATCCGTCGCATGTGGCGCAGGAGCTGACGCCGTGGCCGATGAGCGCCTGCTCGCTGGGCAGGCCGAGCCAACGGGCGCTGGCGCCGGAGGCGATGATGAGCGTGCGGGCGTGGATGGGTTCTTTTCCCGCGCCGAGGTTCAGCTCATACGGGTGCTTGCTGAGGTCGGCGGAGACGAGCTGGGCCATCTTGAGTTCCGCGCCGAAGCGGACGGCCTGCTGCTTCATGTTCTCGATGAGTTCGGGGCCCTGAACGCCCTCGGGCCAGCCGGGGAAGTTCTCCACCAGCGTGGTGATGGAGAGCTGTCCGCCGGGCTCGTGGCCCTCGAGGACGAGCGGCTTGAGGTTGGCGCGCGCGGCGTAGATGGCGGCTGTGAGGCCGGCGCATCCGGAGCCGAGGATGACGGTGTCGCGGGTTGATGTGTCGGGCATAAGGATTGGATTCGATTCCATGGGTTGGGTTTCGTGGCTACATGTTGCCGGAGCCGATGTTGGTGTCGTGGGCACCGGGGTTATCGGCGTCGAGCAGGGCTGCGATGGCGGCGTCGAGCTTGCCCTGTGCGGCGAGGATGAACTCGATGGCGTCGCGGCCGGCGCCCTGTCCGCCGGGATTGGGCGTGATGTAGTGGGCCTCGGCCCTGGCCTGGGGGCGGGCGTTGGCGGTGGCGATGGCCAGGCCGCAGGCGCGCATGACGGGCAGATCGACGACATCGTCGCCGACGAAGGCCAGCTCGGCGAGGGTGCAGCCGGCCTTGGCGACGATCTCCTGGGCGGCGGCGAGCTTGTGCGACTGGCCCTGGTAGACGAACTCCAGGCGCAGGTCACTGGCGCGGATGGCGACGGTGGCCGACTCGCGCTTGGTGATGAGGCCGACGCGCAGGCCGCCCAGGCGCGCGATATTGATGCCGAGGCCGTCGTGCGCGGTGAATCCCTTGAACTCCAGGCCGTGCAGCTTGCCGTCGGCGCCGGGCTGGCCGCCGTCTTTGGGAAGGAAGTAGAGCTGTCCGTCGGTGAGGACTCCATCGACGTCGAAGAGCAGGATTTTAATGCGGCGGGCGCGGTCTTCCGCGGAGATGGTCATGGGAAGATGATACCTTGACGGGCCGGCGGTCTTCCATGCGGCTGTGATGCGCATGCGCGGCGCGCCCGCCAAGGTGTGTGGTTGATTGCAACGGCGGCCTCGTGCAGGCCGGCGAATCTAGCGCCAGTGGCCCGCGTGCCAGACGTAACCGCCGCGCTCGGCACGCCACTCGCCGACGACCCAGACGGCCCCGCGACGCGGCGGGCGGCGGTAGCTACCGGGAACCCAGACATAGCCGTGACCGTCCCAACGGTGATAGCCGGGGACCCAGACCCAGTCGCGATGAATGGGTGGGGGCGCGGGGACGACCTCGACGGGGCGCGGCGGCGGCGGGCCGATGCGGATCACGATCTGAGCGTTGGCCACGCCGATGGTGAGGAAGAGTGCGCAGGCTGCGGTGAGGATTTGTTTCTTCATCGTTTTGGTTCTCCTTGAACTGCTCCTGATTAGGACGCGGATTGGCGGCAATAAGTTGTGGTGGCAATCAATCAGCGGCGAGAGCCTGCGCGCGATGCCGCTCATCGCGGGAGAAAAGGGCGCAAACCATGGGCGGCCCGTCTGCGAGCGGCGGCGGGATGTGGGTGCCTGCCGGTTCCTGCAAAAGCCGCTGGACTAGAAGTGGTGTACGCCGGTTGCGACAAAGATGAGGAAGAGTCCGACTCCTAGACCGACGACCAGGGCGGTTCGGCGGGCGCGGGCAAAGCCTGGGTCGTCGATGCGGATTGCGCCGTAGCAGAGCCACCAGTGAATGGTCATCAGCGGGACGGCGAGTTCGAGGAACCAGAAGCCGACGGTGCCCAGCAGACTGAGAAAGGGAAACAACCTGAGGAAGAGGAAGGTGAAGGAGGAGCAGGCCATGATCTTCAAATAGCTGGCGTCGCTACAGGCTTGATTCACCCTGGCAAATGCCTCCGCGGATGCGGCCGCAGCGGCAGGGTCGATTGGGGCTGAGCAGAAAGAGCATACCTGCATGGAGGTGTTGATCGTCTCTTGGCAGTTGGGGCAGGGAAATATTTCGATCCGAGAGGAAAGGTTCAAACCATCCGACATGGCATTCCAACCTCGTTGATTCACTGGCAAGGTTAGCATAGGCAGCCTTGGGCGTTAGCCACGCCTGTGCGCGATGCTCCTTCATCGTGGGCGGGGACGATGCGGTGAGTGGGGCACACGTCCGTCCGTACAATCGACCGTGGAACCCGCCTAGCTACCCAACTGGAAGACGATCGTGATGGTTGTCTGCACCTCGGTGGGCTCGCCGTCGAGCCTGTATGGCTTATAGCGTGCCGCCTCCACCGCGGTGAGCGCTGCGTTGCGCAACATCGGCGGACCACTGATCGCATGCAGGTTCTCGATCCTGCCCGTCTTGGAGATGACCGCCTCCATCACCACCGCTCCCTGCACTCCTGCTGCCCGGGCTATGGCAGGGTACACCGGCTGGATCGGCGTCAGGAGCATTCCTTCCAATACCCCCTCGGAGATGCGCAGCGGGGCGGCTGGCTGGGCGCGAACTACGGTGACGCTCGGCCCAGTCCCGCCGCCGGGGAGGGTTGCAATGCCGATCGGCCCCGAGCCTGCCGGTGTCATCCGCAGATTCGGATCGATACTCGGCGCAGGGCCATCCAACAATCCGCCAGGGCGCGAAAAGACAAACAGACGCGGGGAAGCCGGCGCCGATGCAGCCGTGGGAGCGCTGATTGCGGTGGAAGAGGTCCGGGACGCCTTAGGCTGCGCCGCCACAACGGGAGGCTTCGAGGGCATAGAAACCGTCGGCAACGGCGCATTCAACAGCATGGGCAGGGCCTGCGGCCGCAGCAGTGGAATGGCAATCAGCAACCCTGCCAGCCCACATTGGAAGGTGATGGAACCCAGCGTCGCCCAGCGCTCAGTTCCCGTAACAGCCAGTCCGCGTGACTCGATGAGAGATCCTTCGAACATAAGGCACCTCCGAAGATCGTCGGTGCGCATCTGCGAGGAATGCGTACTAACCCCTTTGACACCGGAGGCGCCGCAAAGGTTCCCGCGCGAGATCGGGGCCGGATGAGCGATGATGAATCAGCCATGCAATGGAATTGGGCCTGACTCGTTATCATGGAAGACGCCTCGGCTGGTCCGGGGCAGGAGCGCGCACGTGGCAACTACCGACCTACGCGACTGGATCCAACAACTGGACAAGGCAGGCGAGCTGAAACGGATTGGCGAGGCGGTGAGCCCGTATCTGGAGATGGCGGAGATCGCCGACCGCGCGGCCAAGCTGGGCAAGGGGACGGCCAAGGCGGGCGGGCCGGCGATTTTGTTTGAAAACGTCACGGGGTTTCCCGGGGCGAAGGTTCTGATGAACCAGTTCGGTTCGGAGCGGCGCATGAGGCTGGCTCTGGATGTGGACTCGTTGGACGAGATTGCGGGGCGGATTCGCGCGCTCGTGCACCCGCCCACTCCGCAAGGATTATTTGCCAAGCTGAAGCTGCTGCCCACACTGGCTGAGGTTGGCAGCTTCTTTCCCAAGGTGATCGCGGCGAAAGACGCGGCGTGCAAGCAGGTGGTGCATCGCAGGGTGGAGGACGGCGGGGAGGGGATCGACCTGCGGAAGCTGCCCGTGCTGACCACCTGGCCGGAGGACGGCGGGCCGTTCATCACGCTGCCGTGCGTGGTGACGCGCGATCCGACGTCGGGCAAGCGCAACGTGGGGATGTATCGCATGCAGGTGTACGACGGCGAGACCACAGGGATGCACTGGCAGCGGCAGAAGAACGCGGCGGAGCACCTGCGCGACCGGCTGCGCGCTGCTACAGAGAGCGATGCGAGCGATGCATCCGCGCGGGTGGAGTTGATGGCGCAGACGGCCGGCGGGACGACTGCGGCGGCTGAGAAGGCGACGATTCCGGAGACGACGCTGAGCAAAATTAATGCTGGGCGGATGGAGGTTGCGGTGGCGATTGGGACGGACCCGGCGACGACCTTTGCGGCGATTGTGCCCGCGCCGCCCGAGGTGGAGGAGTATCTGATCGCGGGGTTCCTGCGCGGCAGGCCGGTGGAGCTGGTGCAGTGCGAGACGGTGGACCTACAAGTCCCGGCGCATGCGGAGTACATTCTGGAGGGCTACGTGAACCTCGGCGAGCTGCGCACAGAGGGGCCGTTCGGCGACCACACCGGCTTCTACACCATGCAGGACGACTACCCGGTCTTCCACGTCACGTGCATCACTCACCGCAAAGATCCGATCTACGCGGCGACGGTGGTGGGCAAGCCGCCGATGGAGGACGCGTGGATGGGGAAGGCGGTCGAAAGGATTTTTCTGCCGCTGATGCAACTGACGCTGCCGGAGATTGTGGACGTGTGCCTGCCGCCGGAGGCGGTCTTCCACAACCTGATGATTGTGTCGATCCGCAAGTCTTACGCGGGGCACGCGCGCAAGGTGATGAACGGCATCTGGGCGATGGGGCAGGCGATGTTCACCAAGTGCATCGTGGTGGTGGATGAGGACTGCGACGTGCAGGACATGGCCGAGGTGACGCTGAGGGTGGCCAACAACATCGATCCGGAGCGCGACATCCAGTTCACGCTGGGGCCGGTGGACTCGCTCGACCACGCCAGCCGGATGCCGAACTACGGATCGAAGATGGGGATCGACGCGACGCGCAAGTGGGCGGCGGAGGGGTTCACGCGCCCGTGGCCGCAGATGCTGAAGATGGAGCCGAGCGTGGTGGCGCGGATCGACTCCATCTGGAAGAAACTGGGGATTGAGTAGCGGCTAAGCCGTCATCTTTCCGGAGGGGGAGATGAGGAGGAAGGTGACGGTGCCCGCGGTGGTGCGGCGGTGCGGAGTGCCGCGCGGGATGGTGAGCATGTCTCCTTTGTTCAGGGTCAGCTTGGTTGCGCCGTCGGAGGCTGGGGCGAGCTGTTCGCCGGGCCTGGTGGTGCGCGCGTTCTTCAGCGTTCCGCCGACCTCGTAGAGGGTGCTGCCGTCGAGGATCTGAAGGATGTGGTCGCGGCCCTCGTGCTGCTCGAACTCCGGGGCGCTCTTGGCGATCTCGGTGGTCATCACCACGGCGCAGGTAAGTCCCACTGAGGCAGCGAGCAGGTTGTTGTTGCCTCCCTTGGCGGCGAGCGCCTTGGCGTCGTCGGCGAGTTGCTGGGCGGTGAAGAGCTGGAAGGGCACGGGGGTAGGCGCGGCGGTCTGCGCGGGCGCGGGGGCCTGTGCGGCGAAGAGCAGTTTGTCGGTGAGGGCGATGCTGGCGGCAGCGGCCACGGGGGCCGTGCGCAGGAAGTTGCGGCGAGACGTGTGATTGGCCATGCGTGGAAGTGAACCACATTCGGGCCTGTTCTGCCAAGAGGCGGGCCCGTTGGCCCGTCTCATGCCTACCGGAGCGCGCCGCCGCCGTCGTATACTTAGGCCATGTCCATCGTGAAGAACGCCGCTGCGATTGCCAAGGGGATGAGCATCACCCTGGGGCAGATCTTCCAGCCCACCGAGGTGGAGAACTACCCCGACGGCAAGGGGCCGATGCGCGGCGCGCAGTTTCAGGAGCGCTTCCGCGGCAAGCACCAGTTGCAGCGCGACGAGAACGGCCTGGAGAAGTGCGTGGCCTGCTTCCTGTGCGCGGCCGCGTGCCCAGCCAACTGCATCTACATCGAGGCGGCGGAGAACACCGAGACCCAGCGCATCTCGTCCTCCGAGCGCTACGCCAAGGTCTACAACATCGACTACAACCGCTGCATCTTCTGCGGCTACTGCGTGGA
>Ga0326727_10017508_pt1 | contig 14850 bp, 8 predicted proteins | sample MB2enrmetagenome_FD_207643 | JGI IMG/M metagenome (GOLD analysis project Ga0326727, IMG submission 207643) | Lab enriched peat soil microbial communities from McLean, Ithaca, NY, United States - MB29MY | ecosystem: Environmental > Terrestrial > Soil > Wetlands > Peat | place: USA: New York... | reverse complement strand
CGGCGTTGGTCGTCTTGATCGCGACCGCTCCGCACATTTTGCGGGCGCAGGCTCAGCCGGCCGGCGATGTTACCGTCCAAAACCAGCAGCCCGTCGCGCAGCCCGTTGTATCCGCGCAATCCGGCAATCAATCGCCGGCGACCCAGCAGAAGATCTCTCCCGTCACCACCACCGTCGTGGTCCACGGCGACATCGTCGGCGACTATCTTCCCGAATCGGTGACTGTCGGCAATTTCACCGGCCTGCCCATCAAGAATGCGCCGCTCTCGGCCACCGCCGTTACCCGCGACCTGCTCAACGACCAGGTTGCGCGACTGCTCTCTGACGTGGTCGCGAACGATGCCTCGGTCGAAGACGATTACGTGCCCGTGGGCTACTACGGCGACTACCAGATTCGAGGATTCCCCATCGATCTGGCCACCGGCCTCGAGATCGACGGCCTCACCATTGCCGGCGAGCAGGACGTTCCGCTCGAGAACAAGGAGCGCGTGGAGTTCATGCACGGCCTGGCCGGGATGACGAGCGGCGTTGCTTCGGGCGGAGGCCTGATCGACTACGTTACCAAGCGCCCTGCGCCGATCAGGGCCTTCGACGCCGCCACCGACCAGCGCGGCTCGGTTCTGGGCGCCGCGGACTTTGGCCGCTTTTTCGGCAGCCATCAGCAGTTGGGCGCGCGCATCAACCTTGCCGGCGAGCGCATTCAAACCTACATGAACGGAACCGCGGGATGGCGCGCCGTGGGCGCGGGCGCAGCCGATTTCAAGATCTCTCCACGCGCCGTTCTCAAAGGCGATTTTGAATACCAGCACAAGACCGAGCGCGACGGCAGCGGCTATCAGTTGCTTGGCGGAACGACTCTGCCAGACGTCGACCGCCTCTATCGCTCAACCATGCTGGGCGAGCAGTCGTGGGCTCCGCTCGATACCTACGACGTCTTCAACACCAACGCGCGGCTCGACTACCACTTCCCCAGCCAGTGGTCGGCCTTTGCGGCCGTAAGCCTCAGCCACTCGCTCATCCAGGACAACGTCATCTACGCCTACGGCTCCTCGATCGATCCCAACACGTATCTGCCCAACTGCCCCAACGCGCCCGGCGCGCCGGAGTACTTCTTCTGCCCCGACGGCACCTATGGAATATATGACTACCGCAACCCCGGCGAGCTGCGCATCGACGCCGTATCTGAAGGCATGATAGTTGGCCGAATCAAAACCGGAGTCATCGCGCACAACATCGCTCTGGGCGCCGAGCTCTTTTTGCGCAGCGTGCAGCAGCCCGGCTTTTACACCGTTGCCAATCCCTATGACCCCAGCGGCATTGTGCAGGACGGCGCGGTCTACACCTACCTCGGCGCCGAAAACATCTACCAGCCGCTGGTGCCCTATCCCATTGAGAGCCCGGTCGAGAAGGCCGGCCCGCGCCGCCTTTGGGTAGACAGCCACCAGTCGTCGGCAATATTCGAGGACCGCATCGAGCTGCCTCATCGCATCCAGCTCATCGCCGGCGGCCGCTACGACTCGCTCCGCGACCACAACTACTCGCTCTACGCCTCGTGCACCGATTTCACCGTGCCCGGCAACTGCCCACTGGAGCCAACCGACAAGGGCGTGTGGCTGCCACAATACGCCGCCACTTACAGCCCAACCGAAAGCCTCACCCTGTACGCCAACTATGGCGTGCTGCTCTCGCTGGGACCGCAGGCGCCGTGGTGGGTGGATAACGGCAACCAGTTTCTCGCGCCCTTCAACACGCGCCAGGTTGAGCTCGGCGCAAAGTACGAGCCGGGCTCGCGCATCCTCATCTCCGGCGACTACTTCCACATGCGCGCGCCGTTTATCTATCCCAAAATGATCGCCGGACCTGACAATACCTGCCCCTCAGGTTCGGCGGGCGATTTCTGCTTTGAGTCCGAAGGCCGCGAGACCCACAACGGCGTCGAGCTCAACGCCGAAGGCCGCGCGGCGCGCTGGCTGCGCCTCAATGCCTCTCTGGCCGGCATCCACGCCGTATCGCAGAACACCGGCACGCCCAGCTACGACAACCAGCGGGTCATCAACGTGCCGCGCATGCACACCAACGTGTTTGCCAATGTCGCGGTTCCACGCGTGCGCGGCCTCTACGTCATGCCCGGTTGGAACTACTCCAGCAGCAAAGAAGCTACGCGCGACGACGTGGTGAGCGTGCCCGGCTACAACCTCTTCAACATGGGACTGCGCTACACGCCGGGCGGCGAGCACGGCCGCGCCACCTTCCGCATCTACGCCAACAACATCACAAATAAGAAGTACTGGTCCGACACCGGCGCAAGCTATGGCGACACGTTTATCTGGCTGGGCGCGCCCACAACCGTGCGCCTCAGCGCGCATTACACGTTCTGAAGCTGGAGAGTGCAAAAAATCGGACGCGCACGAGTGTTGAAATAAGTGATTTGGATTCAGCTATGTGCGCAGGTGACTTTAGAAATCAAAAAAAACGCAAATTCGCGCTAAAAAGCATGAACTTGCGCTGTAAGTCCTTTAGAACACATTTTCCCGTGAAACAGATGTAACAGCTTTTTTGTTACATTATTCGAGCTAACTAGCTGTATTTGCTTGTGATTAGTATCGACTATACCCTATTTACTTTTTGAGCACCCCGGGGGTGGGGAGGGGTGTGTTTTTTCGAGGGAACAGTGATAGGGACCGGTGAATGGAAGGCCGGGACCTCATAAAGAGTGCGGGGGCGGATACGGTTGTTGGCATGGATCAATCATGCGCTCATTGAGCCTAATTAACTGCAAGTGGACGGATACCGAGCTCCCGTAACTGCTTCTCTCGTTCGTCTCCCGGTGTACACTTTCTCTTCCCGCGAATGCTCTCTTTGCTCTGCGGGATGAGGTTCGCATGATCAACATCCCTCGCTTCTTTGCCTGTTGCGCCCTGGCCGCTCTCACGTTCGCTCCGTTTTGCGCTGCTCAATCACCGTCCGTCGCGCAACCCGCTCAGCCCCGCCGCCCCATGACCTTCGAAGACATGATGAAAATGAAGCGCCTCGGCGAGACGGCCGTCTCGCCTGACGGCAAGTGGCTGGCGTACAGCGTCACCACCGTGGACCTCGCGCAAAACACCAAAACAGCCGAGCTCTGGATGCAGGCGATTGCGGGCGGCGAGCCGCTCAAAGTCGCAGTGGCGCAGCCCGGCGACAGCGACCCCGAGTTCGCGCCCGACTCGAAGCACATCCTCTACGTTTCCGGCCGCGAAAACGGCGAACAACTGTGGCTCGCCGACTTTGACCCGGCAACCGGCGCAACCAGCAACGCGAAGAAACTCACCAACATCTCCACCGGGGCCGACAGCCCCAAGTGGTCGCCGGATGGGCGCTCCGTTGTCTTCACATCGGCCGTTTATCCCGACTGCCCGGCTATCAGTCCCGCGGACGGCGGCGCCGGAGACCGCTGCAACAAAGAGAAAGATGCCGCGCTCGCCGCCAGCCAGGTGAAGGCGCAGATCTTCACCCAGCTTTTGTACCGGCATTGGAACCACTACACGGGAGAGAAGCGGTCGCATCTGTTCCTCGTCTCGGTCGATACCGGCGCCGTGCGCGACCTCACGCCCAGCGATCCGCACGACGTTCCGCCCTTCTCGCTCACTGACTCGAGCTGCGGCTGCGACTTTTCGCCCGATTCAAAGGAGCTGGCCTTCACCGAGAATCCCGATCCCGTGCCGGCCATCTCAACCAGCGCGCAAATTTTTCTTCTCGATCTAACTGATCCTTCGGCGAAAGCGAGAAAGATATCGACCTCGGCCGGAGGCAACTTCTCGCCCCGCTACTCGCCCGATGGAAAGTACATTGCATGGCGTTCGCAGGCGCGGGCTGGGTACGAGAGCGACAAGTTCCGGCTGATACTGTACGAGCGAGTCAGCAAGTCAGCGAGTCAGCAAGTCAGCGGGCCACGGGACCTGCTACCGAACTTCGATAACTGGGTGGATGAGTTTGCGTGGGGGCGAAAATCAAAGGACATTTACGTCGTCTCAGGGATCACAGGCGAAGCGCCTGTTTTCCAAGTTGACCTCAAGGGCTCAATGTTTTCCTGGGGGTTGATCTCACATAACCTTGGGTCGTTTTCGGACCTTCACCCGATTCCGAGCGGTTCGAATGGCGAACTCCTCGCAACAAGGATGACAGTTGATAGTCCAGGCGAGGTGGTCCGATTCGTGGATCAACTTATGAGCAGCTCCTACCGGCCAAAAGGTAATGAGCCGGGCGGCTTCGTCAACTTTGATGAAGTTAATACCGTTCCTGTTACCCACCTCAACGACACCCTCCTCTCTCAGCTCGACCTGCCCAAGATGGAGTCCTTCTGGTTTACCGCCAAGGACGGCGCAAAGGTCGAAGGCTTCCTCATTCGGCCGCCGGGTTTCGACCCCGCGAAGAAATACCCGGTCAAATTCCTGATTCACGGCGGGCCCGAGGGCGACTGGGGCGACTCGTGGAGCTACCGCTGGAACGCCGAGCTCTTTGCCGCTAATGGCTACGTCGTGATCATGATCAACTTCCGCGGGTCGACCGGCTACGGGCAGGCCTTTGTCGACGGCGTGAACGGCGACTGGGGCGGCAAGCCCTTTACCGACCTGATGACCGGCCTCGACTACGCCGAAGAACACTACCCCTTCATCGACAAGACGCGCGAATGCGCTCTCGGCGCAAGCTACGGCGGATACATGGCCAACTGGGTGCTGGGCCACACCGACCGCTTCAAATGCATCGTTTCGCACGACGGCATGTTCGACGCCGAGTCGGCGTTTGGAACGACGGAAGAAGACTGGTTCAACACCTGGGAGTTCAAGGGCCATCCGTGGGACTATTACGGCAAGCCAGATGCTGAAAATCCCTACCGCAAATGGTCGCCGTCGCTCTCAGCCAAGAGCTTTAAGACGCCCACGCTGGTGGTTCACGGCCAGCTCGATTACCGGCTCGACGTGAGCGAAGGCTTCCAGCTCTTCGACACGCTGCAACTGCTCGGCGTGCCGTCGAAGATGCTCTATTTCCCCGACGAGGGCCACTGGGTGCTGAAGCCGCAGAACGCGCAGCTCTGGTACAAGACGGTGAACGACTGGGTCGACCAGTGGACGGGGACGGCGGGGAAGTGACCGCCGCTACATAGTTGTCGAGGACAGCTTGCCTAGAATGGAAAAAGCCGCCAGAGATGGCGGCTTTTTCAAGTTCCGATGCCTTGGGGACATGCAAGCAGCGGTCGCACCAAGACCTACATGAAAGAAGATATCAAATCCGCGACTGAAAATCAAGCAGCGTTTGATTACAGCGGCAAACAATTGGAGTGGTTGCATCTTTGCCTCTCACCCGAGCGGCTGAAACCATATTATGTTCGGGCGCGTGGCGAACAATGGGTAGCTTTTCACCTTTACATCCGCAACACTGAGATCTCTGCCTCCCTGTATGGAGTCGTACAGGCCCTCGAGGTTGGCCTGCGAAACGTGGTTCACGTCAGGATGAGTGAGGCCCTCGGAAGCGAAGAGTGGTGGGATAGGCTTCCCCTCCACGATGAGGAGCTGAATGATGTCGCCGCCGCCAAGGAAAATATTCGATGCCGACAAAAGGATGTCAGGCCGGGCCGCATCGTTGCCGAACTGAGCTTCGGGTTTTGGGTGAAACTTATTGCAAAATCATACGAAAAACAGCTTTGGGTACCCTTTCTGGCGTCGCGATTCCCTGCGAAGTTGTCGCGAAAGGCTCTACATGATCGTCTTACGTCAATTAAGGAACTCCGGAATCGCATTGCCCACCATGAGACGCTCATTCGGCGGAATGTCGTACAAGACTATGCGGACCTGACTGAGTGTATTGGATGGCTGTCTCCGACTCTGCGACGCTGGGTGGAGCACTATACCGATTTCCCAGTCGTCTACGCAAAGCGAATCCCAAAAGAGCCGAAGTAACCGTTCGCTCTGGGCTATCACCCCCCGAAGAACTTCTCCACATCCGCGATCGACGCCGTCATCCTGTAGGGCGGCAGCGACTGTAGAAAGATCTGCCCGTACCTCTGCGTCCTGATGCGCGGATCGAGCAGCACCAGCACGCCGCGGTCCTCAAGCGAACGGATCAGCCGCCCGAAGCCCTGTTTGAGCGTGAGCACGGCCTCGGGCACCTGGTAATCGAAGAACGGCTTGCCGCCCTCCTCTTCAATGGCCTTCATGCGCGCCTGCACCACCGGGTCCGACGGCACCGCAAATGGCAGCCGGTCGATGATCACGCAGCTCAGCGCCTCGCCCTGCACGTCCACTCCCTGCCAGAAACTCGACGTGCCAAACAACACCGCATTTGGCGTCGACCGGAACTCCTCGAGCAGCGCCTTGCGCGGAGCGGTTCCGTGCAGCAGAATCGGAAAGTCGAGCACCGGCAACAGCCGCTCGTAGAGCGCGCGCATCTGCGAGTACGACGTGAACAGGCAAAAAGCCCGTCCGCGGCTGAGATTCAGAACCCGCTCGATGGTCTTTGCGGCAGCCTCAACAAACTCGGGCGCGCGCGGGTCGGGCATCTGCGGCGGCAGATACAGCAGCGCCTGCTCGCCGTATCTGAAATGCGAAGGCACGACCAGCTCGCGCGCTTCTGCCAGGCCCAGCCGCTTGCGCAGATGCTGAAAGCCTCCCTGCACGGTGAGCGTGGCCGAGGTAAGCACCACCGTGGGCACCTGCTCAAAGACCAGCTCGCTCAACAGCTGCGACACATCGATGGGCGTGGCCTGCAGATGAATGGCAGCGCTGCCCCGCTGCCCACTGCGTGGGGCACCACTGCGCGAGGCAGATCCTTGGTTAAGCTCCGAGCTGAGCGATGCTCGCTGGGCCATCCCGCCCCCGCGCCGCTCGATCCAGAACACCATGTTCGAAGCCGGCGCTTCGAGCATGAATTTGAGATCCTGGGCCAGCAGCGCCGCGCGGTTTTTCAGGCCCGAGGCTTCATCGAGGTCCGAGAGCCGGTCGAACTCGGCCTCAATCTGGCGCAGAGTGGCGCGCACCGATAGATACAAATCGCCTGAGGATTCGAGGAACGCGTTGCGGTCCGCGAAGGGATGCCGCCCATCGCCGCCCGAGGGCAGCGCAGCAAAGAACATCCGGGTGCGGTCGCGCAACTGCTGGGTGAGCGCCGGCAGCGGGCTTGCCGCGGTCTTGCCGCGCAGCAGCACATCGGCGTCGCGGGCGAAATCTTCAAAGCGCAGGTTCGAGAGCGAGCGCCCGAAGTACTGCGAGGCCACTTCTTCCAGCTCGTGAGCCTCGTCGAATACCACCGCCGCCGCTTCAGGCAGAATCCCCGCGTCAGGCGCGCCCGAGGCCATCTGCCGAACGGCGTAGTCGGCGAAAAACAAGTGGTGGTTCACAATGATGATGTCTGACTCGGCGGCGCGGCGGCGCATCTCGGTAATAAAGCAGCGGCGATAGTCGGGGCAGGTCGAGCCCAGGCAGGCTTCGGAGCGCGCATCCAGTTTGCCCCACAGCGAGCTCGTCTCGGGCAGTGCTGAAAGCTCGGCCCGGTCGCCGGTCTCGGTAGTTTTCTCCCACTCTGCAATCTGCTGGTACTCGTCCACCTCCTCGAGTCCGGTAAGAACGGGTATGTCGCGCAGCTTGTAGAGCTTGTGGCGGCACAGGTAGTTGGCCCGGCCCTTCATATAGCACACCTGCAACTCGCCCAGCAGCGTCTCGAGGAAGGGAACGTCGCGGAAAAAGAGCTGGTCTTGCAGCGCCTTGGTTCCGGTGGAGATGATGACCCGCTGACCGGTGCGCAACGCCGGCAACAGATATGCCAGCGTCTTGCCGGTGCCCGTGCCGGCCTCCACAATCAGGTGCCGGCGCTCAGCCAGCGCCCGCTCCACGGCCTTGGCCATCTCGAGCTGGCCGGGGCGGTACTCATAGGGTAGAGGACTCTGCGCCAGGATGCCGCCGGGCGCAAAAAACTCGTGCAGCGTGGGCAGCGAGCGGGTTTGGGCCGGACTCGAGGACATGAGGGCGCGTTCCTCCATCATAGAGGTGCAAACGCGCCGGCGCTCGGCAGTGGCTCAGCCTTCAGCGGTTGTGGGGTCGATAACGGAACGGACCTCGGCTACGCTGTTGGCCGGGAAACCGCCCTGAGCGGCGTGTTCGCGCACAAGTGCTTCGTTCGGAGCGATATAGATGCAGTAGATCTTGTTGTCGGTAACGTAGCTGTGCACCCACTGAATCTCCGGGCCCAGCTTGCGAAGCACTCCGCACGAGGTTTGCGAGATGGCTTGAAGCTGTTCAGGGGAGAGCGAACCGACGCCGGGGACTTGGCGCTCGATAACAAATTTGGGCATTGTTGCCGCCTCCTTTTGAGGGGAATGTCAAGCAGTGTAACGGGAGGCAGCACAGAATGGGCAGGGAAATCTTGTCCGCGACGAGGGAGTGCTGACGCCGGATAGACTAATTGAAGTGCTCATAGCATCGAGACATCGTCAGGGAGAAAGCGTTGCCAACGTATCGCAGATCGGTTGTGCCGGCACGGCCCGGAGCTGGAGCCCTGCCGCTGGTGGCCATTGTGGGCCGGCCCAACGTGGGCAAATCCACGCTCTTCAACCGCCTCACGCGCAGCCGCCGCTCGATTGTGGGAGACGAGCCCGGCATCACCCGCGACCGCATCTACGGCGAGTACGAGTGGGCCGGCCGCCACTACCGCCTGGTTGACACCGGCGGCATGGTGCCCGACGATCCCGAGCTCATCCCCACCGAGATCTACAACCAGGCCCGCGTGGCGCTCGACGAAGCCAGTGCGCTGGTGATGGTTGTGGACGCGCGCACTGAGCTTGCCAGCCCCGACTACGATCTCGCCCGCCTGCTCGCCCGCACCAGCAAGCCGCTGTTTCTCGCCGTCAATAAAGTTGAAGGCGAAGGCCTCGCCGCAGAGGCCGAGAACTTCCGCCGCCTCGGCATTCGCGAGGTCTTCGCGATCAGCGCCGAGCACGGCCAGAGAATCGGCGAGCTGCTCGACGCCATCGCGGACGCGGTCCCCGAGTCGGCGCCTGAGGAACCCGCCGCCGAAGAGCCGCCGCTCGATGAGGTCGGCGACCTCGACCCCAGGGGCCGCAAGAAGACCCGCACCCACGGCGAGTTCGAGCAGCACGAGACTTCGGTGGCCATCATCGGCCGGCCCAACGTGGGCAAATCCACGCTGCTCAATGGCCTCACCGGCACCTCGCGCGCCATCGTCTCGCCCATCGCCGGAACCACGCGCGACGCCGTCGACGAAGTGGTCGAGTTCGAGGGCTCCACGCTGCGGTTCGTCGATACGGCTGGCATCCGCCGCAAGGGCAAAACGCACCTGATGGCTGAGAAGCTGAGCGTGGTCATGGCCCGCCGCCATCTTGAGGCCGCCGACGTGGCCCTCCTCATCATCGACGCCACAGCGGGCGTAACCGCCAGCGATGCCACCATCGGCGGATACGCGCACGAGAGTGGCCGCAGCGTCATCATCATCGTGAACAAGTGGGACGCGGTAACCACCGGCCGCACTGACGGCAAGCCTCCCGCCGATCGCGCCATCTTTGAGCGGCAAATTCGCTCGGCGCTCAAATATCTCGACTACGCGCCGGTCATCTTTCTCTCAGCGCTCGAAGCCAGTACCAAGGGAACAGGCCCCCAAAACAAGTCCATGGCCCGCGTGTTGCACGAGGTCAAAAAGGTTGCAGCCGAGCGCCGCAAGCGCGTCACCACCGGCCAGATGAACCGCTTCCTCGACAAGATCGACTTCCAGCGCGCGCCCGTGCCCATGGCCAAGCGCATCCGCATCTTTTACATGACGCAGGCCGCCGTCGCGCCGCCCACCTTCGTGCTCTTTACCGATCGCGACATCAAGCTCCACTTCGCCTTCGAGCGCTTCCTCGAAAACCAGATTCGCGAGTCCTTCGGCTTTGAAGGCACGCCGATCTGGTTCAAGGTGAAGGCGCGAAATGCGGAAGGCAGGGACTAGGGACTAGGGACTGGGGAATAGCAAGAAGCCTCCGTGGGGCGCCCGCTCATTTTGTACCAATCGCAAAGTCAGTCTTCGGCGGGCGATCGTCCGGTTCTTCCTGGTCCGTTAGCCGTGAACGGGCCAGAAGCGCCTCAATGCCCCACCAGCCGCCCAACCGTGCTTTGTGATCCTCGTCCTATCTGGGGCTCACTGCGGGCGGTTATGATTCTCTGTTTTCTGAAAGCTGAGGTGTGCCGATGGGTTCCAGGACTTCCCGCCGCAATTTTCTCTCTGCCGGCATTTCCGCCGGATTGCTGGCTCCTTTGGCCGGCGCGACTCCGGTTTCAAGACTGCTCAATCCGGCTGATGACGCGGCGCCTTCGGGCGCGCCGGTGAAGCTCGCTTATCGAACGCTCGGGCGCACCGGGCTGAAGGTGACCACGATTGGCTTCGGCTGCATGATTACTTCGGACCCCAGCGTGGTGGAGCGCGCCGTGGACCTGGGCATCAATTATTTCGACACGGCCCGCGAATATCAGAACGGAAACAACGAGCGGATGGTGGGCGCGGCATTGGGCGCAAAGCGCAAGCAGGTTGTGCTTTCCACGAAGACAGAAGCAGCGGACAAAGCGGGCATGCAGCGGCACCTGGAGCAGAGCCTGCGCGAGCTGAACACCGATTACATTGACATCTGGTATCTGCATGGGATGGACAGTCCCGATGCGATCCACGACGAGATGATCGAAATGCAGCAGCTTGCCAAGAAGCAAGGCAAGATTCGCTTTGCCGGGGTGAGCACGCACAGCGGACAACAGCAGGTTATGCAGTGGATGGCGAAGAGGGGCGCGTTCGATGTGGTGCTGGCGGCCTACAACTTCACCATGGACCCTTCGATGGACCAGGCGATTGACGCGGCGGCGAAGGCGGGGCTGGGCGTGGTGGCGATGAAGGTGATGGCGGGAGGATTCCGCAAAGTGAGGCAGGGCGGCGCGTTGGGCCAGAAGCTGACGCAGCCGGGCGCGCTGCTGGCCGCGCTGAAATGGGTGGTGAGCAAGCCGGGCGTGGCGACAGCGATTCCGAGCATGACCGACATGGATCAGCTCGACGAGAACCTGAAGGCCATGCAGGCGCCGCTCTCGGCCGGCGAGCAGAAGATTCTTGCCGCGCATCTTGAACAGATCGGGCCGCTCTATTGCCGCATGTGCGGCGCGTGCGACGGCGGCTGCAAGGAGGGTCTGCCGGTGGCGGATGTGCTGCGCTGCCTGACATACGCGGATGGTTACGGGCAATTTGCGCTGGCCCGCGAGCGTTACGCGGAGCTGGGGCAGGCACGGACGGTTCGGTGCGCAGACTGCGCCGGATGCACGGTCGACTGCCCGCATGGCGTGCACGTGGCGAGCCGGATGGCGCGGGCACAGGAGCTGTTCGGGTGAGAGCCAAGGCATTGCTGCTGGCCTTGCTGCTCACGGCTGGAACGGCCGGCGCGCAAGATGTTCTTGATTGTCGCCTTGCGCCTGGATGGGAGCAGACAGGAGCGACGCGGCAGTACGCTGCCGACAATCTTTATGACTACAAGGACGGCGGCGCGGAAGGCTACCTTGCGTTCGGCTTTGTGCGCATGACGGGGATTGATTGCAAGGCCGGCGCCAACACGCTGACGATCGACGTCTCCGAAATGACGGACGAGGATGCGGCGTACGGCATTTTCACGGCGAACATGGATCCGGCGCAGCCGATTGCGCCGATTGGCATGGGTGGACAGATCGCCGCGCAGAGCGGGAGCTTTGCCAAGGGAAAGTACTACGTGGAAATTGTAGAGGTGGCTGCCGATTCCAATGCAAACGATGCCCCGCTGTTGAAGGCTTTGGCCACCGGGATAGAAGCGCGACTGGAAGGCCGCACTGCGCCGCCCGAGCCGCTCAAATGGTTCCCGCAGGCAGATCTCGTGTCTGAACGGATGATTCCCGAGAGCGTGCTGGGACTGCGGCAACTCAAGCGCGGTTTCGTGGCGAAATACAATCGGGGACAGGCGTTCATCGTGGTGGAGAATTCGCCGGAGGAGGCGGCCGCGGCCATGAAAGCATTGCGCGAACATTTCGCTGGTGCAGCGGCGGCGCAGATTGGCGACGAAGGTTTCGCGGTGAAGGTGCAGTATCTTGATGGCTTGTGCATCTTCAGAAAAGGGCGCGTGGTGGCCGGGTACGCGAATTTGCCTGACGCGGAGCAGGCGGCTGTGCAGGCGGCTCAACTGGCGCTGCGGATTCCTTGAGGGACCGGTTCGCGGAAGATTGATTCACTTTTTTGCGGAGTAGATTTCGAGCAGCGCGCGTGCAGCTCGAAACGATGTGGTGCGGCCTTCCAAGACATCGCTCTCCAGCGACTGCATTTGATTGCGCACGGCGGCGGGCGAAGAATCATCCATGCCGCCCGAGCCTTCAACCTCATGGCCGTGCCAGCCGCTCCACGTCAGATGCGGGAAGCTCCGGAACGATCAGGTGAATTGCCTTCTCAAGTACCTCGTCGCGCCCGGCGCGAATTCCATCCATGGTCGGGCGAACCTCGACGTCGATATGAACCCCGACGCGCTGCGTGGGCGAGCCGTCAGGATAAAACACGCCAAGTCCGCTGATCATCGTGTTGAAGCCTCCCGGCAGTGGAATTGCCGACACGTTTCCATCCGCGCCGGCAGTCGTGCTGCCGACAACGGTTGCATGCGGCGATGCGCGCAAGGCCATCGTGGTGTATTCGGCGCTGCTTTGCGTTGTTTCATCTACGAGAATCACGACTTTGCCGTCGTAGTGCGGCTCGGCGGGCGTGAGCGTGACTGGAGGAATAGTGTGAAATGCTCCGGGGTTCGAGGGGTCCGCCTCACTGAAAATGACGAACGGCGTGGTTTGCTTTACCAGCAGCGATCCCAGGGCGAAAACAACAAACTCCGACGGATAGTCGCGAATATCCACAATCAGGCCGCGCGTTCCTTTGGCCGACTCGATGTATCCGGGCACATCAGCCGCTTTGATCGAGGACAGCTTGATATACGCAACATCCTTTGAGAGCAGCCGGAATGTCGGGCCCGGAAGGTCGTGCGTGAGAATCGGCGTTCCCGCCCCGGCCGATTGGACCCTGGCCTGGTTCATCGCTATTGTCTTTCCGCCGCGGCGCACATCCATCTTCACAGGGCCGCAGTTACCGTTGGTGAAATTGCGGCCCATGTCGCGCATGCGGGCTGCATCGTTTGAGTCGGCGTAGAACGGCGACCACTCGGCAACAAGCTTGCTCACCGGCGCACCGTCGACGGCCACAATCTCATCTCCGCGCTCCGGAGCGGCGCTGTCGCTTTTCGATGCCGGCTTCACTTCTGTAATGATGGCCTTGCCACTGACAAAACGGACCGTCATGGGCAAGCTGCACTCGCCGGCCGGTGGCCGCAGGCTGAGTGAGCTCCACATGTTCGCGTGCGTGTCATGGATTTGCGCAATCACCCTGAGCATTGCGCGCCCATAGTCGTCGTGATTTGCGGCAGTTGCTACGGCCGGAATCGACTCGCGCAGAACGCCGTTCCAGTCCTCACCAACGATTTTGCGGTTTGGCGCCCAATACTCAACCGCGTTCCACAGCCTGAACAGCCCGAGCAGTTGATAACCGGAATCGGGAAACTTCAACGACCCGTATGCCGATTCATGCTTGAACACCGGATTGCCCACTCCCGGCGCAAGCGCGACATAGTACTGCTGGTTCTTCGCCCGATTCCGGTAAACGGCCTGCAGGCGCTTGCTAAGCCCCGCGCCCAGTGACCCGGTATCGCGAATCAAATCCAGGTCCGGCCCCAGCTTCAGCCCCGCGGTGTCGAGCTCAGTGCAGTTGGTGCATTCGTCAATTGGTCCCAGCCTGTCAATCCACTTCGCCAGCAGCGTATCCGATTCTTCCCGGCCTTGCGCGCTTAGAACTCCAGGCATGATGCGGAGAAGTTCGTAATCCCAACGATATTTGCCGGCGGTAACCGCGGGGTGATGGTATTTCAGGAATCCCCACACGCGCGCGAGCGTGGCCAGGTTTTCCACTTGAAGGGGCGTCAGGGTCTTCAGTTCGATTCCCGAGCCGTTGTCAAACTCCTTATCGGCCTCGGTCGCATCCGGTTTGCGCTCGGCGGCCTGCGCCACAGGCTCTCCATCCACCAGCAATGTCAGATCGTCAACCCAGACCTTGCCGCTGCCACTGATCAGCGCACCGAAGTTGAGGCCCGTTGCTTTTTCATCGAGCGGGAGACTGACGGCAAACTCCTGCCAGTCGTGCGTGCCATTCAGTTGCTGGTTCTGCATGTTGTCGAGCGACAGCATCTCTGACTCGCCATCTACGCGCAGCCACAGTCCGGCGAAGCCCGAGACATTTTCGGTGCGCAAATACCCGCGCAGTTCCACCTTTGTGCCGGTAAAGTCCACTCGAATCGCGCTGCCGATTACGCTGAACGTCCCCGACGGATTCGCGGTGCGGTCAAGGCAAACGGCCCACTTTCCCGAGTGAACAACGGTTGTCTCCGCGGCCACCGTGCCTGCGGGATTGCCGTACCAGCCGGCCGGCAACTCGCCGGGACCATGCGCTTCAAAGCCGAGAATATCGGCAATGTTTTCCCGGGTATACTTTGCCGGGCTCGCCTGAGCCCCAGCCTGCGCACACAGCAATCCAAAGAGGATGAACCCAAATGCAAGCCTATTATTCATGACACGCATCATAGACCCGCTACGCGAATCGACGCTTCGCCCAGCTCCGGGAGTGGACCGTTGAGACACTGGCAAACCAGTCCCGTCAGCGGGGCCGTCGCCCTGTGACTCCTGTCACGCCTGTCGCCGGTATTCCTCAGGATCGTCGAGATTTTCTCTTGAATACCCTCGGGGGGTA
>Ga0326727_10017507_pt1 | contig 14851 bp, 12 predicted proteins | sample MB2enrmetagenome_FD_207643 | JGI IMG/M metagenome (GOLD analysis project Ga0326727, IMG submission 207643) | Lab enriched peat soil microbial communities from McLean, Ithaca, NY, United States - MB29MY | ecosystem: Environmental > Terrestrial > Soil > Wetlands > Peat | place: USA: New York... | reverse complement strand
TCTGTGCCAAACATGTATCAGCTAGAATTCGCAACTCATCCTTATCCTTATTGTCCATGTCATTGCCAATTCTTACAAGGGTAAGCATTAGATCTTTTTGTGCCAATTTGGTTGGATCTGCTGTCTGCCATAGCAATTTTGGCTTTGGAGGATATCGGAATTGATTTGGCGTTCCTATCTCTGGTTGCTTGTATAGGATATGCATCAGGATATTTTGGCGCTCAATATTGTTTTCGACAAGGCCATTTAGTTTGTCATATGCTGGGCAAAGGACAACTGAATTGGGATGAGCGTTTTCCATGATATTGTGCTCATATTCCATGCCCTTGGGGAGATCAGGTTTTACGCCATATAGAGCTTCAATTGCGGAAATATCAAGCGAATCCCATCGTGGATTTTTGGTATTCTTCTCCGTATGGATTTCCGTTTTCTTATCGTCCTTGTCGGAAATCAGTCCCTTTTCTTTGGCTATCTTTATGAAGTTGTCGAATACCTCTGATTCTGAATGTCTCATATTTGCACCTTCTATTATGCCTTTATATTGGCTGGAAGTGTATCTACGAACGAATCTACCATCTGCTTTTTAGTCGTAAACATCTTCGGAATATAGACTATTGGCCCGCCTGCCGACTCGCTATTATACCAAACTATCATGTTCACCAATCTATTGAACATCGGATTTGCCTCAATAGTGGACTCCTGACCTTCTAGCGGATATACCTCTTTGGCGAAGTTTAGCACCATCTGCTGAATACTCGCTTCATTATTGGGGACATCCTCTATCCAGTTGCCAGATCCATTCATTGGAGTGTCGGTATATGATGGTTTCGTTGGTCTTCCACTAACTGGTAATTGTTGTGTCGCTGCGGTTCCGCCAGTGGGTTTTCCGTCATGGATTGTTCCGTCTAGCGAATTGTCTCGTCCTAGGAGCTTGTTTATTACATCGCCCGCTACTAATAGGCCTGCCGAAGCTAGGGCTACACTGAAAATTACTCCTAGAAGTTTGCTCATTATAGAACTATGTTTAGCTTTTGCGCCACCAAAAATCGGTATCCAATCCAATATGCCTGCTTCCCTTACGAAACAATCTTCTGTTGCCAAACGAACTAGCTTCGCAAATCGCAATTGACTAGCAAAAGAAAAATTACCATCGTCTGCTTGATTTGTCGCTTCGCCCTGTCCAATATCTATCCCAGCTTCATCAGCCTTCTTTTTAGCCTCTTCCGCTTCTTGTGCCGTGGGTTCGCCCGTATTTTGGGATTCAACTGCTGATTGAGCAATTTCCTTTACCTTGGCTGATGATACTTTTTTACCGCCAGCCAATTCTTGTTTTAGTTCGTTGCAAATCTTCTCCAAGACCGAGGCTGCATCGAAATGGAAAATACTAGCCACTAACCCAAATAACGCACTATAAATCCATGACATACCCATTGCTTTACATGTTAACATTATGGCGCCAGGCGTTAGCATGTTTATGACGCTGCCAGTTTTATCCTTCGGATCTACTTTGCTTTCAACATAACTTTTTACTCTCTCAATAATCGTGGAAACTATATCTTGCGATTGGGCAGTTTTTAGCAATGCCTGATCGCCTATTAGCGCTTCCACTATTAGCAAATCAGTATAGATTTCAATTTGGCTTGTTTGATTTTTCATTGTGGTTTGTTTGATACTGGTGTATTCTTCCACTTATCAATTACGCGCTTGTTAGCATAATACATTGATGAGGTGTCGTATGATCCTTCGCCAACTTGCTCGGCAACTAACTTATTGACTCTCTGGTCTTTTTTGCCATATGCCGCTCTAAAATATCCAAGGGCTGATGCCGTATCATTTACGATTGCCCCAAGAAGCCCCACTACAATTTGGAATACCTTCGGGTCATGTTGATTGCCAATCTTCGTGTTAATTGCCTCTGCCGTCCACCCTAAATTGAAGTTTGTATCAGCAGCACCCATCGACATATATTGAGCAAGCGCAGATGCTTCCGTATCTACTCTGGACTTCAATTGCGGTATTGCAGGAACATTACTCATTAGGCTTTCAAGATCTGCGAAAAATCTATTGATCCTTCCAATATCAATATCCGCTTGTGATAGTGGCGGCTCACTTACAAGCTTTTCAATTAGCATATCTGAATTAGCTTGACTCTGCTGGCCTGATCCGCCGAATGCTGGGCACTTTCCCTGTTGCGCTATCTCTAAAACCTGTCTCTTGTAAATCGCCACTATATTTTTCTGCTCTTCGGAAAGTGATTGGTTGGCCATAAAATCAGCCCTTTTATCTAGCGAGTTCAGAACCAAACATATGTTGAAGTTCGGATTTTCAATTCCAACTTGGCCCTCTTTTGACTTTGATGTGATGCCATTTTTCTGCACCCATCCTTTTAGCGTATCAAGGCTTCTGATATCACCAAGGAATAATTGAACTGACCCTTTACCCAGATCTGCTTGCGTCCCAACAAAATCTTTCGGCGTCATATCTATATATGTTTCATCGGACAATGAACTTCCTTGATCTTGTGTTCTTTGATCTACGCTAACACCAAAATCTTTATCCGAATTGATTTCGCCAACTATGCTTTTGAGCTGCATTTCCATTAAAGGAATTGGGTTCTTTGCGTTATATGACTGCAAATACGAAACATATTCCTTCAATAATTCTGGATTGACATAAAACTCTATATTGGCATCTCCTCGCATACCAGGGCCATATGTATGAGTTTCTGGTGAGTATGGCTTATATTCGTCGCTTTGCGGTTTTTCTTCTTCTTTGGCATATACTACGCGCTTACCACCTACAATTATCTTGTTGTTTGACAAGAAACGGATCAGGTCTCCTAGACTTTCTAGACTGGTGCTATTTACGGACAATTTCTTGGTGACATCGCCTTCGTGTGATATTACTGGCGCCGTTCTAGGATCTCTTTTATCGGTAGCGCTTAAGCTTTTTTGCAATCCAGTAATTAGTTTTAGCAAGCTATTTGTTGCGTCGGATTCTTGCGCATTTTGTGGGGCGGGCAAGCCTTGGGCATTCTTATTTATCCCAACAATGCTTATGAGCTTGTCTATTAGCTCCTGGTTGTCATAAAATGGCATTAGCGTGATCCTCCGCCAGAAATCTGTGTCTTGATTGATTGCAAAACACTATATGGATTCAATTTGAGTTTGGAACTTTCAATCCATCTATCAAGATTTTCCAAGCTAGAAATATCGTCAATCGTAATTTTTGCCATTGGGCTTTCTTGATGTCCAGTTGGTATATTCCAGCCATTGGGATATTGCTTCTTTATCGCATCTAATTCTTGCGAAGTGATATTGAAGCTGTCATGAGTTATATATGGTTTTGTTCCTTCAATATAGTCCTTGTATTTCGGATTTTGCAGCACTTGTCGCTTAATCTGCTTATACATCTCTCGTATTGCGTCGATATGGGTCGTTATTGGATCGGCAAGGCCAATCTTTTTGGTAATGCCAATGTCTGTATCTTTTTGCGGAATAGCCTCATTCAGGTTTTCTAACTGATCTTGTGAGTATGCATTTTGCTCTACTTGAAGCGACGAAGCCAATACAAATAACGCATTGGCAAGGGCACATGCATTTCGTAATGCAGCGTTAGTCCTTTCTTTCCATATTCCATCAACCACGAATTCGTTCTTTTGTCCACCAATTCGTCGCATTGTATCCATAACCCATGACATTTTACTTGCTTCACGCGGCTCCTTTTCGGATACCTTTGTTTTGGTTGGATCGGGCGAAAACTCTACGGCTTGAACTTCGCTGTTTCGCATATACTTTGCCAAGAAATCGGCGAATGAATCGCGACCTTCAGCTTTTTGACCTTGCTGGCTGCCACGATCTGCTAGTTGGTCTGGGTTTATTTGCGCAATAACTTCATTAGCTAGATTGACTAGCGATTTCTGCATTTTGGCTATTTCTTTGCTACCTCTACCTGTGCCAACTTGATCAGCAGGTGATGGCGCTTGTCTAATTCCCGTTCCATTTTCTGTATCAGCAATTGGAGTTCCTGTTGGGCTATCTTGCACTGGGCTAGAAAAATCTTTTCCATATTCTGGAACTGCCGGTTGCGATGGTGTTGGCGGAGCTAAAAAACTAGGAATGACTGGAGGAGGAGTTTTATGCCCCTGCGCCATCTTCTTAATCATCTCTGCTATATCGCTCTTGCTCATTGTAAGTTTCCCCACTTGGCTTTAAGTGCGTCAATTCCTGGCTTAACGTTGCTATTGAACCTGCTCATAAATGCTGGCGCCGCGACGGATTTTTGTTCCCCATATTCATCGAACTCTTTTCTTTCCGCGTCAATATAGTCGTTTATGCTTTTTAGGAATTCGTTTATTTCGGTGGCATTGCCTAATCTATTGGAGCGAACATATGCGTAAACCCTATTGATGTATGATTTTGCATCGGTATATGCCTGGATTAGTTGATCTGCCGCTACGCCGCCATTATTATATTGTTTAGCGCCCTGATCCGCTTTTTCCTTGGCTGTCTGTAAAATCTTATTGATGATCAATCTCGCATCGGATATGGCCTTTTGGGCAACATTAATGAAATTGCTAGCATAGATCTCTATTGACCTGAGTTTTTGTGGTGTTCCGAACAGAGCAGTCGTGCGATCGAATACTTGATTATACCAGTGTTCTTGTCTAATTTCACCAGGTTTCATTTTGCCAGATCCGCTATACATTTCGCGAGCCATAGCCATTATCTTATAGGCTTTATTGCTGGCCTCTTGCAATTTGCTAGCATAATCTTGCAACCCTTGCAAATTTTCTGGGCTTGGTGACTTAACTAAATCAGAAGCTTTTTTTGCAGCCACTAAGGCCTCATTAAAACTATACTCAAAATCTTTCGCTTCAGTATGAATTTCTGAACTTGAGATATCTGATTCTACTTCTTTACAACCACCAATTAGGTTTTTTCCGGCGCTTTCAAGATCATTTACATAAAACTGATGCTCAAAAATAGCATTACCAATTAATCCACCAATTACTGCACTAATAAGCGCCCCTGTGGCCATAGCAGCTCCGCTTATTGCGCCAGCAGAAGCGGCTTCACCAGCAGAAGCTTCAGGAGTGGCAAGTACTATTGGTGATCTAAGCATATTGCTAACTCTTTCCCATAACCCTCCACCGCCAAAATCTATATTGCCAACCCCAGCGCTACTAACTAAAGGGCCAGCACCTAGAACTACCCTCCCTACTGCATTGATCAAATCGTTGCTGCTAGCCAATTTGCCAGTCGGCTGCTTATTGACTACATTCAGCGTTTTTAGGTGCTTGTCTAGTATGTCCTCGAATGTGGCTTCGCTGCTGTCAATGTTTTCCATTTTGTGGCTGCCCTTTGGATGGGCGGCATGCACCAAGTCCTCTCCCTCTTCTCCGCTAATGTTATACAATGCATTAGCTCGCTTGTATTGTATGAACTTATCCTCTAGCTCGTCGGCTTGCTTCTCAAAACCAGAACGGCGCAACCCAGAACATAGCTTCATTAGATTGTCCGTAAAATCATCGGACGGATTTAGATCTAGCTGCGGTGCGGCTGTTTTTTGGATAGGCTCATCTTTTGCCCAGCCTTTTTCAGTTGCTAAACGGGCCAGTGAGCGCATAGTGGGTGAAGAATCGAAATCAATATGCTTGAAGGTCATTTGGAGTTTGTCCTACATAAGTGAGTGGATTTTAGAAGCCTAATGTATATGCCACTTTATTCGGCGATTGGGCGAAACAAATTGGTTTGACGCACTGCGTCGCTATAAAAATAGGATCTCGATCATGGGATTCGATGGGATCGGCGGGGCTGTGCATAACGCAACGGAAGGGTGGTAATTGCTTGGCTTACGAGTTGTCCATAAACCCCCCTCGCTAACATATAGATTGCCATTTACTGGATATTGCTGATTAGTCTCGAACTGATCTGTCTGAAACCAAAACCTGCTCCACCAAACTGACACCCTATTTGATCCTGCCGTGCTATCATCGCCAGGAACATTGGCTATATAATAGGTGTAATTGACTATGGCACGAATAGAGTCTGGATGGCCATGCGCCGTCATATCGTAATTTAGCGGCGTTCCTTTTAGGAAGGTTATGACTCCGTTATTGGCATTAAGAACGCAATCGACATCTGAGTTGAAACTATGCGGTATGATATGAGCTTCCTTCAATTCCTTCTTTATATCAACGGGAGTAACTAATCTTCCACTTGGCCCCCTAACCCCAACCGCTGGGACAATAATTACTTCGTTCCACGAGTTATTAGTAAAGGCCCTGACCTTTACATCATCTATAACGCCTATTGGTGCTACGCCATTGGAAACAGTGGCTAGCACTTGATTTCCTATGACAGCTAGCTGCGCACATTGGCCAGGTTGAAACTCCACACTCGGGTCAACCGCATAACTCGCCGGAAGTGAGTTCCCTATGTTTACCAAACGCAACATGCTATATCGTTGAGGATTTTACCTCAACGCCTCCTGTAAAAACATCCTTCATATTCATTCCTCTTGCAATAATCATCATCACACGCACTAGTGTATATATCAGTTTATCGACTAATTTTACCCGCAAAAACAAAATCGTCGCCACATTTACATATGACGACGATCTTCAAGCTAACAACATAAGGAACCTTTATTTCTCATCCTCGAAATCTGACGTCTCGTCCTCTGCCACTTCTAACGGATCCCCTTCTTTGATGTCTAGATTTAGCATATCATCTGCTTTTCCATCATCTGACATATTGAATGCCCAGCCGTATTGCTCATAATTATGAACCATCTGCTCTGGTGATTTTGGGATATGTCGATCTTTTGGAGCCTTTTTCTTTTTGGCATCTTGTTCGTCATCGCTCAATAGGCTCTCGAACTCAATTTCATAACTGCCTACATCTGGCTTATTTTTACCCGGCTCTAACGACTTCATTTCAATTACATCGCCAGGCTTATCTGGATGATGCTTCATACTCTTGAATTCAACTACATCGCCTGGCTTATGCGCTTTATGCTCGCTGGCAATCTTGAATAGCACTTTTAGCACCTGGTCTGCCTGGTTGAACAAACCCTTTTCCTCGAAAATCTCTACCGCCGATTGAAGGTAGTCAGCGGCTTTGACAAGGTTTTCCATACCTTCATTTTTGTCTTGGCCTTGAAGTTCTCGAAGCATTCCAATAGCTAATTCGTCCTCACGAACATCTCGACTGCTCATTTGAGATCTCCTGACAAACTCTCCAATACTTTGGATATATCTTCGGCTATTTCTGTCATTCCAGCCTTCTCGAAAATAGCGGCAGCTTTGTCTAGAAAATCTACGGCACTGGCCAGCTTATTGAAGCCATAGACATTTTCAGTCTGATTGGCAATCAGATTTTTCTCCATTGACTGGAATATCTCATCCTCGCAGCTGGCCATCTTAAACATTGTTCGCCCTTTATTTCTTTGACTTCTCTTTATCTGCTTTGGCTTTTGCCTTTTCCTTCTCCGCCTTTGCCTTTGCTTCGGCTTTCTCTTTTTCAGCCTTCGCCTTGGCCTTAGCTTTTTCGGCTTCTAGCTTTTCTTTGGCCTTTGCTTTATCAGCTTTTTCCTTGTCTGCTTTGGCCCTAGCTTTCGCCTTTGCGTCGTTGGAGTCTTTTGACGACTTTGACGATGAAGCCTTTTCCTTCTTTTTCTTTGCCTCGACTACGAAGCCAGCGATTTGCAAGCTCAATGCGGCTGACTTTTCCATGCCAGCTGAATCTAGTGCGGCAGAAGCAACTAGAAGACTATCAATTGCTACCTTTAGGGCAGCCTCTGACTTCATGTCCTCGTCATCTTTGTCATCTGCTTTGCTAGAGTCGCTCGAAGAAGACGAAGATGATGAAGATTCCTCTTTTTCCTTCTTCTTTCGTGCGTCATTGTCATCTGCCTTGCTTGAGTCGCCTGAACACTCGCATTCATTCTTTGGCTTATCGCATTCTTTGCATTTCTTGGCCTTTCTCGCCTCATTATCATCTGCCATAGCTGAATCGCCACACATGCAGGAATCCTTGTCCTTGCCGCACTTTTCGCAACACTTGTCTTTTGCAGCATTTAGATCCTGCGCTGTCTTTATACCGAATAGCGCTTTATGCTCGGCTGAATTGATGATGTTGTTCATTGTCGTGGCAACATAGTCCGCTACTAAATCGTTTTTCATAATGTCCTCTTGGTAAATAAGTATGTGTTTTGTTGCCCGACTATTAGAACATTCTCCGTGTGCTTGTTGCGAATGCCGCTTCAAGTTGCTCTCGAAGATTTCCGCCATCAGCCGATGCCACTTCTGGTGGATTCTCGTTATAGTTGACGCCTACCTGCGGCATACGACCCGCCTCCTTGCGGAAGATTGGGGCGCTCTTTGCCACTACTCGCTTGTAGGAATCAAATCCCTCGTCATTCATCTTCATAACACGATCCACCTGATCGTTGATGGAGCTCTTGTCATGACCGCATAGGCCACGATCAATCATGTCATATGTCAGTTCATAGGCGCGGGCCAACTTGATGCGGAACTTATTTAGCTCTGCTTCTAGCTCAGCCTTTGCGTGCTCCTTGACTAGCTCGCTTGCGAACTCACCGCCACCTTCAACTTGACCGTAGTATTTCTTCCAGTAGGCAACTGCATCCTTGTCAAGTTCGCCTTGCGCCACCAATGAATTGATATCTGCCAGATCTAGCTTGCCCTGGGAAACTAGTCTCTGAATTGACTCTGCCTCTTTACGAACCTTTGGTGGGGCCTTGGCGACCTCCATCATGGCCTTATTCTGCTCTGGTAGTGTTTCAATCAACCCGAGGCTATCGGATGGCTTGACATCTAGTTGGGTCTGACCATCGGCAAGATTGTCTGCTTGGTCTAGCATGTCGCTAAACTTCTGCTTCGACATATCCTGGATTTCTCCAGTTTCCTCTTTGCCTGTTGCGTCGGCTGCAAGCTTGGCTCGAAGTGCCGCGCGACCTTCTTTGGTAGAAAGGCTTGCATCCTTTTTCACCGAAACTGGAACCCCTGATGGTAGATTTGTGGGAACTACTTCGCCAGGCTTTACTTCAACCGTTGCTTCATTTGAGTCGCTTGGTTTGCTAGAAGATCCACTATCCAAATCATTTGATTCGCTTGAAGACGATCCCATATCATCAGCCAATAGTGCGTTGATCATATTAGAATCTGAATCATTGATTAGACTCATTAGATCGCTATCTGGATTTGTGTTGTGTTCGCTTGTCATATCTGAATCTCCGCTGGAACTTGTGTCTAGTGCGTTTAGTTCTGCCTCAATTTCGGCTCGTTTGACAATTGCATTGGTGCCACTGGCATACCTTACAAAGGCTGTCATAAGCTTGAATCCATCAGCAATAACTGATTTGGCCTCATTGACGGCATCTTGAGCTATAACACCAACTTGCTCGGAATTGGATGGACTAACCGCACCCTTGTCATAAAGGCCAGAAATCATCTGCAATTCCTGATGTGTGCTATCAAGCTCGGCAAGGGACTTTTTCAGCGAATCTGATAGCGCTCCATTTAGATCCTTTCGGAGTTTTAGAACTGTATCATTATCGAATGATCCTGCGGCAGCCATTTCTGGAACCGCACCCTTGTCATCTGGCTGGCCCATTTCAGCCTGCTCGCCCGTTAGAGCTCGAACTGCCTCACCCATATCGGATGAAAGGTCTGTAATCTTGTCAGATAGTTCCTTGATTGTTGCCTTTGGATCACCATCTTTGCCAGTATCTTCAACTGGTGGGGCGGAAGCGTCGGCAGGAGGAGCTGAAGAATCGCCGGCTGCTGGTAGAGCGGCAGGAGCTTCTGGAGCTGGAGCTGGAGCTGGCGCAGCGCTGTCTGCGGCTGGGGGCATTTGCGCCTTCTTGATTAGCGAGGAAACCTTATCGGCACCCTCCTTCTTTACCCTGTCAATCAGTTTGAGACCGAACGACTTGGTAGCGATCTTCTCGTAGAGATCCTCTGCCATGCCATTTGATAGCTCATCGACGGAAGCTGTTAGAATTAGCTTGTCGCCTAGGAAGACTTCCCATGCACTCTTGTTTAGGTCTTGGCTACCATCTTCTTTTGATGCCTTGACGAAACGGGCTCGTAGCGATGCTCGTTGTAGCAATTCCTTGCGTTTTAGCTCGTCAGAAGGCTCTGCTGAAGCTGGGGATGGATGCATGCCATCAACTGCACCAACACCTGGGAAAGGCTTCTGCCCGACCATCTGCTTATCCTCATGATCGCGAAGCTGCTCATTTAGCTTGTCGATTGGATACTTGACTTTGCCTGGTGTAGGAGTATTGACATTCTTTGCGTCCTGGCCATTCTGGAAGTATGCCTTTTTGTCTTCGAGAGCTTGCTTGGCAAGTGCAACAACGGCTTGTCGGCGCATTGCTCGTTCATCAGCCTGGGCACGAGCAAGCATCTTCTTGCGCTCTAGCTCACTCTTTGGTTCTGCTGAATCGGGGCTGTCATGCATTCCATCAACTGGGCCTACGCCTGGGAACCCGTCTTGACCAACCATTTGTTTGTCTTCGTGATCACGAAGTTGCTCGTTCAAGCCATCTTTTGGATATTTGGCTTGCCCTGGGGTTGGTTCATTGACGCCGCCGCCCCCTTGAAAATAACCCTGCTTATTGATGTTAGTATCTGACATGTTTTCCTCTTGTGTTGATTTTGTAGAACCGTTTGCTAACTTGTCCAAGCCTTCTTTGATTTGATTTAGCTTGGTTTCAATTGATTTAGTGACATCTCGAAGCTCTTCAATTGCGTTTATTCCCATATCGGAGGCGAATCTTTCATGGGTAGGATATAATCCTGAGTCGGCAGCTGGGGAAGCATTCTCGATTTCTTCCAATTGATTGGATGCCGTATCATGCCCAGATCCATCAACATTTTCTTCATTGCATTCTAATGATTGCTGGATTTTCTGATACTCTTCGATTGCTTTATCTATATCCTGGCGGAATGTGTCCAAATCTTTTGAGTGAACTGATCTTGAAATACTTGGCTCGACCTGATTACCATTAGGATCCTGCGAATCAAAAGAAATGATTGCACTAAAAGCTTTTTCAGCAATCTTTGTCAATTCCTTTTGCTTATTCTCTACGTAGTTATTTAGCGTTTGAGCTGCCGCAATGATGTGCTTGATATTGGCCTTTGGGTCTGCACCATTTACAACGATTGATAGTTCGATTGGATTTAGATCGACGTTGATTTCACCGTAGCCGTTCTTGCGCTTCATATGATCGCAAAAGTCGGCTTCTGTTCTAGCTACTCGGGCGCAATCGGTGCAAATCGCCTTCGCCACGCCAGTTCCCATACTGACGCAATTAGAAACACCAGTCGAAATTTGGCGTGCTAACTTTGGATAGCTTGCCTTATCAAGTGCGCAAAGTGCGACAACACGCATATTTACGCGGTCATAGTATGTATCAACGATAAATCCTCTAACATGTTCTACTGAACTTGACTTATGATCCACGCAGAGCGGCTTGCCAACCCATTTTTTATGGGCCTTTATTAGCTCTTCGGATGGGAAGATGTCGCCGTTGCAGTTGTGGACTACTATACCGCAAGCAACATAACTGTTATCTTCCTCTACTTCGATGTTATACACCTTGCCATCATAAGGTGTTTCCCTTTTTTCAAGGAGCGGATGAATGCAGTGGTTGCCTATGAACTTCGTCAGCTGCCTTTCAGAAGAAGTTTTGCTTATCGACAACTTATCGGAACCAACTATAAGTTTTTCCGCATTTGTAGAATTGATGCGCAAACGATATACATCATGCTTTCCGATAATTTTGCGACCATTGATTTCACTATTGGACGGTGGCTGAACATACAAGGTATTATGCATGCCAAGGCTATATAGCATTGCTCTTCCCTGATATGCTAGCGACGGTGATATGGTCGTGACGGTAGCCCTATACATATCCTTAGATACATGACCATCTCCCTCAAACCACCCCAAAAGAAATTGCCTCTTATTCTCTTCTGGCCCAAAAACTAACTCTTGATGCAACTTCTTGCCAAAACTATATTCTCCAACATATTTTAGGAAGAAATTGGCAATATCTTTATGGCACGCATATACCGTGCATTTTCCTAACTCTTCGTTTGTCTTTACGGAAACATTAATACCGTCAAATGTTTCCTCTAGCAGCTTTTTAGTTAGAGGGGCTAAATTATCAGCTTCTTTCGACGAAAAGGTGAATGCTGCGCAATTTCTATACTCGCCAGTTTTGCTGCTCTTGTCCAAAGAGCCTTCTGCCGCATAAAGGCCCAACAATCTTGCCTGTGAAGGAGTTAGTTTCGTTTCAACAACATTCGACAAAACTGGCGACAACAAAAACGCACCACTCTTCAATTTAGAAGCTTCTACGAAGCCATAATCAAATCTTGTTTCCTTTTCTTTCCATATTCTAAATGGTGATGTTTCAGGCTTCCAATTCTTGTTTTCAACATTCAACGTATAGAACGGATGTTCTTGCGTGCATTTAATTTTGGGGTTATTGTTTGATGTAATCTCCAAAATAGATCCGCTAAAATCATTTACGAATGTCTTTTTAACCGTCCTAGCTCTGCTTTTATGCGTAATTACCTTATCGCCAACTTCAACATCCTCAATATTCTTTACCGAACCATCTTCCATTAAAATTTGTGTTCCAGGAACAAAACAATTCTTGTATGGCTTGATATTTGGATCATTGCTCATCCAGCGCCATGTTCCCCCTGATTTATCCCATCCAACCTCAACCTTTTCGCCCTTAAGATTTAACTTTGGGGATCCGTCATCATTGATAGCAGAGGCCTCTGCGGCATGCATCATTACTGCTGAAAAGTATAGGAAATCGTCAGCTTTGGGAGCAATTCTCTTTAATCCTTCTGCGGTCTTCCTAAAACTTTCCAATATCTCTGCGCCAACCATCGGCGCAACTGTATCCGTATTTTCCACCCTAATTGACTCTAATGCCTCACCAACCTTGATGAAATTATATTCCGACATTATTGGCTCCCTAATTTCTTCGATGAATCGGTTTTGCCGCTTTTGGACGTTCTTTTAGACACGTCCTCGGCAGACTTTCTTTGAGCGTCCGTAAGCTCGTCTTCTTCAATTACCGAAATTATTTTGCCGTCTCCACGGTCATCGCCACGTTTAATGAACATAATTATATCACCTTTTATTACCATCTTGCTACATTTTGTTGTCAATTTCCTAACGTGCCACGCTCTTTTAGATTGTTATTCAGTGCATCCTGTCGTTTATTGAAGAGGTCTAAAATTAGCGGAACTTTCGGCTCTATCTTTGTTTCCAGATCATTTCCTACCGAATTAACCCAACTTGTCGCCAAAATATTTTGCCTTATATGATCCTTTATGCGATCATCAACAATCTCTTCTATATCATCGCATTTGGACTGGATGTCTTCAATAAAAGATACGACATTATTGGCAAAATCTTTCTCTTCAAGGTCGGAAAACAATTCAACGAAGCGATTTACCTTGTCTTCTAAATCATTGACTGTCGAAATAAAAGACTTCATCAATTTGAGCGTTTGGGTATCATTGGAAAAATCTTGCATCAACTTTACGCATTGAAACGCTGATCGCTTAAATAGATTGAAGTTCTCTACCGATTTATCCCTGAAACGACGAATTGGGGCACGAGCTTTCATTACCTCTTTCGGATCCATTTCAGGATTGTTCTTGAACGGAGTCTTCATAAGATCGAGGTGATTTGACGCTAACTTCAATTGCTTTATTGTATGGTCGAAATATATAAGCGCACGTTCGGCTTGCATCTTCTCTTCATCAGATACTTCGTATGTCATCATTGTTGTGTAGGCGCGCTTATACATTGAACATTACCTATTAGTCCATGCCGAATTAGTCGTAGATGAAGCCTCCTGCCGGGAAGAGTACTCCACCTCCAAAAATACCAGCGTCATTATTATATTGCCCAATTATCGGATCCTCTTTTTTACCCACGTCCTTTTCTTCCGGCTTTTTCTCGATCTTGCGATAGTCTTCATAATTTTCGCGTGTTGGTGATTGGTCGACTATATAGTTATATAGCGCATCTACTGGCGCCTGTTTCGTATGATCCAAATATGGAGCGAATGACGATTGCCTTGCCTCATCCAAAAACGTATCTCTATTATCTCCAACATATTCTCTCTCATTAGATACGATATCGGCTTTATTTTCGTCAGAAACTGGTTTAGCCGCTCGGATCATCTTCTCGTATAGATTGGAAACACTCTTCGGCATGCCAATACCAAACCCTAGCGATTTAGCCTCTTCAATTGCTTTTTCAGGCGAAACTCCCATATACTTCACCTTATATAGGGCTGCTAATAAACCAGTTCTATCTTTGCCATATTTGCAGTGAAAAAAGACTGGCCCACCTTTCGTTAGCAAATCCTTGATGTTATGCTTCAACAATTTCGCAGTATCGCTCTTCATATCCATATAAATCTTGACATGGTCAATGCCTAATAGTTTGCATGCTCTATCTATTTTTTCACCAGCAGCACGATCTAAGCTAATGATCTTGCGAATGCCGAACTCATTTTTTAGGCGCTCAACATCCTTGATATCTGGCGAGCTGCCGCGATATATACCCTTATCCACTTTTAGAAACCGATGAATCATTTTAGGTTCCTGGATAGCTCGTTTAGAACCTCCCTGATATATTGAGGCTCCTGATTTAGAAGGACGTGTTTGACGAATGTTATTGATTGACCAATTGCTGCGGATGGTGGTGAAACCTTCCTAGACAATTCATCGGCGTTCGTGTAATAGAACTTGTTTCTCAGACTCTCTATTGCTTTT
>Ga0326727_10017506_pt1 | contig 14851 bp, 14 predicted proteins | sample MB2enrmetagenome_FD_207643 | JGI IMG/M metagenome (GOLD analysis project Ga0326727, IMG submission 207643) | Lab enriched peat soil microbial communities from McLean, Ithaca, NY, United States - MB29MY | ecosystem: Environmental > Terrestrial > Soil > Wetlands > Peat | place: USA: New York... | reverse complement strand
GCAACTTCCCGCCACCCGCTGAGATGCTGGAACTGATGCGAGCGACCGGCTATGAGGAATGCGCGTGGCAACCTTATACATTCGGAATCGCCGGGTTGTACACGGCCAAGCGCTCGCTTGTAGTCTAAGAACTCAATGACTCGCGCCGCATCCAGTTCGCCCGTGTTAAATGAGCCGGTGATGACCCTGGCCGAATCCTCGGCGGCCAAGCGGCGCGTGGCCAAGCACTCCATGGTGGCTGCGGCGGTCATGACGGTGCTGAAGCTCGCAGCGGGACTGTTTTCGGGATCGCTGGGCGTGCTGTCAGACGCGGCCCACTCCGGGCTGGACCTGGTTGCCGTGGCGCTCACTTTCTTCTCAGTGCGGGTAAGCGACAAGCCCGCCGACGAAGACCATACCTACGGCCACGGCAAAGTTGAGAATCTCTCCGCGTTTTGTGAAGCCATCCTGATGGCCCTCTCCTGCGCGTGGATTATCTGGGAAGCGCTCGATCGGATCTTCCACCACTCCATGGAGCTGCGCCACTCGATTTGGCCGGTGCTGGTGCTGTTGCTTTCGATCGCTGTGGACTACTGGCGGTCGCGACGCCTGCGCGCGGTGGCGCTGAGCACCGGCTCGCCGGCGCTGGCCACCGACGCATTCCACTTTGCCAGCGACATCTGGGCCACGCTGGCGGTGCTGTGCGGCCTGGGCGCCAGTTGGGCGGGCGCGCGCTTCGGCATCGGCTGGCTCAGGTACGCTGACCCGTTCGCGGCGGTCGTGGTTTCGCTCATGATTCTGCGCCTGACGCTGCGCCTGGGCCGCGAGACCGTGGCCGTACTCATGGACGAGGTGCCCGCCGAGACGCGGCGGAAACTGGTGCGGGAAGTGGAAAAGGTAGATGGAGTGATGGCCGTGGAGCAGGCCCGGGTGCGGCGCGCCGGCGCCGGTTATTTTGCCGACCTCACGCTGGCTCTTCCGCGGCGCTTCACGTTTGAGCACACCGGGGAACTGGTGCAGTCGGCTACCGATGCGGTGCACCGCGCGCTGCCGCGGGCCGATGTGGTCATCCGCACCGTGCCCCGCGAGGCCCGCGCTGAAAGCGTATTCGACCGCGTGCGGGCCGTGGCCGCGCGCAACAACGTGAGCGTGCATGAGTTGAGTGTGCAGTCGCACCACGGCCGCTTGCGCGTGGAGCAGCATCTGGAACTCGACGAAAAAATGCCGCTGCGCGTGGCGCACGGCTTTGTGACCGCGATGGAGGCCGAGATCCTGCGCGAAGCTCCGGAGATCGACGCCGTGCTGACTCACATTGAAAGTGAGCCGGCCACCATCGAGCAACCGCAAGAGATGATCGCGGAAGACCGCAAGATCGAGCGTTCGCTGCGCGCCGCGGCCTGCCTGTTTCCAGAGATTGTGGATGTACACGAGATCAAGGTCGGCCGCACCGCCGATCACATCTATCTCTCCTGCCATTGCACCCTGCCTGACGATTTGCCCATGCAGCAGGTGCACCTGGTGATCACCGGGCTTGAGGATCGCTTCAAGCTGGAGTGCCCCGAGGTGCAGCGGGTGACCATCCATCCCGAGCCAGCGACGGACAATTTACGGTGATTCTACGACGAGATTCGCTTGATGGCCTTTTGGCTAGCGCGAGGCAGCTTTCTCTTTCAGGGCGCTTTGAACAATATAAGAGGAACGAGAAAGGCCCTTTGCCCGGGCGCGGCGGTCAATCTCCGCGATCTGACTCTTGCGGGCGGTAATGTTGATGCGGACGGTTCTCTCCGGCTCGCGAAGTTCGGTGAGGAAAGCCACGGCGCCCTTCATCGCCGGATCGCCTCGCAGCTCGTCGAGGGTGGAGGGCTTGGGAATTGCCTCTCCGTCCAACCGCATTCCGGCAACATGAAACGCAAGAGCCTGCGCGGCCAGACTGCGCGCTTCCTCAAGACTGGAACCGGCAGTGATGCAACCGGGGAAGTCGGGAAAGCTCATCCCGTAGTCCGAATTCTTGTCCTTGTGAAGGTATGCGATGTACTCCATTAACCCTCCGCAATTAGCGAGGCCATCTCCATCGTATACTCTTCATCAATGGCCCGGGATTCGCCGGTAGAAGCCGAAAGCGGCTCCGCACAGCAAACGAAATTGCGAGAGAATGTTCTGGAGGGGTGAGCCGCGAGGATGAATAGCCGATCCATCAAGAACTTCTTCCAGGTGGCGTCGCTGCTGATGCTGCTGATCGCGGTGGCGCTGCTGGCGGCTATCACCACCATGCACTTTGCCATTCACGGAGCCGAGGTGCAGGTGCCGTCGCTGAAGGGGATGACGGTGGCCGAAGCGCGCAGCGAGACCGCCGGGCTGGGGCTGAACCTGGACGTGGATAACCGCTACTACTCGGGCGATGTAGCCGCGGGGCACATCCTTTCGCAGTCCCCTGCGCCCGGAACGGTGGTGCGCCGCGAGTGGCAGGTGCGCGTGGCCGAGAGCCTGGGACCGCAAAAGGTTGACGTGCCGGACACGGTCGGGCTTGAGGAGCGCGTCGCGGATTTGGAGTTGCGCCGCGCCGGGCTTGAGGTGGGCGCTACCGCGCGGCTGCCCTACGCAAGGGCCGCCGAGGGAACGGTGTTGGCTCAGGATCCGCCCGCCCACGCACAGGACATTGCGCAGCCCAGCATCAGTCTGCTGGTGGCGGCGCCGGACGACGAGACGCCGGACGGCTACGTGATGCCCAACCTGCTCGGACTACCGGTGTTGAGCGCCCAGAGTGCGTTGGCCAAGGTGGGGATCAAGACTGCGACGCCGATTTATGTCAATGCGCCCGTGGGTCCGATCGGCAGCGGAAACGCGCCGCTCATGCCGCCTGTAAAACCCGGCTCGGTGACGGCGCAGGCGCCGGCGGCAGGAACGCGGGTAGACCAGAGTACGATGGTCAAACTGATAGTGGCGAAGTGAGCGCGTCGGCAACCCCGCTTGAACGTGGATTGACTCACGCCTTTGTTCCCGGACTCTCTGTAAAATCTCCGCTTGGATTATTTAACTTGCAGCACCATCGGAATGTTGTTACTTATTCATGAGACGAGGTTTCTATGGGCCTGGAAGAGGATTTGGAAAAAGTTTTAATGCAGGAACGAGAACTGCAGTTGGCGCGCATGGACGAGCAGGTTGCCTGGGAGCTGGGCGTGCGTTTGCGGACCATGGCCGAAGAACGCGGCCTGCCGATCGTGATCGACGTACGCCGCTTCGGGCAGCCGCTGTTTTATACGGCGCTCAAGGGAACTACTCCGGACAATGTCGCGTGGGTGCAGCGCAAGAGCAACGTGGTGGCGCGATTCCATCGCAGCTCCTACGGCGTGGGACTGACGATGAAGAAGAAGAACGACACGCTCGAGGCCCGCGGCCTGCCCATCAACGAATTCGCCTCACATGGAGGATCGTTTCCTCTCGCCGTCAAGGGAGCGGGAATCGTGGGCAGCGTCACCGTCTCCGGGCTCCCGCAACGCGCCGATCATGAATTTGTAGTCGAGGCTCTCTGCGCCATGCTGGGCCGCAATTACGCGGAGTTGAAGCTCGGGCCGGAGTAGAGTGCCAACTCCACATTGGCCCCAGTGAGCCGGCAGAGTTGGGCCTTCAAGCCATCTTCTCCATCAGCGCAATGAAGAAGCCGTCGGCGTGGAAGACGCCGGGCAGCAGCCGAAGCGCGCCTTCCGGCGTGAGGCATGCGCGCAGCCGCTTCGCGCCGGAAGAAGTCAGTACGCCTTCGTCGAGCAGCGCCTCAATGCGGGACTCGAGCGAAACCAGCCGGGCCTTCGCGCCTTCCGCCAAAACGGCAGCAACCACCTGTTCATTTTCTTCCGGCTCCAGTGAGCAGGTGGAGTAGACGACGCGCCCGCCAATGCGGACGGCACCGAGCGCGGCGGTAAGAATCGCACGCTGCCGTTCTGCCTGGCGCGGCAGATCGTCGGGGCGCAGCCGGTGGCGAATCTCCGGGTTGCGGCCCAGCGTGCCCGTACCGCTGCAAGGCGCGTCGGCCATCGCCAGGTCGAAGGTCCCATCCTCATCCAGCGCGGTCGCGTCGGCAAGCCGGCATTCGATGCGATCGGCGTGGGCGGCGAGGCGCTTGCGCAACTGCGCGAGCCGCTGCGGGCTGGGCTCGCAGGCAACGATGCGAGCGCGTGGTATCCGCTCGGCGAGGATGAGAGTCTTGCCGCCGGGAGCCGCGCACGTATCCAAAATGCGTTCCAGGTTTTGCCCCAGGCTTCCGCCAGCGCCGGCTGCAATCTCCGCCACCAGCTGCGAGCCTTCGTCCTGAAGGCGGATGCGGCCCTCGCGCAAAGCTGCCGTTCCAGTCACGTCTCCTGAAACGACGCTACGGGCAACGGTGAGCAATTCGCCAGGTTCAACATTGATTCCCGCCTGAGCGAGTTCCGCCTCGACTTCGGGGCCGGCAATGCGCACCGTCAACGCCGGCTGAGTCTGCCCGTGGCGGCAGATTGCGCGCGCGCCTTCGAGCCCATAGAAATCAGCCCATCGCTCCACCATCCACGCCGGATGGGCTTCAGTCAGCGCAAGTCCCGCCGCAGAATCGTCCGAGAGATCGATGCGTGGAGTACTGCTAACCTTGCGCAGCACCGCGTTCACCATTCCCGAAGCGAAGCGGTGGCCTGCCTGCTTGGTCAGCTCGACACTCTCATCGATTGCGGCGCGAGCAGGAATGCGGTCCAGATGCAGCAGTTGAAATGCTCCCAGCCGGAGTGCGATCAGAATCTCAGAATCCAGTTTGGCGCCCGGTCTCTTGAGAAATCCTCTGAATTCCTGATCCAGCCGAATCTGCCAGCGGAGAACGCCGAGAACCAGCGCAGTAGCCAGGTTGCGGTCCTGCGCGGTGAGCGCGTTGACAGCTTTGCCGCGCAGCAGATCGTCGGAATGCAATGGGCCGCGCTCCACAGCCATGAGAATCGCGAAAGCGGCCTTGCGGGCTGGAGAGATGGCGGGCACGGAATTCAACCTAACCGGGCGAGTGCCGCGAGCGGCGTTCCGCGCAGAAACTCGGCAACCGCCAGCCGCTTCTTGCCTTCAAGCTGAACTTCAAGCAGTTCGAGCCACGTCTCGCCGGCGCATGCGGCAAAGAGGCGATGATTCTCGACGTAGATTTGTCCCGCTTCAGCTAAGCTCGGCGCGGAAATGCTCGAAGCATCAGCAACCGCCATGCGATGCACAATGAGTTTTTTGCCGTCGAGCGTGGTAAAGGCGCCGGGCCAGGGTTGAAAGCCGCGCCAGCGATTGTGAAGCTCAGAAGCAGTGCGCGCGGCAAAATCCATGCGGCCGTCCTCGCGGTCCAGCAGCGGCGCAAACGTGGCTCCCTCGTGGTTCTGCGGCTCAGGCCTGATGGTTCCGTCGGCCAGCCCGGCCAGCGTTTTCACAACCAGCGGCGCGCCCGCCCGCGCAAGCACGTCGAACAGATCCACGGCGGTCTGATCCGGCGCGATCTCAACCGTCTGCTGCAGCAGAATCGGCCCGGTGTCGAGACCTTCTTCAAGAAGCATGGTGGTGTTGCCGGTGTAGGCATCGCCCCTGGTTACCGCCCACTGGATGGGCGCTGCGCCGCGATACTTGGGAAGCAACGAAGCGTGCAGGTTGATGCAGCCGAGCCTGGGCAGCGCCAGCATCCACGGCGGAACGATGCGGCCGTAAGCCACAACCACGATGGCCACGGGCGCGATGCTCTCAAGCTGTTCGCGGAATTCTGTGTTGCTGCGAATCTTCTCCGGCTGCACAACCGCAATCCCCGCGGCCAGCGCTGTCTGCTTTACAGCGGGCGCGGTCAGCTGGTGAGCGCGGCCCACGGGCCGGTCGGGCTGCGAAACCACCAGCGGGATTTCGTGCCCCGCGGCGAGCAGCGCCTCAAGAGTTGGAACCGCGAAGCCGGGAGTGCCGCAGAAGACGAGTTTCACCGTTCTACCACTCGCCGTCGGCCTGCATCTTGCGAATCTTGCGCAGATTCAGGCTGCGCTTCAAGGCGCTCATGCGAAACAGAAACAATACGCCGTCCAGGTGGTCGATCTCGTGCTGCATGGCGCGCGCCAGCAGGTCGTCGCCGTCCATCTCGAACCATTTGCCGTGCTCGTCCTGGGCTCGGATGCGGACCTTGGCGGCGCGCACCACTTTCTCGCGGATGTCGGGGAAACTCAGGCAGCCCTCCTCCTCGTAGAGCTTGCCCTCGCTGAAAATAATCTCCGGGTTGATGAGCACCAGCTTCTCTTTGGGGACCTTGCCCATGCTGACGTCGATCACCGTCACGCGCTTCGGCACGCCCACCTGGTGCGCGGCCAACCCCACGCCCTGGTTGGCGTAGGTGGTCTCAAACAGGTCGGCAACCAGCTTGCGCAGTTCGCCGTTGAATTCAGTAACCGGCTCACCGGGCTGCGACAGGATCGGGTCGGGGTATTTGAGAATCTTAAGAATCATTTTCGCTTGCTAATAGCTCCGTATCTGTTCGATGTATCCATCAAAATTGCGTTTCATCTCCAGAATCGAGTCGCCGCCGAACTTTTGCTGGGCCAGGCCGGCGATGGTAAGGGCAACCATGGCCTCGGCGGCCACTCCCGCGGCCGGCACCACGCAAATGTCGCTCCGCTCGTAGCTGGCGCTGGTTGCCTCGCGGGTGTCGAAGCGCACCGATTCCAACGGACGCCGCAGCGTCGAGATCGGCTTGAGGTAGCCGCGGACCACGATGTCTTCTCCGTTGGAAACCCCGCCCTCGAGGCCGCCGGCGTTATTGTGCGGGCGGGTAAAGCGCGTCGGATGACCGTTGTCTTGAGCCGCGTAGTGAATGGGGTCGTGAACCTCGGAGCCGAACGACTCTGCCGCCGTAACGCCGCGGCCGATTTCAACCGCCTTCACGGCCTGCAGGCTCATCACTGACCAGGCCAGCAACCCGTCGAGCCGCTCGTCCCAGTTGGCGTAGGTGCCCAGGCCCGCGGGAACGCCGTGGACCACAACCTCAAAGACGCCGCCGACCGTGTCGCCGCTGCGGGAGACTGCCTCGACCTCTTCCTTCATGCGCGCCTCAGTGGCGGGATCGACGCAACTCAGCACTACTTCGTCTCTTGCGCCGACGGCAACGATCTCTTCCCAGGCAGCCGTGCGCTCCAGCTCCACGCGGCCCACGCGAATCACGTGGCTGGCCACTTCAATGCCCAGGGCCCGCAGCAGCAATTTGGCGAAGGCTCCTGCGGCCACGCGCCCCGTCGATTCGCGCGCCGAAGCACGCTCCAGCACGTAACGCGCGTCGGGAAAGTTGTATTTCAGCGCGCCGGCCAGGTCGGCATGGCCGGGCCGCGGCGAGGCAACCGCCTGGTGCTTGGCCGGATCGCCGGCTTCCACGGGCAGCTTTTCTTCCCAGTTCTTCCAGTCGCGGTTCACGATTTCTATCGCAATCGGCGAGCCGATGGTCTTGCCGTGCCGCACTCCGGAGAGCACGTGAGCCCTGTCGGATTCAATCTTCATCCGTCCGCCGCGGCCATAACCCTGCTGCCGCCGCCATAGCTCGCGGTTCACGAAATCAAGATCGACGGCGACGCCCGCAGGAAGCCCGGAGACCAGGGCAATAAGCGCCTCGCCGTGGGACTCGCCGGCCGTGGAGAAACGGATCATGTTGATTCCATTGTAACGGAGAGAACAGTTGTCAGTCCTCAGTCGTCTGGGCTTGGACGCTCGGTTGAGAGCTCTACCGCCCCATGAGGAACGCAATCTGCGACTGGCTCTCGGTAACGCCGGCTTGCACGCCCGCTTCCGCATAGAGAGCCATGGCTTCGTGCCAAAGAAACGTCGCTTCTTCCGGGTCGCCGATATCAGCCTTCAGCAGCGCGTATCCGCGAATGGCGTTTGCCAGGTCCAGCGGCGGAGTCGGCTCGTGCTTGCGATATAGGTCGAGAGCTTCTTCGTAGCAGGGCGCGGCCTTTGCGAATTGTCGCTGATCGCGAAGAATGTCGGCGACGTGCCGGATGGCGTGGGCCAGCAGCAGCGGATCGTCCTGGGCGCGGCGCAAAGCAACGGCATCGCTGCAGTGCCTGAGAGCAAGGCTGGAGTTGCCCAGGTCTCTCTCGATCTGTCCCAGCCCTGAGAGCGCCTGCGCCAGCAGAATCCTGTCGTTGAGCTTTCGGCAGCGTTCGACAGCCTGGGCGAAGTATTTTTTGGCGTCAGCCAGCCGTTGCGCGCTACGCGCATCGTGCCCGCGTGAAAGCAGCTCGGCTAGCGGAACAGACGTCATTGCGAAAGGGTACCATGCACGCGATACGCTTGTCGGCAACCGTCTCTATGAAGCAGAATCCCATTCCCCAGTCCCTTAGTCTTTATTTCAAGTTTCCTTCTTATCACTTACGATGGAGCCCATGACCTACTTCCTCTTCAAGACCGAACCCGAAGTCTACTCCTTCGACAATTTCCTGCGCGATAAAGAGACGCTGTGGGATGGCGTGACCAACCCCACGGCGGTGAAGCATCTGCGCGAAATGAAAGCAGGAACGAAATTCGTCTTCTACCACACCGGCGAGGAGCGCACCGCGGTGGGCGCCGGAGCCGTGGTGAGCGTGGACCCGGGCGATCCGAAGGTACCTCTAGTCCGCGTCAAAGTGGGCAAGCGGCTCAAGCGGCCAAAGACCCTGGCGGCCATCAAGGCGGAGCCGCTGTTTGCGGGCTCGCCGCTGCTGGTCATCGGAAGGCTTTCAATCGTCCCGCTGACCCAGGAGCAGTGGAAGTGGTTCCTGGGCTGATGTGCTTGCATTCTTGCTTGTTTCAGGATATATTACTGGATATATGGAGGGCGTTATGGGCAGCGCAGCGCAGACACGGGCATTGAAGAACTACCGCAAGCGCCTGGGCAAGCGCGGCATGGCGCGATTTGAGGTCCTTGGCCTCGATGGCGACCGGGAATTGGTCCGAACGCTCGCTCGCAGGCTTGCCGAGAATGGCGCCGAGGCCGAGGAGATTCGCTCCTCCTTGCGCGAAAGAATTGCGCCCGATACCCGCAAGAAGGGCGGCATCTATGAGGCGCTGCGCCGTTGGCCCCTTGCCGATCTGAACCTGAAGCGTCCGTTCGTTAAACCGCGGAAGATCGACCTGTGAGCCGCTACCTGCTCGACACCAACATCCTCAGCAACCCCACCAAGCTCGCTCCGTCGCAGCCGCTGGCCGAGTGGCTGACGGAACAGGCTAACGACGATCTATTCATTGCCTCGCTGAGTGTGGCTGAAATCTGGCGCGGCGTACAGGAAAAACCGGCGGGCAGGAAGCGCACAGAACTGGAGCGCTGGTTCGCGGGGCCGAATGGACCACAATCGGTCTTTGCCGGGCGAATTCTTCCCTTCGATGAAACAGCCGGGCTGATCTGGGGACGTTTGATGGCCGAAGGAACAAGAGCCGGGCGGCCGCGTAGCCCACTCGACATGATCGTTGCCGCCATCGCCGAAGCCAACCGCTGCATTTTGGTCACCGACAATGAAAAGCATTTTGCCGGACTGAAATTCATCAATCCGTTACGGCCCGCGAATTGAGGAGTTGTCTCACTCCCCATCCTCAAATGCGCGGCCAGGGAACTCAATACTGTCCGCTATTTCCTGTCTTTCCCCAGCCATCTCTTCGTATTAACCAACTGCCGATTATCGAGCGACCAGACTTTTCCCGTCAGCTCGTCCGGCCCCTTGCCTTCGCGAATCGATCTTTCGAATTCGCTGCTCATCGCCTGCATCTTGGCGTCCAGGTCGTCGATGAAGTTGAGCACCAGCGCTTCGGGAATCATGGGCAGCTTGGGCGAACCGAACTCCAGTTTGCCGTGGTGCGACAGGATCATGTGCAGGACCAGCGTGCGCAGTCGGTCAGGAAAGCCGGGCAGGCCGGCAATGGTTTTCTCCACCATGTCGATGCCCATCTGGATGTGGCCCAGCAGCGTGCCTTCGACGGTGTAATCAAATCCGATCTCCCAGCTCAGCTCGCGGATCTTGCCGATGTCGTGGAGAATCACGCCGGTCAGCAGCAGGTCGCGGTCGAGCAGCGGGTAGTGGGCGGCGACGCGGTCGGCCAGGTTAAGCAGGCTCACCACGTGTTCCAGCAGCCCGCCCAGCCAGGCATGATGAAGCTGCCGCGCGGCAGGGGCTTCGCGGTAGGCGGCGGCGATAGCCGGATCGGAAAGGATGGTGGTGAGCAGCAGCTTGAGGTCGGGGTTCGCAACACTGTCGACGCTGGCCAGGAGCTGCTTCCACAGCGCGGCCACGTCATAGGTGGTCGAAGGCAGCAGGTCGCTCTTGTCCACCTCGCCCGTTTGCGCCAGGCGGAGCTGGTCGATCTTCATCTGCAGGCGGTCGTCAAAGCGGGAGGCGCTGCCGCGCGCCTTCACAATGTCGCCCTTGTCGAAGTCCTTGGCGATGCGCGGATCGCCGGGCTCCCAGATGCGGCCCTCGAGCTGGCCGGTCTTATCGCCCAGAATCAGATTGAGGTAGGGCTTGTTGGTCTTGGTCGTCCGTTGCTGCTTGGCCAGTACGATAAAGAAACCGTCGAAGGGCTTGCCTTCGTCGAATGCCGCGAGATCGGCGATGTAAATGTCTTTCATTGGTATACCTATTGGAAAAACCAATGCCTTTCACGATGACGCTCAAGCATATCACGGCTGCCGGCGCGCCTGAACGATGCAAAGGAACCGCCGGTATCGATCCACTTTGCACCCGCTCGCCTGTCTTCTGCCTATCCGTTCTCAGGTTCTGAATCCCGGCATGTACTTATCGCTGGCGAGGCTTTTCTACCCGGGTGTACCATAGGCTCGAATTTGAAAAGCCGCGCAACGAGCAATCCAAATCTCTCCATCTGATGAAGGAAAATCTATCTTGCTCAAGGTGGAGCAGCTCATGGAGAATCATGCCCGGCCCGCTCAAGCGAATGAGGTATTGGACTTATGCGATCGGTTAGGTTTTCGACGGCACTCTTGACGGCTTTGATGGCGACGTTCTTATTCAGCCTGGTTTTGAAGGCGCAGCAGACTCCCTCCGCGCAGCAGGCGCCTCCAGTGCTGCCTGATCCGGTTTTGCGGACCGAGCGGGTGGGGACAGCTCCTCCTCCGGCACAGATATTCAAGGTCTTCCAGTTTCCCGCCGACAAGATTCCCCGCATCGATGGGGATGACAGTGACTGGGCAATGGTTCCGGACAGCTACTCCATCGGCCTCGACCAGATGCACGACGACGAGCATAAGCACGACAAGCCGGACCCCAAGGACCTGGATGTCCATGTGAAAGTGGGCTGGGTGAAGGGCCTGAACCGCTTGTATTTCCTCTATGAGGCCTATGACAACTACTGGGACTTTGCCGACCCCGGCCTGCATAACGATACCTTCGAGATCGTGGTGGATGGGGACCGTTCGGGCGGGCCGCTGATTCCACAATTCAGAAATCTCGGCGACCAGGATACGTGGGACGCGCACTTTTCAATGCATGGCGTGCAGGCGCAGAACTACCACATCATGACGCCCTACGAGGGAAAGGACTGGGCTCTGGCCTGGGGATGCCAGCCCTGGGACAAGGAACTGCCCTGGGCAAACCACGCGCAAAAATACAACTTCAGGCCCGGAGAAAGCGGAAAGTACGTGCTGGAGTTTTATATCACTCCGTTTGATTACGCAGGCTGCGAGGGGCCGCAGCGGGCGGTGGAATCCCTGCTGTACGAGAACAAGATCATCGGCCTCTCCTGGGCGGTCATCGACTACGACGGGAACAAGCAGAACAACGGCTTCTGGAACCTTAGCGCCGAGCACACCATGTACGGGAACGCGAGCTTGCTGCGCGAGTTTCGGCTGATGCCGCTCGAGCCCGAGTTTCAGAAAGCCATTGACGCGCAATGGAGCTTCAAAATCCTGGATATGAAACGCCGGCTGGTGGCGTTTGAAGACGAGTCGGTGGGAACCATCATCAGTTGGAAATGGGACTTTGGCGACGGAACCACCTCTACCGAGCAGCATCCGATTCATGCCTATCCGAAGGCCGGTCAATTTGTGGTGGTGCTGTACGTCGAGGGGCCGGCCGGAAAGTCTCGATTGTCGAAAATCTGGGATGTGACCCTGCGTTGAATTTGGCACAGAGCTGGGATGAAGCAGATATGTGGACCAGGCAAGCAGCGCTGTTGCGATAAAGGAGAATGGTTCCAATGAGTGCTGAAATGAGATTGTTCTATTCGTCCAACAAGGCGGCCTCAATGCTTCGCTGCGTCTCCATCACCTTGTTTCTATCCTTCGCGCTGCTCGCGTCCACTCCGCTCCAGTCCCAAACCCCGCGCAACGCCGGCGGGCGTCCGGTTCACAACGAAGCGGAGCGCGCCGCGCGCTGGAAGCAGGTGGCGATGCCCTACAGCCGGGCCAACCTCACTCCGCGCGAACGGCAGATGGTAGACAAGCTTGCCGATGCCTGCCGGCTGATGGATGAGCTCTACTGGCAGCAGAGCGATCTGGGCGGATGGGCGATGTATCGCACCACGCAGAGCGCGACCCTCTTTCAGCTCTTCAGCATCATGGGCAGCCGTTACGATCTGCTTGAAGACAACGAAACCTTCGTGGGCGAAGCGGTCATGCCCCCCGGCCACGAGTTGTATCCCTACGGGCTGACGCGGCAGCAGGTTGAGCACTATGCCGCCGCGCATCCCGAGATCAAGGAAGCGCTCTACGCACCGCGTACCGTCGTCCGCGGCACGCCGGACCGCCTTGAGGCCGTGCCCTACCACCAGGCCTATGCCCAGTGGCTTCGCCCCATGGCAGCCGACCTGCGCGCCGCCGCCAGGCTCTCGCCGGACCCGGCTTTCGCTCATTATCTCGAGTTGCGCGCCGATGCCCTGCTCTCCGACGACTACTATGCCAGCGACGTCGCCTGGCTCGACCTGAAGAACCCCAAGATCGACCTGATCTTCGCGCCCTATGAAACTTATCTCGACGACTTGCTCGGAGTGAAGACCTCCTATGGCGGCGCAATCCTGATCCGCAACCAGGAGCAAAGCCGCAAGCTGGCCCTTTACCAGGAGAATGAAGCGGCCATGCAGCAGGCGCTCCCGGTGCCCGACGCCGATAAGCCCTCGAAGCAGGGCCAGTCCACGCCCATGGAGGTAGTCGATGCGCCGCTCCGGGCCGGCGATCTGCGCTATGGCTACCAGGCGGTAGCTGACAATCTTCCCAACGATGCGCGCATTCATGCCGAAAAAGGCACCAAGAAAATCTTCTTCAAGAATTTCATGGACGCCCGCGTCAACCAGATCATCCTGCCCATTGCCCGTAAGATGCTCACTCCCGCGCAGGTCAACGATGTGACCGGCGACGGGTATCTTGCCGGGTCCATCCTGCATGAAGTCGCCCACGGACTCGGGCCCTCATTCGCACACATCGACGGCAAGCAGGCGGATATCCGCGAAGCCATCGGATCGTCGTACGGCGGATTGGAAGAGGCCAAAGCCGACGTCACCGGCATCTTCATGGCCAAATGGCTGGTCGATCGGAAGATCCTCCCGGAAAACACGCTGCATGCCATCTACGGCTCCTATGTGGCGGACATCTTCCGCACCCTGCGCTTCGGCGCTGGAGAAGCTCACGGCCGCGCCGAGATGATGGAGTTCAATTATCTTCTTGAACACGGCGCGCTCAGCCAGGGCGCGGACTTGCGCTATACCATCGACTACGCGGCCATGCCGGGCGCAATCGCGAGCCTGACCGAAAAGCTGCTGACATTCGAGGCTACGGGCGACCGGGCCGGCGTCGAAGCCTGGTATGCCAAATACGATGTGATGCCGCCGGCGCTCACCAAAGCTCTGGAAACAACCAAAGACATCCCCGTCGATATTACCCCCAAGTTCGAGCTTGCTCACGGTGACCGGTCGTGTTGTACTTCGCGTCCCGCGCTCGTGCCAGGGCATCATGATGCCGCGCACCGGCTTCCCGGCGCCATCATTGTTCCTGCTTCCGACTTCTTCCTGAACATCCCGGCCGGCGACAGCAACGACGGCCGTTTCCCCGCCGGAAAGTGGTTCTTCAACAACGACACCATCAATATGAGTGTGGCCGACGATGTAACGGCGAAAGTGCCGGTGCGGGAAGCCGGCGTCTATCACCTCTTCGTGCGCAGCATCGGCACCGCCGCCAGCTCGTTCCACGTCAAAATCGACGGCAAGGAAGATTCCGGGACTTATGGCCGTGGCGCGCTCGCCTGGCAGCGAGGTGGCGACTTCACCCTCAAGCCCGGCACGGTCGAGATCCGCCTCACATCGATCGTGCCCAGGCCGTCCCTGAATGTTCTGGTGCTGACAAAGAACGCCAACTTCAATGAAGATGACCTGAAGCCGCTGGAGCTGCCGCCGGAGGTCAAGCTGCTGCACGAGTACAAGATCGAGCAGCCGAATATCGTGAAATTTGGCGACGTGGACGGCAGCGGCAAGTTCGCCATCGCCGACATTACCAACGACTACTCCACCATCATGTATGCCAACGACGGGCACGAGCTGTGGCGCTGGCAGGCGCCGCCGGTGCAGCCCGGCGCTCCCAGAGGCAATGAAGCCGCCGGCATTTTGTGGGATTTCCATCACACTGGCCGCGACGAACTGGCGCACTGGCGGCTCATCGACGGCAAAGAATGGCTGGTGCTTTGCGATGGCCGCACCGGCGAAATCATCAGGAAAGTTCCCTGGCCCGCGCCGCCTTTTCCGCACGTGGATAACAACTACCGCATGGCGGTAGCAAAGTTCCACAAGGACTCCGACGGACCTGACACGCTGCTGGTGCTCAGCGATACCGGCGGCCTCATCAGCCTGACCGCCTACGACAAGGACCTGAACCTGCTCTGGCAGCATAGCGAGCATCGCG
>Ga0326727_10017505_pt1 | contig 14851 bp, 16 predicted proteins | sample MB2enrmetagenome_FD_207643 | JGI IMG/M metagenome (GOLD analysis project Ga0326727, IMG submission 207643) | Lab enriched peat soil microbial communities from McLean, Ithaca, NY, United States - MB29MY | ecosystem: Environmental > Terrestrial > Soil > Wetlands > Peat | place: USA: New York... | reverse complement strand
GCGCCTGCTTCCAGACCAAGAGCGCGATTTGCTCCACCAGCACCATCTCGAGGGTATCGACGGGCAGGCGAGCCGCGATCAGGCCTTCTAACAGACGCTGGAACTCACGCGGGTCTTCGCCCAGCTCAAGGGCGGCGTCCCAGAAGAACTGGGCGTGCGAGTAGAGCCCATGCTTGCGGGCGTTCCGGCTGGAGCGCCGCTTGCCGGCGCGGGTGCGCGGGCCGGTGGACCTCCTCTTCATTGGCGATTGGTGATTGCTGATTGGCGATTGCTGGACCGCCGGGTTTTCATTTTCGCTTGACATAGGCATTCTGCTTAGATCTTCTGGGCTATCGAGACTTGATTCGTGATTGGTGATCGGCGATTGCGAAACCGCCGGGTTTTCGTTTTCGCTTTCCATCTGTATTCTCCTTAGCTCTTCTCGGCTATGCAGCTTGGCTTTCCACACGACTTCTACCTAAATCTTTAACGCTAGCAGATTGAAATGGGACGGTGGGCAAGGGTGGGATGTGCGTGAACAATTATTTCTGGCCAATGGAATCAAGGGGCTGCGAGGGGCGAGGGGGGCATTAGGGCGTCACGGCGGCCAAAAGTGTGGCATTGTGACACACATATGCCTGGAGCTGCATGTGGACGTATGCGCCTTGGAGCGCGGCAGCGGAACTTGCGGAGCTGCTGCCTTAACCGTCAAATGAACGGTGATACGTAAACCCTACGCCAAGCGGGACCGATAACCTTTAGCGTCCTGGAGACTCGTTGCCGCGAGCCCGTCCGGGGCAACTTCCGAGTGGCGCGTGATCCGACCGGAGCAGCGCCAAGCCCTCCGGTCGCTGCCCCCCGCCCGTGTTTCCGCTCTTGCGTCCGCCGGTTGTTGTGTCGAGGGTTTTCATTGCCCGATACCCCTAAAACCCGCGCCGGCAGGGCAGCGCCTTCTCTCACAGTCGACAAAATGAGATATTTTGTCGAGAGTGAAGCACGGCGGAGGCTAAACGAGCGTTTAGATTTGTACAAAAGTTCTTGAGAGCTTTAGAGCTTCGGGATTACAATTCCAAGGTGAAAGAGAGCAGCCATCTGGACTACGAAGCGCTAGGGGCATGGTATGGAGAAGATTGGTGTCGTCCATCAGGCCGCTTTCGCCTTCATTGGTAATGGCCCACCTCACAGTCTCAACTGGGCCACCGTTTTGCAGCAGGCGCTCAAGCGCGTCGGTCGAGAGTGGGATGGAGTGTTGGGGCCTGAGAGTTTTGCACTTCGAGAGTACTGTCATCCGCCAATCAGCGACGATGAGATGTATGAGTGTGCATCTCGCTCCTACGGCACTCACCCTCGCACCTTAGTCATGCAACAGCGGAACCGGTCGTGCATCATCATCGATTTTTCTGGTGACAACATTCTTGGAAGCGGGCGATTGCTCGTGACCTACGATCCCGCTTGAGCCTGGGGATTTGACGGCTTAGGAGAATTCTCGATGCCATCGAAGGAAGACGTTCAGGACTTGATCAGGGTGCTGGGAAATAGGGAGGATTCAAATGCGCGCGCATGTGCCGCCGAAGCGCTGGGGAAGATTGGCGACGCTCGGGCGGTTGAGCCGCTCTGCGCAGCTCTCAAGGACAGAAATCCGGACACGTGGGCCGTGCGCTGCAGCGCCGCCGAAGCGCTGGCGATGATTGGCGATGCACGAGCCGTGGAACCGCTCTGTGCAACTTTCACGGACGGTAACGGGTATGTGCACTGGTCGGTATCTAAGGCGCTGAAGAAATTTGGCTCAGAGGCCGTTGGGTCGCTCTGCGTAGCTCTCAAAGATAGATATTGGTCCGTGCGCTGCGGTGCCGCCGAGGTGCTTGGGGAGATTGGCGACGCACGAGCTGTGGAACCGCTTCGCGCGGCTCTCAAGGACATCGAGGAAGTGCGCGAGGCTGCCGCCAAGGCGCTGGGGAAGATACGCGACTAGAGCGGAACCAGAGTTGCTATATCAATAACCCCGTTTGCGTGGCCCAGAGTTGGCGTAGTTCTAACTCTGGGGCGTTGCGCTCCCTCAACAGCTTAAGCTCGCCCCTACTCCCCACCCTCGACAAAATGATTCATTTTGTCGAGGGTAAGGGCACGGCGGGCCACTGAATGGTGGACTCAGAGCTGCCCACTGAAGCCCTGTGAAACGCCGCAGGGATCCCTTGATAAAAATCTGGTTCCTCGTGTATTGTCGGCGACTCGGAGGTTGGTCCACCCTCTCGCGAACAACCCCTGCCTTGTGGCCTACTGTTGACTAATCGCCAGCGGCTCTGCAAGCCGAGCGCTTTGACGAGAAACGGGCTACATGTGGAAGGGAGTATGCCGTCACCCCACCCCAGCCCCTTTCGGGGCGAAAGAAATCACAACCAAATATAACGCGCGTCGCGGGCGATGCCATGCTTCTTGAAAAAGGCGAGAAGATAATCGTGCAGCGAAGCGGTGACGAGAGACGCGTGGTCCTTCGCGCTGAAAATCACGTGGGTGACAAGATTCGGTGTGGCACATGTTCTTTCGCCCCTCTGGGGCTTGGGAGGATTCTGCTCGAGTTCCTTCCCCACGGCTCGCGCCATGGGCTACGATCTTTCGCCCGCTTCGCGGGCTACGGTGCCCAATCTTGAATTTTCAAGCAGTTCCGGCGTTCGGAGAGCGCCGCTACAAGAAGAAAATCGCGCGGCGGAAACCTCGATGACGGAGCCTTTCCGCAGAGCAGGGGGGCGGAGCCGCGTGAGACGGGCCCCTTTGGAAACGGATTTGGTGAGGGCCGGTTTGGTGAGCCGCCCGGAAGATTGGCGGTGGTCAGGTTACAACGAATACGCCGGCGTGAGTGGCGACGAACAAAAGGAGCGATGCGGGTTGGTCGTCGACCGCGTCAGAATGCCCTCCGACCCCCAGGCACGAATTTGATCACTCCAACACCAGCCGAAAAGACGCGGACCGCAAAAGCGGCGGTCCGCGCTTGTATCTTCTTTTTCCCATGTATTTGTATTTTGTTCTTCCGACGGTTTCCAAGGGCAATGAATCTCGCGTGGGGGAAGAGGAGCGCCGCTGCCTTGCTGGGGGGGAGAGCAAGGCAGCGGCCGGAATCAACTCGGAGATTCAGTTGGGGTATAACTGTATCCGTGGAGTTAGTGGAGTCCGGCGGCGGAGGCCGATCTGCGCTGAGGCCGGGAAGGCATTCCCGAGCCTGTCGGGTAGATAGGCCCCCCGCCCTCTTCTCCCACGCCGAGGAGAATCCGAGGCCGTGTGAGCCTGCATATTCAAGCTCGACGGGAGACGGCTCAGGGTCGGGGGGACCAGACCGAAAGCATAACTCCAGGAGGGTGTTATGAGCAACCTGGACACCTGTGGGATCGAAGTCAGTGCCAAGGAATTGGTGGTGAGCTTGCGCCGGCAGGGGGACTTGGAGCCTTTGCGAAGTTTCCCCAACACGCCGGAAGGCCATCTGATCATCCTTCGTTACCTGCGGCGAGCGGGTCGCTTGGTGCGCGTTTGCATGGAGTCGACCGGTCTCTACGGTCTGGACTTGGCGCTGGCGCTGAGCGGGCAGGAGGGCATCGAGGTGATGGTGGCCAATCCCCGCGCCGTCCGTCATTTCGCTCACGCCCTGATGAAGCGCAGCAAGGACGATCAGATCGACGCTGCGGTACTGGAACAGTTTGCCGTGCATATGCCCTTTAAACCCTGGCAGCGGCCCTCGGTCGCCGTGCTGGCCTTGCACGCGCTGGCGCGGCGCCTGCGGGAATTGGTGGAGATGCAGACGGCGGAGAAGAATCGTCAGCATGCGGCGGGACTGTCGCAGGCGATTCCGGCGGTGGTGCGGCGTGATTTGGCGCGCAGCCTGCGGGCCCAGGAACGGGCCATCGAGCGCTTGACCCGCCAGGCGCGCAGGCTGATCGCGCAGGATCCCCAACTGGCGGAGCGCTTTCAACTGCTCGACAGCGTCCCGGGGATCGGTGAAACCAGCGCCGTGCAGCTCTTGGGGGAGTTGGGCGTGCTGGCACCTGATCTGGAGGCTCGTCAGTGGGTAGCCTACGCAGGTCTCGACCCGCGCCACTACACCTCGGGAACCTCCGTTCATAAGAAGCCGCGTATTAGTAAGGCAGGTAATAAGCATCTGCGTCATGCTCTCTTCATGCCCGCCTTGGTTGCCGTCCAGCACGACCCGCACTTGCGCGCCTTCTATCAGCACCTGCTCGCTAAGGGCAAATTCAAGATGCAAGCCTTGGTCGCCGTCATGCGCAAACTCCTGCATGCTCTCCATGCCATGTTCAAAACCCATCAGCCCTACGACGGCTCCAAACTTTTTCGGCTTAAGTCCGCCCCTGCCCAGGAGGTGACCCATGTCCTCGTCGCTTGCTGACCTTCAAAAAGAAAGAGGTTTCCCACACCCTTCTAGAAAGAAAAAACTCTTGAAATCTAAGAGAGAATCTACCCGCTTCCCTCACCCGGGCCGGAGTGCGCGACCTCGCAATCTGGTACCATAGGAAATCAATGTGTGTACGAGCCGCTGCTGGAGGAGACAAAATGGGAGAACTACCGCAGTTCGATCTAACTGGGAAGGTGGCCCTGGTGACAGGGGCAGCACGCGGCCTGGGGCGCGCGATCGCGCTCGCCCTGGCTCACGCTGGCGCAGACGTAGCACTTGGATTGCGCGACGTCAACACGGGAAGCGCCCTTGCTCGTGAGATTGAAGCCACGGGCCGCCGCGCCTTACCGCTGCAAATGGACGTCACCCGCCTCGAACAGATCTTTCGCGCCGTCGATGACGCGGTCGCGCATTTTGGACGGCTCGATATCCTGGTCAATAACGCCGGGGGAGGGTTTAACAATCTCGCGCAGGATGTGCCCGAGGAGGAATTTGATCAGACCCTCGACTGGAATCTGAAGGGGACGTTTTTCGCCAGCCAGGCTGCCGGGCGGGTCATGATGCAACAGAAGAGCGGCTGCATCGTCAATATGAGTTCGCAGGCGGGTTTTGTGGCCTTGCCGACCGAATCCGTGTATTGCATGGCCAAGGCTGCCATCGCGCACCTTACCAAATGCCTCGCCATCGAATGGGGTAAGTACAACATCCGCGTCAACGCCGTCGCGCCCACGTTTATTCGTACTCCCGGCACAGAAGAGGCGCTGGCCGACCCCGCCTTTCGCGCCGACACCATCGAGCGGATTGCGGCGCTGCACCGGATTGGCGAGCCTCCGGAGGTCGCCGGCGCGGTCGTCTTCCTCGCTTCGCCGGCAGCCTCACTCATTACCGGTCACACAATCATCATCGACGGTGGCTGGACGGCACGGTGATCCGACGTCAAAATGGAAATCCCAGATGAGTTTTATGCCTCGCTAGCGATGCTTAGGTGGTGGAATCTGAATGAGCACCCGGCATGGCGCGTGGTGGGCAACATATTGCGCGGTGCTTCCAAGTAGAAGTTCGCCCAAGACAGAGGGATGGGAGCCGCGATGTCCTACGATGAGCAAGTCCGCGCCCTGGTCTTTGGCCTCGCCCACTATGGCCTCTCCGGCCTCACGTGCCCGGAGCAGTTCGGTGGATAGCTTCCTGGACGATCGCTCTGCGACGCCTGCGGCCGCCGCCAGGATTTCCTTACCCGGATGGTCAAGGATTTCATCCTCTATCTCGAGTGGCGTTGCCAGCGGCACTTCAACCACGTGCAGAGCAACGAGTTCAGCGTCCATGCTGTTCGATAGATGGATTGCCAGGCTTATCAGACTCTCCACCGACTCCAGGTCGCGCAAAGCCACCATCACTTTTGGTCTCTCCACATTTGCCTCCAGGTCATTATCCAGTCAGAACTACGGTGAAGGATAGTCAGTCCCGACAGGATTTGCAAGCCATTCGAACCAGCGGTGCTGTTCTAGTTTGAATGTAGCGCCGCCATCTTGGCGGCTCTTTGCCGGCTGGAAGCCGGCGCTACGCCCGAAATTAGGACAGCACCGAACCAGCTTAGTAATCGTTGGCTTCTAAGCCGAAGAGGTTTTGCCGAGGGACGAATGCGAAGATGGCTCAATGCGTGGTGTCTGCTTGTTCCGATGATGAGACACCAACCCTGCGTCCAAATAACTAAATAGAGGGAATTATTCAGTCGAGGATGCGGAATGCCTTATTCCGCATCCGCTCGCAGGCTGCCGGAGACAAAGGTTGGTGCGGAAGGGGGGACTCGAACCCCCACGGTCTTGCGACCGTCAGCCCCTCAAGCTGGTGCGTCTGCCAATTCCGCCACTTCCGCACAAGGACCTACAGGCATTGGCGTGGTAGTGGCAGTCCCGACAGCGATTATACCAGACGGCTTCAATGCGCGGTCAGAAAAATTGTATTGGTCAAGCACACTGTTTCGCGTTTTGCCTGGGAAGATGGAGCTGAAATCGAAAGCGTTTGGACTCTGCTTCGTCAAAAATCCGGCGGAGAAAGGAAGTTGTGTGCTGGACGATGCTGTGCGAATAACCCGCAGCCGCGAGATCATTCAAGTGCTGTTGCAGCCTGGGGCGGTCGAAGTCACGAAGTGGGGTTGCTCCAAGCGGCTCAAGGATTTGCTTTTCAATGACGCCCAAGCTTGTCAATTTAGTTGAGTCCTTCCATTTCGCTTTCTTCAGCGGCAACCATTTTTGCTCGACAAAGGACCGCAGCGGAACGCTGGCGTCTGGCCGAATGCTCTGATAAGGAGCAACTAATTCGGCTAGTTTCTGTTTCGCCTGAGTCTTTGTCTCGGCATCCAAGACTGTGCTGTGGTGGATACGGCGAGCGATGCCGTCATCGTCACGAACGGTTTCGTACCAGTAACCGCGCCACGATCCGCTTACAATGGCGACGTGCCCATTTTGAAAACGTGGTCTTGCCATAGGCGCACAGACTACACCGCCACGGCGCTGCCGGTCAAGCGATCAAAGTCAACTCGCCGTTCGTGTTCTGAATGACGCAGGCGTGGCCGATCTGCGTAGGTGCGGCGTGGGCGCAGGTTTGGCCGCGCAAGACAACGACGATGCGTAGCGCCCAAGCCTATTCGGCGGGACTGCGCGGTTTCGCGGCAGGCCATGAATTGCGGCGAACCACGAGTTGCATGGCTACTCGATCACCTTCAAAAACGCACCTGCCTTAGCTGCACAGCCGTGGCCACGGGCCTTGCCGCGGGTAGTGGCGTCATATGCACGATTCAGTCGTGCCAGACCACACGTCATTCCCGCGAAGGCGGGAATCCACTCCGCAAATCTTCGGAACTGAGCGCCTTACATAATGGATTCCCGCCTTCGCGGGAATGACGACAGCGTGGAGCGCCGATATCTCGCAAACGACGCCACTACCTTGCCGCGCCGTGCCTTGACTTTGCGCCCGCACCGCCGGATACTTGGCGTCGCTGATCTGCGCAGACGCTCCCACTTGCTGCGCTGACCTGACGGTCATCGCTACCGCGCGCCGTGAGGTGCCGCCAATGAACTGCCGTATTACGCTACGCAACCGCGCAACTAACCCACGTTCATTCGGGCCGGCCTATTTACCTTCTCCCCGAGCCATGAGAAGCCAGCAAGCCGGCCCCCTTTTCGTGCTGTGTGCCTTGGCCGCGGCAGGGATATTCAGCGCCCGTGTAGTGGCCGGGCAGGCCTCAAGCGAAAAGGAAATCGCTGTCCAGGAAGTTCAACCCCAGTTCAAGTTGCAAGTTCAGCGCAACATGGTGTTGGTGCGCGTGGTCGTACGAGATTCGACCGGCAATCCTGTGCCGAACCTGCGGAAAGAAGACTTTCGGTTATTCGACAACGGAAAGCCGCAGGAGATCGAGCAATTCGCCGTCGAATCTGCTCATGGCGCCCGCACTGCTGCGTCCGCGCCGCCCGCCAATGAGGCTCAAGAGGAAGCCTCTTCCGCCCGAGAAGCAGGGAGAGCGATCGCGCGGAATTACCAGGCGCTCTACTTCGACGACGTCCAAATGACGGTTGAAGATGTTGGCCATGCTCGCGACGCCGCAGACCGGTATCTCGCCAAGACGCTGACGCCCGAGGACAGGGTCGGCATCTTCACGACTTCCGGCCAGGGCAACTTGGATTTCACCGACGATCGCGCCAAACTTCGGGAAGCCCTGTTCAGGCTGCAACCAAGGGCGCGAATCTCAACCGGCATGACCGAATGCCCTGAAATCGGGGAATACCAGGCATACTTGATCGCCCGGCTGCAAGACCAGAATGCGACGGAGATAGCCGCCGAGGAATATATTGCCTGCGCATGCGGCGAACGCGACGGGCGGGCAGTCTGCGCACCACAGGCCCAAGCCTACGTCCAGTCAGAAGCAACACAACTTTGGAATCAGTGGGAGACCCAGTCTGAGGGCTTTTTGCGGGGCCTCGAGGAACTGGTCCGCCGCGTTTCGATATTGCCGGGACAGCGCAGCGTGGTTCTTCTATCTCCTGGATTTCTGCTCTACGACCTCGAGTGGCAGATCGCGCAGGTCACTGATCGAGCGCTGCGCTCGGGCGTGATCGTCAACGCCCTCGACCCTCGCGGCCTCTACACAATCACCCCCGGCGGCGATGCCGCCCATTCGGCGAACTTCATCCCCAGCCGTCCGGACTTAATGGCGAAAAAAGATGCGCTCATTCGCAACGGCCTGGCCGAGGATGAACAGGTTCTTTACGGATTCGCGGAGGATACGGGCGGCCAGTTCTTCCACAACAGCAACGATCTGGATCAGGGCTTTCGACAAGTGGGAACCCTGGCTGAGGTTTATTACGTCCTCGCCTTCTCTCCCCGCAACCTCAGATTCGACGGCCGTTTTCACAAGCTGAAGGTCAGCCTGGTGAACCCGGCGGGCTTCACGTTCCAGGCTCGTCGCGGCTATTTCGCGCCAAAAGCCTCCGAAGACGCGGCCACCCGGGCCAAGGAAGAGATCCAACAGGCCGCTTATTCAGTCGACGACTTGAAGGAACTTCCGATCGACGTGCACACGCAGTTCTACAAAGTCAACGCATCCGAGGCTCGTCTGGCCGTGCTCACCCATCTCGACATGAGCTCCGTGCGCTTCCGCGAGGAAAAGGATCTTCACGTTAACAGTCTTACTTTTCTAACTGTGGTTTTTGACCGGGATGGGAAGTGCGTCGTCGCAAAAAACAAACAGGTGGACCTGAAGCTCCGTGATGCCACCATTGCAAGATTGGCCCAAACCGGGATAACCGTGAAGACCGAGGTCGACTTGAAGCCCGGAACGTACTCGCTTCGTCAGATCGTTCGGGACTCCGAGGCCGGCCAATTATCAGCTCTTAGCCGTACCGTCGAGATCCCCTATTGAGAATTCGCGGGCTGGCGCAGGGCAAAGCTCTGCGTTTCGGATCCCGATGCGCTATTCTCACGCTGCCATGCCTGTCTCCCGACGCTATTTCGCACCCGGCCAGTTGCAGTTTATCACTTCCAGCGTTTACCGCCGCAGGAAGCTCTTCCATAGTCCCCGCCTACGCGGCGTGTTTGTTGAGGTCCTGCGGCAACTGCGGCAGGAGACGGGCTTTCTGCTGGTTGGGTGGGTTCTGATGCCGGAGCACTTTCACCTCTTGATCAAGCCCGAGCCTGCCGAGAGCGCCAGCGCCCTGCTGCAGGAGCTGAAAAAGCGAAGTGCGCAACAGATTATCTCGATCTTATCCGAGAACCAGCAGCACGCGTGGCGCCGCACGATGCTCGCCGGGTTTCGCCTGCCGCCCACCGTTCACTCCGACTCTCATTATCGTGTCTGGAATCGGCGCTTCTGCCCTTATAGGGTTTACAGCGACAAGAAACGCCTGGAGAAGCTCGACTACATGCAGAACAATCCGGTCAAGAGAGCTTTGGTGCAGTCGCCGGAGCAGTGGCCATAGTCGAGCTACAGGTATTACTATCTCAACGATTCGTCGCTGTTGAGCATGGACCCCTTGGTCTGATTTCCGGCGAGACGCAGAGCTGGCGCTCTGCCAGCCACGAAAAGAAGCGCCGAGAGAAACTGAACTACCTCCACAATAACCCGGTCAGGCGCGGGCCGGTGAGTTCGCCTCGGGATTGGCCGTGGTCAAGCTGGCGGTATTACAACTTGAATGACGTGTCCGTGCTCCGCAGGGATCGACTGGACTGAGCGGGCAGCACAGACCTGTCCCTTCGGGACGTCGTAGACTCCAAAAACCAGGAGTCTGCGCCAGCGCGCGGAAACCCACACGCAGCAGGCACCTAGATTAACCGCTGGTGAAATCGCTCAAATCAGGAGCTAAGGCGGAAATTGGGGGTCTGCCTGCAATCGGAGGGAGCGTTGTCCTCTGGCATGGCCGCGTCATAAACACGCACGCTGACCTTTGGTGGGATATGGAACAAGTAAGGCCAGAGGAACGGGTCGAAAATCACAAGCTCCTGAGCGGCGTGCTCCGTCTCAGCGCCCATGGGTTTTTCCCGGAGGTAGTAGACTTGCGAAACGTCCCTCTTCGCAATTCGCACATTGTTCGACGGATGCTTGAGTTCGATATCGGTGACAGACACTTCGCTGATTTTACCCTTGTGCCGCATTCCATCCTTACTTATCACCAGAACAGCTTCGTCTGATCCGATGTGTTGGAGTGCCTGCACGTCCACCCACGAACTCCTTCCACTGTAGACAACATCAATAGCCTTCGGCCCATCCGTGATCCGGCGGACGTTCGGGCGCTCAATAGTCATTGTTCCGAGTTGGGGATGTTTGCCGTACGTCCAGTAACTCAGTGTAACGTCCTCGTTCGTTAAACTAAGTATCCGTCCACTCACGCAATTTCCAGTCGTATCCAGGATTGTATACGCCCGTTTCCACGTTACGTGCCTCAAGGTTCCCCATGGGTCGGGGTTGGTAGCGGAAAGCACGTGAACCGCAAAGATCAAGTGTGCAGCGAATATTCGAGCGACAATCCGAACCACCGTCATCTTCCCCCTGCTGGAGCGGTACACCCGCCTCCCGCGCGGTGACAAATCTAACATACCTTGCCACGTAATTCGATAGCCCCAACTCAGCCGGACGAAGCATCTCCATGCCGCGGCGTTGTGGTACGGAGTGGAAACGACCTTGGTGCCGGGCGCATAGTCCGAATTACTTGCACCCGGTGCGCCATCCCCAGCAGTCCTGCGCGTTCGTTCTACCGAGTCGTGCAGAAGCGATACGCTTCACCGTATTTTTCAACATCAAAGTGGCCGCGCACTTGGTAGAAGTCTTGCCATGCGTCCGGCATAAGCTCACAGATTTCGCCGCAGCCATCGCGCTCTGCAAGACACCGGAACTCGAAATGCCACGCTCGTTTGCGTTCGTCTGGCTTGGCCGCTGGCGTGAGGGATGAGTCCAATTCAAAACCTGCGCGATACCCCATCAGGTCGTTTCGTTCTATGGAATACGTAGTCGAGATAACGTCCTGTACCGCTCGATTCGTAGGAGTCTCTCCCACTTCCTCTGCTCCAAATCCGCGCCACGCGCCTTTGTTCGACACGTATTCAATGCTGAACGAATACTCGACCACCACACCTCGCAGAATCTCAATGTGTGCCCATCCATTCCAAATCCTTAGCCCAAAGTGCGTCAGCATTGGATGTTTCACCAGCAAGCGGTACCAGCCTTTGTTAACGGGGATGTAGTACATACAATGCTCGAAATACCCATCCGCGCAGTCGAGCATGGCATCAGGGTTCCCCGGTGGCACCGTCCCAAATTCAGCGGCAATGGCTTGTGCGACACGATAGTCGGAACTGCCCACTTTCAACTTCTGAATGGACACGGCAAGCCTTTGCGCCCTTGCGACAGCGCGTTGGTTCTGGTGCCGCAAGTAGCCTGGCACAGCAGCACAGATCACTACGATGGCACTGAACCCAATCAGGATCGCCCAACGCACCGCATTTTTTACTCGGAGATTCATGGCGATGCTTTTGTGCCCATTCGCAGACACGGCAGGAATTGTACACCGCGCTCCTGCGGTGAAAAGCAATGTCTCCGCAGCACCGAACCTCGGCCCTCCTGGTGTAAATGAGCTACGAGGAATACGGCACAGGCCACGGCGACGATGTGGAGGCTGGAAAAAGCCGGGACTACGCGATAACGCGCAAGCGTTCAGCCGCCCTCGCGCAGTCGCACACGGCGAGATCGGCGTGGGAAAGAGCAATCACGTCGCGTGCCTCGCCCATCGGCTTAGCTTCAGGGAACGGTGCCGCCGATTCTCACCGAGCAGCCCCCCAAAGAGCTAAGTCGCTGGTGCGTCGGCCTGTGAGCAAAACGTGATAGTAACCGGCCTTTCAGCTACCAACGCAACTCAAATTCCAAACCGTATGTTATTGATTTTACCTATGGTTGTAAGAGGTGTACCAAGCCCTCAAGCTGGTGCGTCTGCCAATTCCGCCACTTCCGCACGAGAGGGAGGTAGCGTGGACCCCCGAATTTGAGGTCCGCGGTTTTTTCTTAGGCCCGTGAACGAACCGCGGACCCCAAAACCGGGGGTCCGCGCTACTCAGACCGCTCTTCTTACTTCTTCGCCGGAGCGGGCGGCGCCTGCGGTGTGGGCGCCGGGAAAGCAGGTGTCATAGGCGCGGACTTAACGGGCGCGCGCTCCAACACCGAACCTGAGACACCCCTGGAGGCATGAATCGCCAGGGTTACGGACGTGACAATAAAAATCACGGCCAGGCCCCAGGTGATCTTTGCCAGCAGGGTCACGGAGCCGCGAGGCCCGAAGGCTGCCTGGCTTACTCCCCCGAAAGCCGCGGTGATATCAACGTTCTCGCCGCCCTGAAGCAGCACCGTAGCAATGAGCAGGATGCTGGACAGGATGTGAACAATCTGAAGAACCGCCATCATGCTATGAAATCTCTCTCCGGTCGCCTCAGTGGCCCTGGTAATTCACCAGGGCTGTAAAGGAATCAACCTTCAAACTCGCCCCGCCGACCAGGGCCCCATCAATTTCTTCCTGCGCCATCAGCGCTCCCACGTTGTCAGGCTTGACGCTGCCACCGTAGAGAATCCTGACGCCGTCCGCCTCGCCTTCGCCGAACTGCCGTCGCGCCAGGCTTCGAATGAAACGGTGCGCTTCCGCCGCCATTTGCGGCGTAGCGGTGCGTCCGGTGCCGATGGCCCACACCGGTTCGTAAGCAATTATGATACGGGAAAAGTCGGCAGGGGTCAACCCGGCCAGGCCGTCCACGAACTGACGCGCGAGGATTTTTTCGGTTTCACCCTTTTCGCGTTCGGCCAGCGTCTCCCCCACGCAGACGATTGGCGTGAGTCCAGCCGCAAGCGCCGCTTTCACTTTTTTGTTCACCTGCTCGTCGGTTTCGCCATGATCGTGACGGCGCTCGGAGTGGCCGATGATCACGTGCGTGCAGCCGGTATCCACCAGCATCGCCCACGAGACGTCGCCGGTGTGCGCGCCCTCCTTGTCCCAGTGCATATCTTGCGCGGCCACCGCAACCTTCGATCCCGTGGCCGCCTCCGCCGCATCGGCCAACGCTGTGAAAGCAGGGGCCACCACCACTTCGCAGTGCTCGGCTTGCGCCGCCACTGGCTTGATCATCTCAATGAAATGCAGCGCTTCCGAGATGGTTTTGTACATCTTCCAGTTTCCAGCAATTACAGGTTTGCGCATATTCTCCGTCCTTGGTTAGAAGTAGGCAGTAGGCAGAAGGCAGTGAGTGAGCCTTGCATTTGCCTGAACAAATTTGGGACATACACCTCATGAGACAGTCTTTCGCCCTTTCCCCAGGTTGCAATCTTGGCAAAGCGTTTGAAGATTTTCCAATGTGGTCTTTCCGCCGTTGGCAACGGCTTGACGGTGATCGGCGTGGAGTTCGATGCTCGGGTGTGTAGCCGGACTCCTGCCGCAAGCCACGCAACGAAACCGGTCCCGTAGGAAAACCCTGAATCTAAGGCCGGGACGTATCTCTCGGCAGTCGGCTTCAGCCCTTGGTTTCTGTGATACGGCTTTCGGTTCCGCTGTTGGTTGGTCCCCCTCTGGACCGGTCTCGCCAGGTTCACCCTCGGAGTTGGCCCATTCCACAAATGCCATCAATGTCTTGCGCCACGTCCCCCATCGCTCTACGTATGTCTTGCCCTGGATCGTCGAAGGCGCCTCGAAAATCTCCCGGTATCGGGGCGCTCTTCCAAAGCGCGTCCAAACGATTGCCAAATTCTCAAAGCATTGTGCATCCGTAAATCGACGGGGCTTGTGTGGAGCCTTGGCTACTCCTGCAACCTCAAGCCCTTTGCGGAAGCTGCCAAACCGAATTCGGATTGCCACGTCACTGCTGATTGAATGCCGGTTAAAGTCGTCCTTCGTTAGATATGGCTTCCCAACTAGCGCATGAACTCGTTTCAACTCCGCAATGAGGTCGTCATTGGAAAGATTTCTGGCGGGTTGCTGTTTCATCTTCTGTGAAACAGTCTGACCCACATAGAGATGCCCCAATCCGGCCCTCTCTAACGCTTCCTTCCAGCCGCCGAATCGTCGACGGACGGTACCAGTTGCCACCTTCGGCCTGTAGCGCTTGTAGGCGGTCTTCGTCAAAGGCTCGTCGGCGGGCAGCAAGGCAGCGATTCGGCGCAATTCGTCGAGCAGTGCTTCGTCCGTGTATTCAGGAAGGAAGTCGATTTCGTAATGACTCATTGGCGCGATTATCGAACCACTGAGATTGTCCCTACAAGCAGCAACAGAAAGAAAGCTGCCTCCTGCCGACTTTCCCGTTAGTCCAGCCTCGGCGCTCGTAGCACTCGAACCTTGCGCTCCGTCGCCACGACAAAACACCCCACCCAGTCGGCGACATCCTGTTCTGTAAACAGTTCCTCAACTCTTGCGACCAGCGCCCGCCAACTGGGGGCGTGCAGGCGGACCAGCAATATGC
>Ga0326727_10017504_pt1 | contig 14852 bp, 13 predicted proteins | sample MB2enrmetagenome_FD_207643 | JGI IMG/M metagenome (GOLD analysis project Ga0326727, IMG submission 207643) | Lab enriched peat soil microbial communities from McLean, Ithaca, NY, United States - MB29MY | ecosystem: Environmental > Terrestrial > Soil > Wetlands > Peat | place: USA: New York... | reverse complement strand
TTGGACAGATGCGAAATGCTCCAAAGTTTCGCTCCGCGTCGGCTCGCGATACGCATAAGGGTCCCACACGCCTGCCTGCAAAACATCCGCTTCCACCACAGACAGAAAGTATGTGCCGTTCTTCTTCATCTTGTGGTCACCCGGTTGCGCCGGCGGCTTCCAAAACCCGTGGGTCGTGCGTGATCAGGTCCAAGGAATTTCCACCATAACTGTTTGTTCGAGAATTCAAGGGGAAGCCAACGGTCGGAGCATTTGCAAAAAAAGCTTTGCGGTTCTGTTGATGATGTCCAGCTTTCTTTCGCAGATGAACGATGTCAGCGCGGGTCGTTGTGTTACCAGCGAGGTAGAAAACACCTTCCGGTAGCGTAACAACGCCGCAAAGCTCCCAATGGCGCCCGACTGAACGCCGCAACTGTTCAAACTCGGAATTGACTACCAGCGAGTGTGGCAGCAGACAGACCAAGGTGCCGCCGGGAGCGAGCAGGTCCAGACAAATATCCAGAAAAAGGGCATCGCTATTGCGGTAGCCGAGTTCAAAAAGATTGCCCGGCTTTGCGACCCGTTCCAGAGGGAGGGAAAAGGGGGGATTGGCCAAAATTCCGTTGACCTTGCCGCGCAGATGATCGAATTCGGCATCGGCGTCGTACAGGTTGAAGCAGGATAAGTCCAAGGTGTGACCCGCTGGCGTCGAGAGCGCCAAAACCAACTCAGTCAGTCCGACAAGCATCCGATCGACGTCGTTGCCTCTCAAGTGACAAGACACGGATGCCCATCGACGAGATGCCTCACAAAGGAATGTTCCCCCGCCGCAGGTCGGATCCATCACAATGGCACCCGCGTGGATCGGAAGAAGACTGGCCATCGCCGCGGCGATGGCTCGTGGCGTGAAAAACTTCCCCGATCCTTCTCGAAAACGGCGTCCAACGAAGAACTGATACCAAGTTGGCAATTCGCCGCCATTTGGATCCCTCTCTACAATCCCATCCAGCATGGAAAGAAGCCGCTTGTCGTGCGCCACAACGTTCAATGCGGCAAACCCCCGTTCTACGGGGAAGAACGAAAAACCGCGACGAGCGGCTTTCTGTGTCTCCAAAAACCAGCAGGCTAAGACAAGAAAAGCTTCCTCGCCCTCAATCCCGTATCGCCGGAGAACAGCGTCGAGTGGACCTGTCGCTGGAGACCCAGCCGATGGCTCTTCGGTTTGGCTCAATCCATCAAATCCATGCAAACTAGGCTGTACCGCACCCGATAGTGCCGTGTTGGAAACAGTTTCTTCCTTCAGCACGGCGGTCTGGTGTGTGCGGACGGCGTATTTGCCTGGCGGTCGCTGAGCCTGAGTTGTGCGTTTGGACGCCATGACTTGCCAACCATTTTACACCGCCGCGCGCAGGCGGGAGGGTAGTTCCACGGCCAGCGCGGCTTTGAGCGCGGTCACGACTCTGGTGACCGTCAGCCCGTATTTCTCGCGCAAGTGATCGACGGTGGTGGCGTGCTCGATGAACTGGTCGGGCCAGCCGATGCGCACGACCGGCGTGGCGATGCGCTCGTCGCCCAGCAGTTCCATCATGGCCGCGCCGTAGCCGCCGGCAAGAACGTGGTCCTCCAAGGTCACAACCGCCTCGGCGGCGCGGGCGAAGAACGCGGTCGTTCCCGCGTCCAGCGGCTTGGTGAACCGGGGGTTGATGACCGCGCAGTCGAAGCCATCGGCAGTCAATTGCACGGCGGCCTGCTCGGCCAGACGGTGCATGTTGCCCAGGCCGAAGAGGGCGACTTTGCGGCCGGCGTTGCCGGAGAAATTGCGCGTCACCTCGGCCTTGCCCACCTCCAGCAGCGCGGGCTGGTCCTTGACGGGGACCCCTTCGCCGGCGCCGCGCGGATAGCGGATGAAGGCGGGATGATTTTGATGGGTGGCGGTGAACATCATGTCGGCCAGTTCGTCCTCGTTTCTAGGGGCCATGGCGATGACGTTGGGAACGCAGCGGAGATAGGCGATGTCGAAAAGCCCGTGATGGGTGGGGCCGTCGCTGGCGGAGAGGCCCGCGCGGTCCATGCAGAAAATCACGGGCAAATCCTGCAAGGCAACGTCATGGACGATGCAGTCGTAAGCGCGCTGCAAGAAGGTGGAGTAGATGGCGCAGACGGGACGGTATCCCATGGTAGCCATTCCAGCGGCGAAGATGACGGCGTGCTCCTCGGCGATGCCGACGTCGTAGCAGCGGTGGGGGAGGACTTTCTCCAGCGCCTTGAGGCCGGTGCCGGTCGGCATGGCGGCGGTGATGCCAACGACGGAGTTGTCCTTCTGGCAGAGTTTGATCATGGTCTGGCCGAAGACATCCTGGTAATTGGGCGGCGTGCCCGGGTTGGCGGGCAGCGTGTTGCCGGTGGCCGGATCGTAGGGGCCAAGGCCGTGGAATTTTTCCGGTTGATTCAAGGCGGCTTCGTATCCTTTGCCTTTTGTGGTCAAGACATGGAGGACGACGGGCAGTTCGCTGGCTTTGGCGTAGGCCAAAGAGGAAATCAACAGGGGCAAATCGTGGCCGTCAATCGGACCCAGGTAGCGCAGGCCCATTTCCTCGAAAATGAGGCTGCTGCCGTAGCCGCCGCGTCCGTCGGTATCCATTATCTGGCGGTTCTGTTCCAGCATGACCTCGGCAAAGACGCCCTTGAGGGCCTCCTCGGCCTTGTGGCCCAGCTTGAGGGCGAGGTTGCCTTTGGGGATGCGTTTGAGCAGGCGCTGGACGTCTTTTTGCAGTTGGTTATAGCGCGGATGGGTAATGAGCTTGTTGAGATAGGAGGAGATGGCGCCGACGTTTTTGGCGATGCTCCACTCGTTGTCGTTGAGCACGCCGATAAAGCGCTTGGTGGTGTGGGCGATATTATTGAGGGCTTCGAAGGAAATGCCGTTTGTCAGGGCGGCGTCTCCGAAAATGCAGACGACGTTCTCGTCGGACCCGCGTTGATCGCGCGCGGCGCACATGCCCAGGGCGGCGGAAAGAGCCGTGCCGGCGTGCCCCGCGCCGTAGCAATCATGCTGGCTTTCCTGGCGCGATGAGAACCCGTTCAATCCGCCGGTCGTGCGGATGGTGTGAAAACGGTCCTTGCGTCCGGTGAGCAATTTGTGGACGTAACTCTGGTGACTGACGTCCCAGACGAATCTGTCGTGGGGGGTGGAAAAGACATAGTGGAGGGCGATGGTCATTTCGACCACGCCGAGGTTGGGGCCGAGGTGGCCGCCGTTTTTGGCCAGCTTGGTGATCAATTCGTGGCGAATCTCATCGGCCAGTTGCTGCAATTGATCGAGCGTCAGCTTTTTGACGTGGGAGGGATGATCGACCATGTCGAGATAGCGGCTCATGCGGGTTCCTGGGAGGGGCTGAGGGGTTTGAGGCTCAATTCGCCTTTGGTGTTTTTCTCCAACTGCTGGATTTTGACTTCCGCCTCGCTCAGTTTAGCCTGGCAAAGTTGGGCCAGGCGGGTGCCTTCCTCGTAACGGGCCAGCAGCGTTTCCAAAGGCAAATCCTGCGCTTCCATCGACTCGACAATGGTTTCGAGCCGTTTGAGCGCATCCTCGAACGGCAAATTCTTTGCATCGGTGCCGGCGTTGTCAGCGCCCTTTGCTTTAGACATAAGTGCAAGTTACTGGAAGCCGGGCGCGGCGTCGAGGAAGATGTCGGCCGGGTTTTGAAGGTGCCCGGGAGTCACACGTGGCGGCTCCAGTCGCCTTGAAATGGAACAGGACGCCTCCATTCAATAGACCTCCAACCGCGGACGGGATGAGGAGGCGACGCGCGCCATCGCCGCCAGCGGGGACCGCAGCCGCAGCATCCGCAATACCCAGTATACCGCCACGGCGGCGAGGAGATGTTTGAGGGTGTGGCCGCTGATCCATCCGTTGGCCGCGTAAATCCGGGCGTCCAGCCCCTCGGCCACTTTGGCCAAAACATACCAGGCCGCCGCCAGCAGCAAATCGGATGATCTGGTGTAACGCGGACGAAACAGGAGCAGCAGCAGGGCGATCAGGAGGATCGAAAAATACTGCGCGGCCATGTAAGGCCAGAGGTTTCCCGTCCATTGCCACCACCATACACTGGCCGCGCCCGCGGCCGTCAACGGCCAGAGCAACCGCGACCCCGCATTGACGGATATGCGCTCGTCCACCGTCGCCGCCAGCAGGGCCATGAACGCCAGGGTCATCGGCAAACGATCCCAAACCAGCGTCGCGTCCCGCGGCGAGTCATGGTAGTAGCCCGACCCAAAGCAGGTCAGCAAAACGCCGGCAAAAAAGACAACGTAGGGAACGCGCTCGCGCGGTTCGATAAAGTGGTTGGGCCTGGCCAGAAAACGAAGGCCCATGACGCCCACGATGAGAAAGCCCGCGCTGGAAATCACATTGAGACAGTTGGGGATGCGGGCCAAGGTGCGTCCATCGGCGAAATGATGGTAGGACTGGGGCTGTCGCAACGGAGGCAACAGAAAGGCGGTGATAATTCCTCCCAGCGCCACGGCAATAAACGCCCAAAGGCGCATGCCGCTACGATCCCCATCCGCAATGCGCGTCAAAGGACCCCGCAACTGCAATATCTTTTGCGCATCAAACAACGGCCCATTCATATCCCCCCCGCCCGGCCTTCGCAACGATCAATTGGCGCCCGCCCCGGGGGGCTTGCAGGTTTGGAAACCTGTCCGATATTGGGCCGGTAAAGATGAAGATTAGAAGAATATATCAGGGCGGACGATTGGGGAACGTGGCGCCGGCGACGCCGCCGCTCCCGTCTCCGGCCATCGAAGACGGCGAGTTGCTGGACGCCTATTCGCAATCCGTTGCCGGCGCGGTCGAAAAGGCGGGCCAAGCCGTGGTCAATGTCCGCGTGGGGCGCGCCGCCGGCTCCCGCAACGGCGGGCATCCCCAGGAAGGCGGCGGCTCCGGTTTTATCATCGCGCCTGATGGCTACATCGTCACCAACAGCCACGTGGTGCATGGCGCGGGACGTATCGACGTGACGCTGGCTGACGGCCGCCAATGCGCGGCGCAACTGGCCGGGGACGATCCGGAGTCGGATTTGGCCGTCATTCGCATCCACGCGCCGCATCTGGCGTTTGTGCGATTCGGAGATTCGCGCAAGCTGCGAGTGGGGCAGATCGCCATCGCCATTGGCAGCCCCTTTGGTTTTCACCAGACGGTGACCGCGGGCATCGTCAGCGCGCTGGGCCGGTCGATGCGCTCGCAATCGGGCCGTCTGATTGACAACATCATCCAGACCGACGCGGCGTTGAATCCGGGCAACTCCGGCGGGCCGCTTGTCAATACCCGGGGCGAGGTCATCGGCGTCAACACCGCCATTATTTTGCCGGCGCAGGGCATCTGTCTGGCCATCGCCAGCAACACGGCGGAATTTGTCGCCGCCTGGCTGATCAAGGAGGGTTTCATCCGGCGCAGTTGGATTGGCGTCATCGGGCAAACGGCCCCGATTCATCCCCGGATTGCCCGATACCACAGGCTCAAAACGCCCCGCGGCGTCTTGATTTTGGGCGTCGAACCGGGCAGTCCCGCCGCCGCCGCCGATCTGCGCGAGGGCGACATCCTCGTCGAGTTCAAAGGAGAAGCGGTGACGAGCATTGATGAGCTGCAGCACCGATTGGCGGGGCGCGAAGCCGGCGTGGAATCGTCAGCCACTGTTTTGCGCGGAACCGACCGGCTGGAGTTGAACATCCGGCCGGCGGAGACGCCGGGCCGGGCGGCGGTTTCCTGAAGGATCAAAGTTGTCTGTTTTTTACGGGTTTTAAAGTTGCGGGATTCGGGGTTACACTGGCCTCGCCATGAATCGCAGCGTGAAGTTCCGCCTGGCGGCCCTGGGCGTGGCCGCCGCCCTGATGGGCGTGCTCATTGCCCTGGCTGTCGTGCTGTCCGAGCGCGAGGGCCGCGAGCTGCGCGCGCAACTGGCCACGGTCGATTCGGAGAGTTTCGGCATCTCCGAGCACTTCAAGGATTCCCTGCGCGAAGTCAACAATATCCGGCTGCGTTACGTCATGGAGCGCGACGCGGCCGCCTGGGAGCAATTCCTCAGCGCCAGCCGCGATCTGGACCAGTGGCTGGAGCAACAGGCGCCCAAACTGACCACCAGCCTGGAACGGGAATCCTTGCGTCAAGTCAAATCCGCCTACGACGATTACCTTGCCGCCGCCCGCCAGGCGCATGAGCGGGACCTGGAGCAGCGCCAACCCGGGGACGCGCTGGCGGAGTTCGCCAATTTCCGCGGGCAATCGCAGCATCTCTTCGATCTGGGCCAGGCCCTGGCGCGGGCGCATTACGAATCGCGCAACCAGGTGCTGGCCACCGCCAATTCGACGCTCACCCGACTGCGGCATTTGATGCTGGCGCTGCTGGCGCTGCTGTTTGCCTTGGGCATGGCGCTGGCGCTGCTGGCCTACCGGGACCTGGTCGTGCCGCTGCGCGTCAAGCTTGTGGAAAGCCAGTCGCTGGTCGAACGCCACGAGAAACTGGTCTCGCTGGGCATGCTGGCCGCCGGCGTGGCCCATGAGATTCGCAACCCGCTTACCGCCATCAAAGCCGCCGTTTTCATCCAACAAAAGAAATTCCCGCCCGGCTCGACCGAGGCTTCCGATGCCGCCCTGGTGCAACGGGAAATCCAGCGGCTGGAGCGCATCGTCACCGAGTTTCTCCAGTTTGCCCGGCCGGCGGAGCCGGAGTTGGTGGTTCAACCCGCCGACCAGCCCCTAAAAGAAGTCCAGTCCTTTCTTGCGCCGGAACTGGCCCGGAACAATATTCGGCTTTTGCTCGAAGAATCGGCGCCGCTGCCCGTCAAAATCGATGACGAACAAATGAAGCAAGTGCTCATCAACCTGGTGCAGAACGCCGCCGACAGCATCGGCCACGATGGCGCCATCACCCTTCGATCGCGTTCCGACCGCAAGGCTCTGTGCGGGGTGGAGTCGGACGTTGTGATATTGGAAGTGGCCGATACCGGGCACGGCATCGCGCCGGAGGTGGAGAAGCGGCTTTTTGACCCGTTCTTCACCACCAAGCCCAACGGCACGGGGTTGGGGCTGTCCATCGCCGAATGCATCGTGCAGAAGCACGGCGGCGCGCTCCAGTACCAGACCCAGGTCAATCACGGCACCACTTTCGGCATCGTTCTGCCCCGTGCCGCCGCATGAACAGCGCCGCGAAAATCCTCCTGATCGAAGACGACCCCGGGATCAGCGATACTTTGTCGCGTGTCCTGGCTGACGAAGGCCATGAGGTGTCCGTCGAGCACCGCGGAGACGAGGGTTTGGCGCGCGCCGCGCGCGACACCTTCAACCTGGTCATCACCGATCTGCGCCTGCCCGGCCTCTCCGGGATGGACTTGGTCCGCCAACTGCACGCGGCCCAACCGCGCCTGCCGATCATCCTGACGACGGCCTTTGGCACCACCGACACCGCCATCGAGGCGACCAAGTTCGGAGCGTATGATTATTTGCTCAAGCCGTTCGATTTTCCGCTGCTTATCGAGCTGGTGCGAAAAGCCGCAGACAGCAACCGGCTGATGTGCGCCCCCGTCAGCCTGGGAGAAAGCGCCGGGCGGCAGGACGCTTTGGTCGGGCAGAGCGCCGCCATGCAGGCGATCTACAAGGAGATCGGGCGCGTCGCCTCCAAGCCTGTCAACGTGCTCATCCGCGGGGAGACCGGGGCGGGCAAGGAATTGATCGCGCGGGCCATCTACCAGCACAGTGATCGGGCCAACGCGCCGTTCATCGCTGTCAACTGCGCGGCCATTCCGGAAACACTGCTGGAGAGCGAACTGTTCGGGCACGAGAAGGGGGCGTTCACCGGCGCGCAATCCCGGCGCATTGGACGTTTTGAGCAGGCCCATCACGGGACGCTCTTTCTGGATGAGATCGGCGACATGACGCTGGGCACGCAGGTCAAACTGGTGCGCGTGTTGCAGGAGAATCGTTTGCAGCGCCTCGGAGGCAGGGAGGATATTCCTTTTGACGTCCGGGTCATCGCCGCCACCCACCGCGACTTGGAGGCGGCCCTGCGGCAAAAGGAGTTCCGCGAGGATCTTTACTACCGGCTCAACGTGGTGGTCATTTCGCTGCCGCCCTTGCGCCAGCGCCGGGAGGACATACCGGCCCTGGCCGCCTATTTTCTCCAAAAGCACGGGCCCGCCATGGGCAATAGCGAGCCATCCATCCACCCCGAGGCGATCGAAGTTCTGCAGGCGCAGCCCTGGCCCGGCAACGTGCGCGAGTTGGAAAACGTTGTGCGCAAAGCATTGCTGCTGGCCCAAAATTACACGCTAACCATCGAGCATGTCCGCGCCGCCTTGAACAAAGCCAGCCTCCCGGCGTTTTCCCCGGCCCGCGCCTTTGGCGAATATGTGGACGACCTGCTGGCGTCGGCGCGGCGCGGCGACCTGGGCGACGCCCACGCGCGCGCGATCGACGCGGCGGAACGGGAGCTATTCGCGCGCGCCATTCAGGAAGCCCAGGGAAATCAGGCCAAAGCCGCGCGCTGGCTCGGCGTCACCCGCGTGACGATGAAGGCCAAACTGGTGCAGTTTGGCCTTTATACGGGCAATGAACAGGACGCGGCGTGAGAGCCGGACGTCAGGTCATCTTGCTTTTGGCTTCATCCGGCACGGTGACTTTTGTCGTGCCGACGTCTTTGATTTCCACCGTGGTGGTGCGATCGACGTCCCTGTCCTCGCCGTTGAAGGTGACAGTGCCCTGCACCTTATATTGGTATTTGGTGAGGACGCCGTCTTTGATCCAGAACTTTACAGAGCCTTTGGCGTTGCTGACCGCCGGGCCTTCGCCGCCGTTGCGACGGCCCCGAAAACTGAGGAGATCTTTCGCGCCGTCCTCCGTCAGGTCGCCGGAGAAGGCCTCATCGGTTTTGGCCAGGGCCTTGGTTTTTCCGGCCAGGTCTTCCGCTTCGGCGGCCGGCGCCTTGTAGGTCTGCATGCGGCGGGCCATAAACTGGAGCGGATTAAACCCGCCCTCGCCATTGTCTTTGAGCGCCTCTTCCAGCGATTTCCAGCCGTCCTCGGTCTTAATGGCGCCTTTGCCGCCCTTGACGACGGTTTCGATCGTGTTGTCGTTAAAGGAAAAATCGACATAAGTGAATCCGCCCTTTTCGGTCTTGCCGTGGCTTGGGCCGGGGCTGAACTGCGGACTTTCCGTGGTGGTCGTCCAGCTATAATTATTGGTCGCCGCCAGTTTTTGGGCGGCGCTGGTGACATCGTCTTTGGGTGTGGAATCAGCGGCCAGAAGCGTCCCGCTGGCAGCGAGAGTCGTGGCCAATACACATAGAGTTTTCATTACGGTCCTTTTGATAATTTTGATAAAGTTAATGCTACATGACTAATGGGAACCCGAGTACGGCTTGCATGTTGCCGCAGGAGCCGCAGGAGTCAAGCTCCGATTGGCTCCGATTGGCGCCGGCCCAAGAGGATCAAACGGCCGTGCCGGCCATGCCCGTTAGCAGGCGCATCCATTCAAAATCAGGCTTTCCCAATTCGCCGATCCGGTGGACGATATGGGCCAATGGTTCACTAGCCATTACCGGACATGGAACAGATTTTGGTTAAAGCGCTGGGCCAGGACGAATCGCAACTGACCGCGGCGGAAAAGCGCGATTTGCTGGCGCGGCTGCTCAAACGCCTGGCGCACGAAATCCGCAATCCCCTCAGTTCGCTCGACATCCACGTCCAATTGCTCGAGGAGGACCTCGCGGCCCTCCCACCGGAAGCCCGCAATCCGCTGGCCTCCCGCCTGGAAATCATCCACGGCGAACTGCACCGACTGGAAGGGATCGTCGAGCGGTATCTGCGCCTGGCCGGACCGTCGGCGCTGACACTGGAGCCGGTCGAAGTTCAAAGCCTGATCGACCACGTCTGCAACCTGCTGCGCGCCGAGGCCTCGACCCGGCAGATTGAAATCGTCGCCAAAATCGAAAGCGCCTTGCCGCCGGTCAGCGCCGATCCGATCCGCCTGACTCAGGCCTTGATGAACCTGGTCATCAATGCCGTGCAAGCGGTCGAACACAACGGCCATGTTGAAGTCACCGCTGGCAAATCGCCGACTGGCGACGCCCTTCTGCTGCGCGTGCGGGACAACGGGCCTGGAATTCCGGAAGACAAGCTCACTGACATATTTGATCCCTATTATTCGACCAAGCCCGAAGGCCATGGGCTGGGGCTGTGGATCGCGCAGCAGATTGCCGTGGCTCACGGCGGCTCCCTCTCCGCCGCAAACGCGCCCGGGGGCGGCGCGGTCTTGACACTGACGCTGCCGTTGAACCGGAAGGAAACAGCCGGTGGATAAGACGAAGGTCAAAATCCTGGTTGTCGATGATGAACAGGGGCTATGCGCCGGTTTACAGGAGGCGTTGCGACGCGAAGGCCACGACGTGGAGGCGACGACCGACTCCGAGGCGGCGCTGAAACTGGCGTCCGACAACTTGTATCACATCGTCATTTCCGACATCAAAATGCCCGGCTTGAGCGGGCTGGAATTGCTTTCACAGGTTCGCCAGCGCCATCGTGACACGCTCTTCATTTTGATGACGGCTTACGGCACGGTGGAAAACGCCGTCGAGGCAATGAAGCAGGGCGCCTACGATTACTTGCCCAAGCCCATTGACATGAAACGGCTGCGCGCGCTGGTGCAAAAGGCGATTGAATTCCAGGCCGTCGTGGCGGAGAACACCGAACTGCGCTCGCGCCTGCAAAAGACCTCCGCATCCGGCCTGCTGGTGGGCGAAAGCGAAGCGATGCGCAACGTTTCCCGCCTCATCGCGGAGGTGGCCAACAGCGACGTGACGGTCCTCATCGAAGGCGAAAGCGGGACCGGCAAGGAAATCGTCGCCCGCTCGATTCACGCGCAGAGTTTGCGGAGCGCCAAGCCGTTCATCTCTGTCAACTGCGCGGCGCTGGCTGAACAACTGCTCGAGGCCGAACTGTTCGGGCATGTCAAGGGCGCATTCACGGGCGCGGTGGCCACCAAGCCGGGCCGGTTTCAACTGGCCGATGGCGGCACGTTGTTCCTGGACGAGATCGGCGACCTCTCGCCCAAAGGCCAGGGCGATCTGTTGCGCGTGCTGGAGGACAGCGCCTTCCGCATGGTCGGCGGTTCGGATTTGATCCGCGTCAACGTCCGCGTCATCGTCGCCACCAACAAGAATCTCCAGGCCGCCGTCGCGGCGGGCAAGTTTCGCGAAGACCTTTTTTACCGGTTGCAAATCGTGCCCATCGTCATGCCGCCGTTGCGCGAGCGGGCCGAGGACATTCCCCTACTGATCGAATCGTTCTTCCACCATTTCACGGCCAAACACAAACGCCGCCGCAAGGGCATGTCCGCCGAGGCGCTGCAGCTCTGCCAGCGGTTTCCCTGGCCGGGCAACGTGCGGCAGTTGCGCAACGCCATCGAACGGCTCGTCATCACCTGCCGCGAGCCGGTGGTCGAAGTGGCGCACCTGCCCGATTTTCTGCGTGACTACGACCGCAACGTCACGACGTTCACGGTGCGTCCCGGCACGCCGCTGGCCGAGGTGGAGAAAACGCTCATCCGCCAGACGCTCACCCACGTGACCAGCAATCGCGCTGAGGCGGCCAAGGCGCTGGGCATCAGCCGCCGCGCCCTCCAATACAAGCTCAAGCAGTACGCCCTGCTCGATCAGAACGACCAACCGGCGGGCGATTGATTTAGTTCATCGCCGATTTTGCGGCGGCCATTCCCATTGTCGTTTTGAACCATCCCGATGCTGCACTTGCCTTGGCTGTGGAAGTGCAGCAATTGCGCAAAAGGTCCATCTTCTGCCAGGCTGGCAAGGGATGGTTCTGTTGTATATTGTTCTCTTTCAACACGTTAAATACATAATCGAACCCCATGGCACAACCTATGCGTTAGGTCAGGCAGGTTGTTTGATAATCGCAACCCAAAAGATAACAAAATAAAAGACTTATGAGTGAAACGATGAATCCCTTAGCAACGCCGGCCAAAACATGTGGCACTGCCGCCTGCGAAGCCAAACCTGTCACCGCCGCGCCCGCGCAACCGCAACCCACAGTTGCCGCGCCCGCGCCCGCGGCACCCTCGGCGGCCGCGCCCGCGGCGCCCAAAGCGTCCCGGCGGATGCGCAAGCATTAACCGGATATGTTAAGGTCACGCCTTGGTGTGGCCATTAACCACGGAAACCGGCGTCGATGGGAGGAACACGGCGCCGGGTTCCCTTTCCCAACGCGAGCATGCCGTGCGGGCATGGCATGTCTTAAAACCTCCCGGGTGCAAAGGCTGCACCGGGAAGAGAGTCTGTCTCACGGCATGGCATGTATGCCAAAACAAATCATCCGCTGACTTGCGGAAAGTAATGAAATGCCCCTTAATACCGACATGGACCCAGCGCCCTTATGAATATGAACCAATTACTTCAAAGTCTATTGAAACTTCAAGCCATTGAATTCGGCGAAATCAAGGAGAAGAAAATGGAAAAACAGCTTGGCGATTTGCGCACCCAAATCCCGGCGCCGATTCTCGCCCATTACGACCGCCTTCGCGCGCAGGGCAAAAAGGGAATGGCCGCCATTCGCAACCAGGTTTGCATGGGCTGCCATTTGCAGGTGCCGCGGGCCACGGTGATCAATCTGATGCATGGAGACGACATCCAGATTTGTGGCAACTGCGGCCGCTACCTCTATCTGGCCGAATCACAGGATCCCCAATTGCCCGCGCCCGCCCCAGCGGTAAAAAGCGCCGCCAAATCGCGCAAGCGCAGGGAACTGACCCATGCCGCCTGAACTGGCAACCAGCGCGGTGGGCGCCGGTTCCCTGGCGGATTTCACGCGGCGCGACTTGATCGTTGGGCAATTGCGCGAGCGGGACGCGGCGGGAATCATCGGCGAACTGAGCCGCATCCTTGGGCAATCGAATGCCGTGCCGGACGCCCTGTCGTTTTACCAGGCCGCGCTTAACCAGGAACTCTTGTCCGACTCCACCGCGCGATTCGGCATCGCTGTGGCGCACGCGCGGCAGAGCGGAGTCAAGCGGCTGCAGTTTGCCTTTGGGCGGGTGCCCGATCCCGTCGTTTGGGGTGGCAGAGGCTCGTGGCCGGTGCAACTCATCTTTCTGGTCGCGGTCCCCGCCACGGAGTCAACCCGCTATTTGCACCTGCTGTCCGGCCTGGCCAGGTTAGCGCAGAACCCGCAAGCCGTCGCAAAACTTCTCGCCGCCGCGGATGCGCCGTCCATCCTGCTCGTTCTGCAGGAAACCGGCCTGCCGTAAAAAGACTGATATAACAGTGCGGCGGGCCGACGCGTGCGGGTCGCCTGCGTGGTCAAATAGGGTGAGAGTGTGCGCGCAGTTTTGGCCCAATAAATGCCAATAAAAGGCATGTTTTTTGCTCGTTCTTAGGTTCTAGTTTAAATGATGCCTTTTGCCAGACATTCCGCAAAGAGGAAGCAAACCTTTCTGCATGGAAATGTCGTTGGGTGGTTTGCGTCAAAATTGGCGCTGGCGGCCGGTGTCCTCATGGCCTTGGCAGGGACAACCCGAGCGCAATCTCTTACGGACCTGGGCGCCACAGCCCCAACTCCGGGAGCAAACGACATCGCCCAGTTGAGCACCGCGGGCAACCAAACCTTTCCCGATAATCTGAATTACTACACTGATAACGCGGTGAACCACCCAAGCTCTGGCGAGCCGGGACAGAGTTTCACAACCGGATCAGCTCCGGAGGGATATACGTTGACCTCCGTGTCAATAAAAACTTCCGGGCTTGCGTCCTACAACGACATCAGCATTCCCCAGCAATATTATCTCCACATTTACTCAGTTTCGAGCGGCACGGCGACCGTGATCCAAACCTATACAAGCGGTTCGATAACGTTCGACGACGGCGATTGGTTGCAATGGTCCGGTCTTTCCTTTTCGCTGGCCCCGAATTCCACGTACGCCTATTCCTTCGGCCGCACCAGTTCCGGAACGGGATGGGAAGCCATGGGAGTGGCAAGCGGGAATCCCTACGCGGGGGGCGAAATCGGATTGATTCCCGTCACCGGCGGCGCCATCACGTTCGGCGGCAGTCATGATTTCGACGCGATTTTCGATCTGGGTATCACCGTGCCGGCCTCCGCCGCCGCCGCCACTCCCTCGATTTGGCCGACCGACAACCCGGTTTACGCCGGAACGACCGTGACGTTGACCGAGGCGGCCACTGGGCAACCCCCCCTTCATTACCAATGGCGGACCGACGGCGGGGGCGGCGGGACTCTGACCAACATCGCCGGGGCTGTCACGACTAATTTGAGCGTGAGCACCACGGGGTGGAAGGGGGGTGTGTATCTATACGATGTGATTGTTTCCAACAGTGTTGGCGTCTCGACGAGCGGCGTGGCGACCTTGAACCTGGTCGCGGCCAGCGCGCCCGTGCTGGTTTCGGACATCGCGCCAAATCCCGCGCTTGGTTACACCGGCAGCAGCGTGACTTTTTCCGCGGTCTTCAACGGAACAATGCCCATTTCGTACCAGTGGAAGGCGGCCACGGGTGGCGTCGCGACGAATATTCCGCGCGCCACGAACTCTTCCCTTACGCTGTCCAATCTGCAGTCCGCCAATTCGGGAAGCTACACGCTGCTTGCGTCCAATTCGCTTGGAGGCCCGGTTTCAACCAGCGCCGCGCGCCTGACCGTGGCGCCAGTGCCGCCGTTCGTAAGCGCGATGATGCAGGCAAATCCCGTCGGTTATTGGCGGCTCAACGAAACCAACAGCACTGCCAGCGGGACGTTGACGGCGGTTGACGTGACGGGAAACTACGACGGAGTCTATGGCTCCGTTGCCGCGGATGGGGT
>Ga0326727_10017503_pt1 | contig 14853 bp, 10 predicted proteins | sample MB2enrmetagenome_FD_207643 | JGI IMG/M metagenome (GOLD analysis project Ga0326727, IMG submission 207643) | Lab enriched peat soil microbial communities from McLean, Ithaca, NY, United States - MB29MY | ecosystem: Environmental > Terrestrial > Soil > Wetlands > Peat | place: USA: New York... | reverse complement strand
CCTTCGCCACGTTCGTAGGCGGACAAAAACCTCCGCCGAAGGTCATCTGAATACGCCTTCGCCATCGAAATTATGCTTCGCGGAACAGCGCCATGTTAAGTATACATCTAAAAGAGAAATGCTCTAGCAATTTCATCCTTGGTCCCCGTCTGATTCTTGGCGCTCACGTACCTGCCGAAGACCATCAAGGTAGCCAGAATCAACCGGCGGGCCGCCCTCGCTTTGGCTTGAACTCACTTACCCGGAACCTCGGCCAACCGCCCGTCATCTCCCAAGTGGTCTAGGAACTTCTGCGTCACTGTCAGACACTGTTGGCCGAGCAAACTCCTTCGCTTTTTCAGAGAACGCCGGAGCTTCCGAACCATCTCCGAGGCTGTCTTTTTCGCTATCTGCATGTGTCCGCGCGCAAGTGCCCCTTTGGCGTAAAGAAGGCGGTAATGGGCCTCTTGCTCAATATTTGTGAATCCAAGCCGCAACGCTACGGATAGCCGTGAGCGGCAAGTCTGCTGTGAACACCCATGAAGAATTGCCTGCTCCAGCAAGTGCTCAGAAATCCTGCGTTTGATCTCAAGGGCAAGGCTAGGATGCTCTGCTAAATGCGGTAAATAGGTGCGCTCTAGTCTCCGGAAATTTCTGGCAACTTCATCGTATGGAATCGACGACGCTTTGACTATTTCGAATCCAGCGGCACGCGCAAATTCCCGAGACACGACCTTCGGACTTTTGGGCTTTGAGTGATGGTTCAGATTCTCATTGACTGCCATCGTTTTGGAGCCTCCTGTACTATTTGAAGTTCCAGTAATCGCATCGAACAGATCCCCTGGTCCTTGCAGCGCTCGACGGCCAATCACCATCGTTCTTTATACAGGCCTCCTTACACTCTAGGCAGCGGCCAGAGCCGTAGACTGATCCGTTGTAGCCAGCAAGACCAGATATCAGACAAGCCTCAAAATGAAAGTCGCAGTCGAGTTCCTCCCCTAGCTCATGCATCGATGCGGCAATGCTCCCCGGATTCTGTTGTTCGACTGTTTGCGCGGTACGCACGGCAGCGAACGCTAGAAGGGCCAGCCCAGCATATTCACCGAGATCACCACCACCTGCGGTGGCCTCCCCCGTCCCAGCCCTTCCGGTCGGGTCCTTCAGGTTCACCGGATCGCCATTAGCGTACAGAAATTTGTGCAACGTCTTGGGATCGGTGAGGATTCCGTTCTCCGGGTCCATACTTACGAATCGCCCAGTTAGCGGGTTGTAGTATCTGGCGCTGTGGGGTTTTCTGACGCCCTCCAGAACCGAGGCTGCGCGCATCCCCAGCACAGTTGTGGAGTTAACAGCAGTTGGACCCGGATTCCAGGTCCGATTTTGACGTGGGAGGCCTGGACGCGAGTTTTCGCTTGGCTCACCCCAGGCTGGGATGGGCGGCGTAAACGACGCGCTCAAGGCTGACTGCATAGTCGCACCGATTGTACGACTTCGGGGCCGCACAGCGCGGCCTATCGCCGCCGAGGTTCCGGTCGTCGTCATCGACATCAGATGGTTCCCTGAATCGTAGGCCAACGACTTGCCGCTCGTGCTGAGAACACTTCCGTTGGCCCGGGCAGGGTTGAGGGACGCAAGCGCAAGAAGAGGGGGCATCCACGCAGAAGACCGGCATTGCCGCCCATTCATCATTCAATTTTCTGGCCCTCCCCGGTCCCCAAGGGCGAGGGACCGGGGGCACCCTCAGTGGAGTTTGGAAAAGATCATCGGACCGGCGCCACCCGCCCAGGGACCAGGGACCAGGGACCAGGGACCAGGGACCAGGGACCAGGGACCAGGGAACAGAGAGCCAGAAGCCGAAAGCCGGCCTACTGCCCACCTTGTTTGAGTACCTGCTCGGCAAAGAAATTCCTCACCTTGGCGTCGTCCTGGAGCATCTCGAGGTACGCATTCTGCAGCAACTGCTTCTGCTGGTCGTGCAGAATTCCGTGGATGGCCTGATGCACGCGCGGATCGTTCAACTCCCGCTGGCCTGCGGGTTCGCGGCCCGACAGCTTGAAGATGGCGAAGTACGAGAGCTTGTGACCGGGCGTCGAGAGATCGTAAACCGGCACCACGTCGGTGAACTGGTCCGGCTTCAGCTTCATGATCGAGTCGTAGGCCTCTGGATGCCGTTTCACCGAGGACTCCGGAACAAATCCCATGTCGCCGCCGTTCGGCACGGTGTTCGGATCCTCTGAGAAGTTCGCGGCCACGGTCGCGAAATCCTCTCCGCTCTCGAGCCGGTTGCGGGCCGCTTCAATCTTTCTCCTGGCGTCAGCCTCGCTGGTAATGTGGACAGGCTGGCCGTTGGCGGGGGACGTGGCGCCCACGCTCACCACAATCTGCGAAAGATGGTACTGCGGCTCCAGAACATTCCAGTCCGACTTGTTGGCCGCGTAATAACCGGCAATCTCAGCGTCGGTAATGTTGATGCGCGACTCGATCTCCTTGTTGAGCAGCTTTTGCGTGGTCAACTGCCGGCGCAGGTTCTTCTTGAACTCATCGAGCGTCAGGTTCTGCTGCTTGAGCAGGTTGTAGAACTGGTCTTCGGTATAGGGCGCCTTGATCTCGGTGAGTTTGGCGTTCACGTCTTCGTCAGTCGCGGTCAGGTTCAGCTTTGACGCCCGCTGCTGCAGGATCTCATCTTCGATCATCGTCTGCAGCACCTTCAGGCGCTGCATCTGCTCCTCAACGGCTGAGGGCTTCTGCGTCGAGTCGCCCAGGCTCGCCTTGTAAAGCCGGTCCAGGTCGGCACGCAGGATCTCTTTTCCGTTTACGGTCGCGACCACGTCGATCGGCGCCGATTTGTGGCACCCGGCAACAATGGGAACCATGGCGGCAAGAACAACGAGTGGGACGAAAGATCTGAGACGATGCCCGAAAAACGAGTCAACTCGCAACTTCAATACTCCTGCGGAATCGAATCCGCGCTTCCGAAACCGGAATGAGCCTGTGAGCACGCTCCCTGCGCGGTTCGCGGCTTTTCCCGGCATTCAAGCATAAATCTCTTACCCATCATGGGGATAGTCGATCAACCCGGGTTCCCGGCCGGCGCAGAACCCGCTGCAGGCTGCGCGCCTGCCGGCGCCGCATTCCGCGTACCCTGGCCACCAGGCGAGGCAGCAGGTTTCACCGATCCCGGAATGGCGGAGGGCGCCGGCACAGGCGCCGGCGGCGGCGGAGGCTGTTCGCCTGCGTCCCTCAGTGCGCGGTCGATCGCAATCCACAAATCGTCCCTGGGCACGGCGCCGTTCACTTTTTCACCGTTGATGAACAGCAAGGGAGTGCCTTCGAGGCCCAGAGCCGCGGCTTCCCGGGTCGAAGCCAGAACCTGTGTCTCATCCTGTTTCGAAAGACAAACGTTCAGAACCTGTTCGTCGAGCTTGCCGAGAGCAGCCTCCTGGCGCGCGATGCGGTCCAGTGTGGCAAAGCTCTTCTCCTGGTCGCGCTTGTCGCCGTCAATCTCCTGCTTATGGGCGTGCACGTAGTCAACAAAGTTCCAGTACACCATGCCGTTCTGCGCCGCCAGGCAGTTCGCGTCAACCGATGCGTGCATTGCCCATGGATGCATGTCGGTAAGCGGGCTGTCTTTGTAAATGAACCTGATCAGGTTCCCGTAGTGGTCGAGCGTTGCCGGGAACAGCTCGGCGTGCATGCTGGCGCAATACGGGCATTCCAGGTCATCGAAATTGACGATCGTCACCTTGGCGGCCGGATTGCCGCGAATCGGCCTGCCGGTAATGTCGATCGAAGCGGTGGGGTCCTTGGTCAGATCCCATTTCGTCATGTGAACGAGTGTCTTGTTGTCGCTCGAAATGAGCAGGTCGATCGTCTGGCTTTTTCCATTTCGCGACAGGATCACCTGAAGCGTGTCGTAGCCCGGTATCTCGCTGGGCGATCTTGCGCCAAGGTTTACGGCGATGTTCGGTTCCAATTCAAACTGCGATCGCACCCGGTTTTCGATCTGACGCTGAACCGCGGGGTCGACTGCGGGCAGTAGGGGCGCCGAAGGGGCGGGTTGAGCTTTGCAACCCACGGCTAGGCCGAGTGCGAGAAAACCAGCCAATAAACTCAATCGCGACAAGATGAAATCCTCTGAGGAAAGGATACCGCAGCGGCCCTGATTTTCCTGAAGATATGGAATGGACGCGCGGGGCGGTAAAAGGCAAGCAAGTGAGAGGGGCACGGGAGTTCCCGGGTCGCGGAGCAGCGTTAATACGGCTGAGGAAGGGCCGGATCGTGGAAGATCGCGGTTGTGCGCCTGACGTCGCCGACGGTGCCGAAGTTGGCCAGCGTAAAGCCGTAGAGCCACTCCTGCTCATTGCGGCTGGTCGAGCCCACGCTGCCAAGCTGGAATCGCCGGTAGCCCATGGTGAGGCCGCAACAGTCCCAGTTGTAGACGGCCTGCACGCCGCCGTACTGGATCCTGTTGTCGACAAAGTCGTAGCCTCCGTTGGCCGCCAGGTTAAATCCGCGCCGACTCTGCTTGCCGATCTCGAGGAAAGGCGAGACGATCTGGCTCTTCAATGTGGGGTTCGGCGTCTCCGGATTCTCGTACAAGGCGTTCAACAAGGCGTGGCCCACGCCCACCGTTGTGCTTCCCCAGCTATAGCCGGCAAACACATTATCTGCATTAAGCTCGCCCTTTTTGGGGTCGTAATCCAGATCCCACTGCACGCGCAGATTGTCGATGGCCTCAAATCGCAGCCGCGAGATGAGGGGCGAAAGATTGCGCGGCGAAGTGAGGAAGGTTGCGCCGGTGAGGTCGAGCGTTGACTCAAAAACATTGCGACGCCCGGGAATGACCGCGCCGCCGAAGTTGGAATTCATGAAGAATTCCTGCCCGATCTGCCAGCTTGCCCATTCGCGCATTGGCTGCGGACATTCGGCATTTTCGTCCGCGTCGCAGGGCTTCGGCTTCAACGGGCGCAGATAAAATCGCTGCGTAAGCGTAAAACCGGCTTCGTCGGTATTGGTCACAATGTCGGCCGGATCGAAGAGCAATACGCGTTGCGCCTGATTGCCGATGCCACCAATATAGCGGTAGGTGATCTCGGGTTCGATCACGTGCCGCAATTCCCGGTTCCACATGTGAAGCTGAAAATCGCGTTCGAGCGCCGGCGGGCGCAGGTCCAGCGATGCCTCAACGTCGGCGCGGAACAACGGATCGTGGCTAACGCGCGGAATCTGCTCATGCGCGCCGGTCAGGTCGGGGATCTGGCTGATGGTGTAATAAGTGGTGCGGAAGCCGGCCTCGGGCACAACGCTCCATCCGCCCGCCATGAAGGGCAGCGCGATGTGGGGGCAGAAATCCAACCTGCCTGCGTTGTGCACGTAGAAACGCGGCTCGGAGCGGTTGAGATAACTTGCCGAGGAGCCCAGTCCCCACTCGAGGGGCGAGGCGCCCAGAGGACGGTCGACCACGTCGTAACGCAATTCGGGCAGATGAAGGATCTTTGCCTCATCGCCGTTGGTCGAACTGGCGAACGTCTGGAACCGGTCAAACGAAACCCAGGGAACGAACCCATTGTGCTGGTGGGTTACAGCAAGGTCGCTCGCGACCTCAGAGCTGATGGCGGTGGAGAAGTTCTCGGCAAACACCAGCCGGTAAACATAGCTGGAGAGATACTCCACCGATCCCGCCACGCGAGTGTCGGGAGTCAGGTCCTTACGTCCCAGCGCCACCACATCCACGCCGCCCTGGTTCACCAGCGCCTGTCCGGCCGGAGCGGGGATGTGCCCGGGTGGAAAAGCGCTCTTCGCAGAAGGCGTGGCGACCGTGCCGAATTCCTGCTCGACGCCACGATCGAGCAAGGCGTTCCAGCGCGCGATCAGGTGGTCGTACCCCGGGCCCTTGTAGCGGAAGTCGCCGTTAGGGGCCCAGCCGCGCTTGCTGAAGTACTCGGCGCCCACAATCATGTCGATGCTGCGGTTGATGGCCCAATAAACCTGCTCGCCGATTACGTACCCCTTAATTGACGAGTTGCTCGGCATCGGCAGCAGCAGCCCGCTTTCGCGGTCGCCCTCGTTGGCCGGATGGCGCAGGTAGGGCAGGTAGAAGATGGGCAATCCCAGAAACTCGAACCACGCGTTCTTCATGGCCGCGTGCTGGTTTTCCAGCTCGATGGTTTTTGCAATCACCCGCCAGTCGGGGCGGGCAAGGCGGCAATTGGTGATCGATCCATCGATGACCCGGTAGCTGCCCTCGCCGGTTTGCAGCAATACGCGCCCCTTGAAGAGCATGGGGTTGGTGGTGGAGTATACGAGAGCCTTGCCGTTGCGCCGCACGCCCTGGGAGCCGTTGACGTTAAAAAAGCGCGCCGTGTGCATGTTCAGCCGCAGGTCGCCGCGCGTTGCGGTGATAAACACGTCGTTGGGGCCGCCGGTCAACTGCAAATGGCCGTCGGCTTCAACTTCTGAGGTCGACTGGCGATAGACCACTTTGTCGGCGCGCAGTATGTAGTTTTCGTAGTAGATCGTTACATTTCCGCTCAGCGTCCACACGTCGCCCACGCGAGACTGGTCGCCGGTCGTCGTCCAGTGCACCGGCTCGCCGGAGGGCGGCGTGGGCTGGGGCTGGGCTACGGGCACCAGTTCCTGTCCGGGATCGTCGGGGAGCTGGTCGAGTTGAGGCGCCGGCTGCGGGCCGGCCGGGCTGGATGCGGCTGCCTCGGCTGGCCCCTGCGGGGGGACCGCGTTGGTCAACGCCTGTCCGCCAACTTGAAGGTGACAGACAGCCAGCAGCGTGATAGATACTAAGGTACGAGGTCGCATTCTGACCAAGACTGGTGTCAGGCCAAGAATAACAAACGTGGCCCCTCACCCATGGGACGCGTACCTCGCCGCTCTGGCAGCAACAAAAGCCGCTTTTGCTGTTTCGCCGCCCGTTCACCTGAAGCGTGAAGCGGGCTGCGCTCTTTTGTTTCCGCGACCTATCTTCTCCTCCAAAACCAGTGGCACCGCCGCCGGGGAGGCTTTTCGGAGCCCCACGCGGCCCAATCTGCGGAAACGGTCCGCAAGCTGTGATCGCCGACGCGCTGAAGGGATCGAGGAGCATTGAGCACATCGCTGAATCAGCTGTCTGAACCGGCGTGGAAACAGGAAGTAAACCGGCGCGTTCAAGCCCACATGAAAGGCAAGACCGCTTCGTCCCAGCCCGGGACTGCCGAGCCGGCGACGGCCGTGCCCGGCAGCCGCGCCGCCAAAGCCGCTGCCCGAGTGGCCAGGCGCTTTGCAAAGGCGCCCAGTTACAACGAGATGCTGGCCACAGAAGCGCGCGCGGCCGTGGAGGCCGCCGAGGCTGCTGCGCTTGCTGCCCAGCAAGCTCACGCCAAGGCGCAGATGGTGCTGGCCGGCATTGAAGCTGCCGCAAACCCGGAGCCCGGTCTGGAGCTGGTTCACGACGCTTTCAGGGAGCAGCAGGTTGTCGAGGTTGTGCCCTTCGCGCCCAAGACGCCGGGGTTTGAAACCGGTTCGGCAAGCGAACCAGCCGCCCGGCCCTTCGCCATTCAATGGGAGTCCGATCTGCCGGAACGCAGGCCTGCATCGGGAAGCACGCGGGCCAAGCGCGGGCCGATGCCCGGGCACGAGACGAGCCTGTTTGAGCCGGAGCCGGAAGACTGGGGGCTGACCGAGTCGTTCCGTGATGAACCGATGCAGTCTGAGCCGCAGGAGATCGCCGTGATTGAGCCGGCCCAGCCCATCTTCGGCAATGTCATCGAGTTCCCGCGGCAGCTTGTGGCCACGCGCAAGGTGCGGCCACGGCTGGCCGAGGGTCCGCTGGCGTCGTCCGCGGCGAACGCACAGTTGAGCATCTTCGAGGTCGATCCGGGGGCAATTTCAGTCGGTCCAGAGGTGGAGATCCCGAAAAAGGCGGAGCAGGCCGCTGCGTGGAGCGTTCCCGAGTGGTCGACCATCAGGTTCGCGTCCGTTCCGGAGCCGGAACTGGAGCTGCTGGAGGATCCGGAACCCAAACCGCAGCCTGCTCCAGCAATTGAGCTGGCGTCGTTGAGCCGGCGGCTGCTGGCGGGGGTTGTGGATGCCACGCTGGTGGCCGGGGCCTTTTTGGCGGCAGCGGCGCTGGCTGCCAACAATGCCACCGAGCTGCCCGGGCTGCGCGCCGTCGAGATCGGATCGCTGGTGGCGCTGCTGGTTGCCTCGGCGGCGTACAAAGTGCTGTTCTTCACGCTGGCCCGGGCCACGCCGGGAATGAAATACGCGCGGCTCGCGCTCTGCACGTTCGACGGCGGAGTCCCCACGCGTGCGCAGCGCTGGGCGCGTCTGGCCGCTGTACTACTTTCGATTCTGCCGGTGGGACTGGGCTTTGCCTGGGCCATCTTCGACGACCAGCACCTGACCTGGCACGACCGCATCTCGCAAACGTATTTGAGGGTCAGTTAGCGCGAAGCTGCGAATCGGGAACATCGGCTGCGGTTGCGGAACAGTTCTGTCCGGTAAGGCCCGGCGCAAGGCAGCGCATCGAGACCGCCGATGTTCATCCCGAGGCCGAACCAGCCCTGGATCACTGGAGACTGATGGAGTTAAGGATGCGCTCGAATGTGGGGCGCATTGCCGTAAAGTCTGGCTCGGGCGCGACAAACACGAGATAGCGTATTCCCCGGCCCATGGGCACGCCGACGATCCAATCGTGCTCGCCGCGGCCATTGTTAGCCGACTGGTTGGTGCCTTCCATTGTGTCAACAGGCATGTCCCCGACTGTTATCCGGTTTACCGGCCCGGGTTCGAGCCCCGGATTCGTGCGCGCGAGTTCTTCAATCAGCGAGTTGAAGGTCTCCCTGAGACCGGTGGGATTCTCCGGCTTGTACACATCCGTCACCACGCCACAGACCAGCGTCTGCCTCCGGCCGCCTGCGCCTTCACTCATGCCGTCGGGCGGCGCCAGCAGGGCCGCGTTCTGGTTTCTCCGCGCCTGCCAATCGGATGGAACCGCCATGGAGAACCCGTTTCCCTGAAACGTCGTCCAGTTCTGCGGAGGGGCTGTATTGACGCGGACATTGGCCGAAGCGCCCCGGGCCGAGGTGTCCTGATTGGATTCGCTCGCGCCGGCGCCGCCCCTCTGGTTGGGGGTGCTGCGCCTCCACACCCCCGAGGCTACCTCTTGCTCAGTGTAGGCGTGCATCTTTGCAGCCTGCTCGTGGATTTCCCGGAATTCACTGGTGTTGGCGATGTTGTTCGTCCGCGGCTCGAACGTGGCAATTTCGCGGTCAACGTATTCGGTGCGGTTGCCGGGGTTGGGGTGGTCACTCAGGAACTGCTTGCCGCCCTCGCCGTATTTTGCCTCGACGATCTCGAAGAACTGCAGCATGGCCCGCGGATCGTAACCCGCGTCATAGAGGATGCCGACGCCCTCCAGGTCGGCCTGCCGCTCGGCGCCCCTCGACATCTTGAGAAAACCGAGCTGCGCGGTCATTCCGATGCCCTTCCCGGCCAGTTCGCCGGCCGCGCCCCCCAGCAGCACTCCGCCGGCGATCTGTCCGATACCGGCCATGGTCCCCACGCGCTGCTCTTTCTCAATATTGCAGACGGAGTGCTGGAGCACCACATGCGAGATCTCGTGCGCCATCACGCCTGCAAGTTGCGCTTCAGTTTCGGCGGCCTGGATGGTACCCAGATTGACGAAGATCGATCCTCCGGGGAGCGCGAAGGCGTTGATATCGGCCACATTGACGACGTGGAAGTTATAGGGCCAGCGGTAGCCGGGCGCCTGCGCCGCCAGCTTGAGGCCCAGCGCCTGCACGTACTGCGTTACCGGGCTGGAATCGGGCAGGACCGGCATCTCCCGGTAAACCTGCTGCGCCGCCCTGTCGCCGAGTTCGATCTGCTTTTCGGGCGATATGTTGTTCTTGCAGGGCTCAAGCTGAACCCGGGCTAATGCCGGTTGCACCGTCAGGATGCAGAGCAGGATGGAAGACATTCCGGCCGAGCGGATGCATCTCGCGAGCAGGGAATTCGCGTCTCTCATATCACCAATATCTTTTCAAAGAAGACTCTGCCAGGGAAGTGACGACAGACAATGACCATTCGAGGCGCCCGGCGACATTTCGCGCAGGCGTCGCCGCTCCGAGGGCCATTGCAGCCGGCCCCGGGTTGACGTCCCTCGTCCCCGTGTGAATAACTGGTTTGTTTCGCGAATCCCTGAATTCACATACCGATCGGATAAGACCATGCCCAATCATTGCCGCGTGCAAGCGATCGTTTTTTCGGTTCTTCTCTCGCTCTCGGTCAGCAGCTTTGGCCAGAACCAGCCAGTCCGGAACAAGCTAGCCGCCGCGCCGGATGCCGCCCGTCCCTGGCTGAACACGTCGCTGCCCACCGCCAAGCGCGTCGACGCCCTGATCGGGAAGATGACCCTTGAAGAGAAGGTTCAACAGATGCGCGACCACTCGCCGGCCATACCGCGGCTGGGCGTGCCCAAGTACGACTGGTGGAACGAGGGTCTGCACGGCGTGGCTTTTTCAGGCTACGCGACCAACTTTCCGCAGGTGATTGGAATGGCCGCCACGTGGGACGCGCCGCTGGTGCACCAGATGGGCCAGACCATCTCAACCGAGGCGCGCGCCAAGTACAACCAGGCGATGCGGGATGGTGACCACGAGGCATTCTTCGGGCTTACGTTCTGGGCGCCCAACATCAACATCTTTCGCGATCCGCGCTGGGGACGCGGGCAGGAAACCTACGGAGAAGATCCTTTCCTGACCGGGCGCATGGCGGTGGCCTTCGTCAGCGGCATGCAGGGAGACGATCCGGCGCACCTGAAAGTGGTTTCGACGCCCAAGCATTTCGCGGTTCACAGCGGACCCGAAAGCACGCGCCACCGCGTGGACGTTGTCATCTCAAACCACGATCTTGAAGACACCTATCTGCCGGCCTTTCGCGCCGCAGTGAGCGAGGCGCATGCCCAATCGGTGATGTGCGCGTACAACTCGATTGACGGCGCGCCGGCCTGCGCGAACACGATGCTCCTGAAAGATCACCTGCGCGATGCGTGGCACTTCGATGGATACGTGGTGAGCGACTGCGCGGCGGTAGCCGACGTTTTCAATGGCCATCACTACGCGCCCGACATGCCGCATGCCGCTGCCGATGCTGTCCACGCCGGCACCGATCTCGAGTGCGGTTATGCGGAGGGGCAGGCATTTCCGTCGCTGGTGGACGCCGTTCACCAGAACCTGATCGGCGAAGAGGATATCAATCGGGCGCTGCGCCGCCTGTACACGGAGCGTTTCCGCCTGGGGATGTTCGATCCTCCATCCAGCTACGCGTATGGGCGCATCGGAATGGATGAGAACAATTCGCCGGCGCACCGGGCGCTTTCGCTCAAGGCTGCGCGCGAGTCAATGGTGCTGCTCAAGAACGATGGGACATTGCCGCTGAAGGCGGGCTTGCGGAAGATCGCCGTGATTGGACCGACGGCGGAGCTGGTGCAGTCGCTGCAGGGCAACTACAACGGGCCGCCGCCGAATCCGGTGTATCCGCTGGTTGGCATCGAGAAGCGCTTTAATACGGCGCATGTTGTGTATGCGATGGGATCGAGCCTAGCCGAGGGCGTTGCGATGCCGATCGAGCATACGGCTCTCCATCCCGCAGCGGGCAGCAGCGAGTTTGGCCTCAAGGGCGAGTACTTTGCGTCGGAGAATCTGAGCGGAACGCCGGTGCTGACGCGCGTGGATCGCAATGTGAACTTCAACTGGGACAAGGTGATTCCGGTAAAGGGGCTGCAGCGCAACAACTACTCCGTGCGCTGGAGCGGCACATTTACGCCGCCCGCTGCGGGAGACTACCGGCTCGGCGTGCGCATCAACTACTGCTACGCCTGTGAGAATGCCGAGGCGTTCAGGTTCTATTTCGATGACAAGCTGATTGCGCAGAGCGAGTCGAAGGTTGGCGATATCGGGGCCGTCTTCGATGTCGCGCTCCACTTCGACAATACCCAGCCCCACGCAATTCGGCTGGAGTATTTTCACAAGACCGGGACGGCGGGGATCGATCTTGCCTGGCAGGCGCCGGCCAATGTGCTTCGCGATGAGGCGATCGAGCAGGCAAAGGGCGCGGACGTGATTATTGCGTGCGTTGGGCTTTCGCCTTCGCTGGAGGGCGAGGAGATGCCGATCAAGCTCGACGGCTTCTCAGGCGGCGACCGGACTGACATTAAATTGCCTGCCGTGCAGGAAGACTTGCTGAAGGCGCTTTTCGCGACGGGCAAGCCGGTGGTTGTGGTGCTGCAAAACGGTTCGGCGCTGGCGGTGAACTACGCTGCCGAGCATGCCTCGGCCATCCTGGAGGCGTGGTACTCGGGCGAGGAGGGCGGAACCGCGATTGCCGGGACCCTTGCCGGCGACAATAACCCAGCCGGCCGTTTGCCCGTGACCTTCTATCGCTCTCTCGCGCAGTTGCCGCCGTTTGACAGCTACGCAATGAAGGGCCGCACCTATCGCTACATGACCGATGCGCCGCTCTACCCCTTTGGCTACGGGCTCAGCTACACGACCTTCAGTTATGGCAATGTAAATCCGGTTGCCAGCAGCGTTAAGGCCGGCGATTCCGTCGCCATTAAAGGCGAAGTGAAGAACACGGGCAAGGTGGCCGGGGATGATGTTGCGGAGCTGTATCTTGCGCAGCCTCAGACCGAGGTTTCGCCGCGCATCGTGCTGGCCGGATTCAAGCGCATTCATCTCGCTCCGAATCAGGCGGCGAACGTGGTGTTCACACTCGACCCACGGACAATGTCTGAAGTCGATAGCGATGGGAAGCGCAGGGTGATGCCGGGCGAATACAAGGTCTACTTTGGCGGCGCGCAGCCGCTGGGAGACAACGCGGCGCCTGCGGCGACGTTTACCGTGAATGGGACGGTGGAGTTGGCGAAGTAGGGGGTGGATGTGAATGGAAGCCTCGAAAGCGTTTTTCTCGATCGCAACCCGAACCGGCGGTACCGGGTTGGAACGGCATCCTCCCTGGAGGACGTTCCCGAGCTCGTGCGTTCATGCTCCCCGCATTACGTGCTTTTGCTGGCCATCGATGCGACGAGCATCGGGAATGACCGATTAAGGTCCGTCGCAGGAAAGCTTCTTGACCGCGGCTTGGCCGGCCTCGACGTTTGGGGGCCTGACTGCGGGAGGGTCCACAATCAATTTGATCTTGAGCGCGACCCCAACGAAACTGATGGTCGAGTTGTGATGACTACCTGGCACGATGACGAGCCTCTTTCCGAGGCAGTTTGGTCCTTTGATTACTGTTCCTGGCCTTCCGAGGAGTTCGAGCATGACTGCACTGACTGGATCGCGGTTGCAGTAGGAAACGAAGTTTGGGAACAGGAAATCAAAACAGCTCTCTACGAAAGCTCAGAGGACGACGGGTAGCAGACACTGTATCTTGCCGGTTACCGGGATATTGCAAAACGACTCAAATCCAGCTCGCGCAAAGAGCGTAAGAATACAAATCAAAGAGGGCGCTGCGATCGGCACGGCTGAAGCCATGCCCTGATACAAGACCCCTTTCGCTGAATTCTTCGCCGCCCTGTGAAGGCGTGCTTCTAAAACGAGCCCGGGGCTGAAGCCCGGGTTCGTTGCCGATTGCCAATTCAGAGGCCTGAAGGCCTCTGCTCCCTCCCGTTTACCCCGCCACCGAGCGCATGGCGCTGATGCCGGCGCCGAGGAGCGCGGTTTCGTCGTCGGGCGGAAGGATCTCGAGTGAGTAGCTTTGCAGCGGCGTCATGCGCACCATGGTTTCAAGATGGCTGCGCAGGAGCGGAATCTCGAGGAAGTGCACGTTGTGGCCGGTGAAGTAGAAGCGGCCCGGGCCGGCCAGGTGAATGAACGACGCCGTGGCCGCGGCCAGCGCGCGGTGCCACAGGTCGACGAATTCGCGGCAGCGCTGGTCGCCCTTTTTCGCGTTGGCGAAGACCTCTTCCGGCTCCAGGTCGAGGAAGCGCAGCCGCATGGCGCGCTGGCCCATGATGCCTTCAAGATGGCCCACGCCGCCGCACCCGCAGAAGCGCTCTTTGGGGTCGAGGGTTACGGTAATGTGGCCGCCCTCCCACACGCCTTCGACATATGGCCAGCGGCCGTAGCCGATGCCGTTGCCGATGGTCCACACGCGGGTGAGCTTGTTCAACCGGCCGTGGGTTGCGGCCACGGCCGCGGCGATGCAGTCAGCGTCGTTGCCGCAATGCACCGGCGCCTGGATGCCGCGCGCGGCCAGCTCTTTGCCCAGATCTTCGGCCAGACGCATTCCCTTGATCTGGGGAAGGTTGGGCGAGTCCTCAACCACGCCATGGCGTACGATGCCGGGAACGGCAACCCCGATAGCGTCAACCTTCCACTCCACTTCTTCGGCCAGCGCCGCTACCTGGGTGGCGAGCAGATCGACCAGTTCGCCGCGAGGGATGGCGGCGAGGGCGTCGATGTTTTCATCATCCTGCGGGAAGCGGAGCAGCTTGCTGGTCAGGCGCTGATCTTCAAGCCTGCCGGCGACAACATGTTCGGTAATTACAATGCCGATTGCGGTGGTCACTTGCGACCTCCTTGGGAAATGAGAGCGGCTTGATAGTCTGTGGTGAAAATCAAAATCGCCGGAATCCATCCCTCAGGGGCTAAAGCCCCGAATTATTCTGCAGCCTTTAACGGCAGTCAGGGCTAAAGCCCTGACCTGCCAGTCGTTCCCTTTCAAAACAATGGCTACCCGGCCTGGTAACGGTGCAGCCGGCCCAGCCCGTTGAATGCCGCCACTTTGTAGCACTCGGCGAGGGTCGGATAGTTGAAAACCGTATCAATGAAGTAGTCTACTGTGCCGTCCAGCGTCATCACGGCCTGGCCGATA
>Ga0326727_10017501_pt1 | contig 14854 bp, 10 predicted proteins | sample MB2enrmetagenome_FD_207643 | JGI IMG/M metagenome (GOLD analysis project Ga0326727, IMG submission 207643) | Lab enriched peat soil microbial communities from McLean, Ithaca, NY, United States - MB29MY | ecosystem: Environmental > Terrestrial > Soil > Wetlands > Peat | place: USA: New York... | reverse complement strand
CGGAGTCCCTAAATGTGGAGGTCAGTGGCGACGGTCGCGTATGGTGCTTTGGGCGTGGCATCGCCGACGCCCAAGGAGACACAATTGCCCGATGGGAGCGCCTCGTCGCCCAGCTAGAGGGCACTCCTAAAGAGCAGCGGAACATCCAAGTCCTCCGAGGATTTCTCGACGGACTTCACAATCGTAACCCAGAACTTGTCACCCGCCTCTTGGACGCTGCCCTTAAACACGAGACTCTGGCGACATTGTACCCCGCTCTCCAAGGCTCTGTCCCTCTTAATGACGAAGGCCTGAGCCGCCTCATGGCTTCCCTTGAGCTCGGCAAAGCACATATTGGAACATACCGGCAACTGGCATGGGGCGGCCTCACGGAATCAATTACCCCGAAGGATTTTCAGGAACTTGTGCTGGCGATCGCCTCCAAGACGGGTGGGTGGGCAGTCGCGATGGAGATTCTATCTGTGCGATTTATCCCCAATAAGGAAGTGGACCACAGGCACCCACCAGAAGTCATCGACACTGGTTGTGAGCTTCTCCGACAAATCACGTTTACAAAGGACCAGGGGCTCGATGATCATAATTTGAAAACGGTCATTGAAGCTTGCCTTTTCGGCGAAAAGGGCTCCGCGATAGTTCGGGGGATATGTCACAAGCTAAGGGCCGCAGAGTCAAACCGCGACGCGCGCGCATACGATTATCCCCAACTGATTGAGGCACTGTTTAATGTTCAAGCGACCGCCGCCCTGGACGCACTGTGCGATGGTAGTGCCCAAGAGTGTAAGGTTGGTGTTCGGATCATCGATGATATTCGCCATCATAACAAGAATCCACTGGACCTCCTGACGGAAGACGAGCTTATAGGGTGGTGCGACGCAGACCCGACTGTTCGGTACACAGCAATGGCATCCCTTGTTACGATTTCACAAAATGTCGGAGACACTGCGACGCGACAATGGACGAGTACAGCGCTTCGAATTCTAGAGCGGGCGCCCGACCGTGTCAGTGTGCTGAAGCGCTATATTGGGCAATTTACCCAAGTCTGGGGGATCGGGTCGCAATTATCAGCTATCGAAGGGTACACCAAGCTACTTGACGAACTGGATGGGTATCCTGACGCTGCGGTTACTGATTTCATCGCCCAAGAAAAGGTCCGCATGGCTCGCGAGATCGAGATCGCGCGCCACTACGAGACAACCTTTGATCGGAAGCGTGACGAGCGATTTGAGTAGAGCTCGCGCATGTATATCGGCCGCACGCCATCTAGCTGAGATGGGCTATGCCGGGCACTTTGACCATAAACGGCCTACCCGTAGAAGTCGCCGCGGGGGTTCATCAGCCTTCGTTCCCCGATTTTGGGGATTCGGATTGAAAAGGCGCCTTCACATCAAATGACCAAAACCCGCCCTGCCATACCGGGCAGCATGTATATATGGTCAGTGACGTCCTGACCGTGACCTTTTCTCCTGCCCGCTGGCGCCCGCAGACCCCGGCTCTTCGGGGTCGGCGATTTCCCCACCGTTCTGCACCCGGTCATGTTGTGGGACGGCGGCACCAGTTCTTACCACGCAATTTGGGCCAACGTAGTTTGGCGAGCGGTCACCGGGCTTGGGTCCCGGCTTGAGAACCCCCGGGGAGCAGTCTTGTGGAATTAAGAATGAAGGCCAATTCTGAGACCACATGAATAATCGCCGCCAGCAGCGGGTTCAGAAAACCCATGGCGGCCATTCCAACCCCTACGCTGTCAACTGCCAAAGTGCCGGCGAAATTTTGCATGATGATCCCCCGGCAGCGTCGGGCGATTCGCAATGTTTCAACGAACTTGGAAAGATCATTACCGATCAAAATGATGTCGGAGCTCTCCCTGGCCACGTCGGTGCCCGATCCCATGGCGATTCCTACATCGGCCTCTACCAAGGCGGGCGCGTCATTGATGCCGTCCCCGACCATGGCGACTTTTCGACCTTTCCCGCGCAGCTCCCTGACCCACTTCGCCTTCTGCTCGGGCAGGAGTTCGCCAATCATTTCATCCACGCCAAGATCCCGCCCCACGCAGGTGGTGGCGGCTTGCGTATCTCCGCTCAGCAGAACCGTCCGCAAGCCCATTCGTCTCATCGCCGCAACGGCACGCTTCGCTTCGGGACGCAAAACATCTGCAATGCGGATGCTTCCCAAAACCTGTCTCCCTCGCGCGACATAAACTTCTGAGACGCCCCCGAGGCCGTCGCCATGGAAAGACGGAATGCTTCTCACGCCCCGCTCCACCAAAAGTGTTCGGCTGCCCACCAGAATCTCCTCACCCTGTGACGTCGCCCGGATTCCCCTTCCTGGCGTATAGGAGAATTCATCGGGCTCGACGATAGGGACGTCGAGCTCTGTGGCCTTGGCATTGATCGCCTTGGCGAGGGGGTGTTCGGATTTGCGCTCGGCCATGCTGGCCGCGGCGATGATCTGCGGCACCGTGAAACCATCGCACGAGACAACCTCGCGAATCTGCGGAGTTCCGAATGTCAAGGTGCCGGTCTTGTCCAAAAGCACGGTATCCACGACGGCCAGTGCTTCCAAGTAGAGCCCGCCTTTAATGATCGCCCCGTGATGCGCAGCGCGACCGATCGCGCCGAGTATGGCCAAGGGTGTTCCCGCCGCGATGCCACAGGCACCCGCGACGATGACCACCGAAATCGTCGATCGGGCGTTGTGCGTGATGACGAAGGTCAGAGCCGCCGCCCCCAGCGCAAAATACACCAGGTAGCCGGCCAGGCGGTCCGCCGTTTTCTGGATCGGAGCCCGCGACTTCTCGGCGCGTTCCACGGCTTCGATGATCCTTCCAAAGGTAGTGTCGCGGCCCAGTTTTTGCGCTTCGATTTCAAGGGCGCCCGAATGGTTAATGGTTCCGGCGTAGACGAAGTCGCCCGCCGCTTTTTCCACCGGCATCGCCTCACCCGTAATGGCTGCCTGCTCTACAAATGAACGTCCGCCCAGCACAGCGCCATCAACGGGAATATGCCCCCCCGGCTTCACAATCACTGTGTCACCGGCTCGAACGTGGTCAGCGGAAATTTCGGTTTCTTCACCGTTACGCCGAACGAGGACGGTTCTGGGAAGGAAATCGAGCAGGTCCTGGATTGCCCGCCGCCCCCGGCCGACCGTAAGGCCCTCCAGCACTTCGGCGGCGAGGACGAAGCCGGTGATCACCAGCACCGTGAAGAACTCCCCGATGGCCAAAGCCGCCAGTAGCGCAATGGTCATCGAGAGTTCCATCGTCATTTTTCGTTCGATGATATTTTCGATGGCCTCCTTGAAAATGGGATACCCCCCAATCAAAGTGGCCGCGATACCAATGACGCTGATACGGGGATAAGGCTCCCACACGCGAAACCATACGGCGGCAGCAGCGAGGGCCACAAAAGCAATGCGCGCGAGGTCGATCCATTCGAACCCGTGCTCATGTTCCGCGTGCTCCCGGCTCTCGTCCGTGTCCTTCACGTCAATGGAGTTTCGGCTCATGTTGGACTGATGACCCGTTATGCGGCTTTCTTCGGCCATTTGCGGAGCGCCCATATCACTCTCCCCACCCGTTAATCGGGAGCTGGTCATTTCAAGTAAGACTTCACCATGGCGATGACTTCGTCGGCGGCCGCGAGTTGTTCCGAACTGGGCTTTTGCTTCCCATTGAGGACGTGACTTCTGACGTGGCCCTCCAGGAGCTCGGCAATCAGACTGTTCATTGCCCCTCTTGCGGCACTCATCAGCTGCAAAACGTCGGAGCAATCACGCTCTTCGGTGAGAGCCCGCACAAGAGCTTTCACCTGCCCTTGAATGCGCTTGGCCCGGAGAAGCAGTTCCTTCTTATTTTTGATCGTGTGGCTCATGGTTTCAGATTCTTTCAGCTATACTATACCCAGTATGGTATGTCAAGTGGTAGGCGCACGGCAAGCCTTACCCTACAACCGGGCAGTGCCGCGTGGCCATTATCAAGAATTGGAGGTTACAGCGCGCTAGGAGCGGGTTATTTCAAATATGACTTTACCATGGCGATCACTTCGTCGGCGGCCGCGACCTGTTCCGAAGTGGGCTTTTGCTTTTCATTGAGGACGTGGCTCCGGATGTGGCCCTCTAGGAGCTCGGCCATCAGACTGTTCATTGCCCCTCTTGCAGCACTCATCAGTTGCAAAACGTCGGAGCAGTCGCGCTCTTCGTTGAGGGCCCGCACCAGGGCTTCAACCTGCCCTTGGATGCGCTTGGCCCTGAGAAGCAGTTCCTTCTTATCTTTGATCGTGTGGCTCATGTTTCCAGCTTCCTTTCCATAATGCCATACCTGGTATGGTATTATCAATTTTTATCATCTTCTCCCCCATCTCCCAGTAGAATAACGCTCCGTGCCCTGTAACTGCACTTCCAAATTTCGACGTTCCTTCGCGCCTTCCGTGCTCGTGCTCTTGCAGTTGCACATTCTCGGGGTAGCTATGCTCCACTGGCACGGCGAGGCGACGGCGCCGTGGCATGGCCGGTGGATTTCCGGTTGCGATGCTCAGCCGTCTCCGCCATCCGATAGTAATCTCCTTTGCACCGCGTGCCAGATCGTCCACAGCAGCGCCGTTCAACCTGCCAATGTTGTGCAGGTCCTTCCCTCATCGCTTTCGGTTCCTCTGATTCGGCGATTGACGCCCAGCCAATACCGCTCGGAGTTGCCGGCCATGAGCTACGGCCGCGCGCCTCCCCTTGTCTAGGACCTCCTTCCCAGCTTGTTCGGTTGACCCTCCGATCATTTAATGGTGCGGGGTGATCGACCAATTTTTCCAACACCTGCAACGTGAGGGATTAGCGATGATGAACCACAACAGCATTTGCTCGAGGGCAAAGCACCGGGGGTTACTGGGGGCGGCGATATTCCTGCTGGGTTGGACGGCGGGCAGCATGGCCGCGCGCGCCCAACAAGTTCCACCCCTCGCGCGTGTTGACCTTGAGCAGGCCATTCAGCTCGCCATCAAACACAATCACGCGTTGAAGGCGGCGGAAAACACGATTCAACAGAGCGAGGCGCAGGAAACTACGGCGGCCATTCGCCCCAACCCGGTCTTCACCTATGACGATTTGTACGTTCCCTTTTTCAGCCCGAGCCAGCTTAACGGTTCCACCCTGGATAACATCACGGAATTCGACCTGGGCTTCACCTACACCTTTGAGCGCGGGCACAAACGCCAGGCCCGCATCAATGCCGCAAAAGACGCCACTGCCGTCACGCGTTCGCAGGTGAAGGACAATGAGCGCGGCTTGACTTATAACGTGGCCCAGCAATTTGTGAACGTCCTGCTGGCCAAGGCGGACCTGGATTTTGCCAACCAGGACCTGGCAAGCTTCCAGCAAACCGTGGACCTCAGCACGCACCAGTTCACGGCCGGAGCGATGAGCGAAGCCGACCTGCTGAAGATCAAGCTGCAACTTCTGCAATTCCAAACCGATGTCAGCGCGGCGAAGCTGGCGCTGGTGCAGTCCCTTTTGGGCTTACGCGAACTGCTGGGTTTCGAGTCGGTCCCCCCCGATTACGACGTCGTCGGCGATTTGGCCTATGCTCCATTGCACGGCAACCAGGAGGATTTGCAGTCCCTGGCGCTCAAGCAGCGCCCTGACCTGATGGCGGCCCAACTGGGGGTGGCGGCTTCCCAGAGCCAATACCAACTGGCGAAGGCCAACCGCGCGCGGAGTTTGTCCACCACCTTTGACTACACGCACGTTTCCGCCCTGAACAGCGCGGGATTTACCATCAATATGGAAATTCCCATCTATGACCGCAACCAGGGCGAGATTGCGCGCACCCACACCGCCATCACCCAGGCCAATGAACTGCAATCAGCCGCCACCGAAACCGTAATGACGGACGTGGCCAACGCCTACCAGACGATGAAAGTCAACGACCAGATTGTCCAGCTCTACAAGTCGGGGTATCTCCAGCAGGCCCAGGACTCCCGCGACATCAGTGAATACGCCTACAAGCGCGGCGCGGCAAGCTTGCTGGATTTCCTCGACGCCGAACGCAGCTTTCGCGCCACGCAGCTCGCCTATCGCCAGGCGCTGGCCAACTACATGCTCGCCGTCGAGCAGGTCAAAGGAGCGGTGGGGACAAGGAATTTGCCATGAGAATGACCACGACCACGAAGAAGTGTAAGGCGACGAGTGCGAGTCCCCATGACGGGGAGCTCGTCAAGAGGATCCGTATGGGAAGGAGCCGGCGGTCGACCCCCGTGGCTTTAGCGGCCACTGCCGTTCTCATAACGCTGCTCGCCACGTCCTGCGCACGGCACACGGCGCAGGCCAACCCCGCCCCGGCCACTTCCGCCTCCGGCGGCAGCGACGAATCTCGCGCGCGCCTCTTTTCGGTGCCGCAGGATCAGATGTCGCACGTGCAGGTGGTGACAATCGAACCCACGAAGTTGCGCCGCGTGCTGCGCCTTCCCGGAGCGGTCGCCTACAACTTTTTTGAAACCACTCCGGTGATTACCCAGATCAGCGGGCCGGTCTCCAGGATCTTGGTTACGCCGGGAGAGAATGTGCGGGTCGGGCAGCCGATGTTATATGTGGCAAGCCCCGACTTTGCGCAACTCCGCACCAACTATCTCAAGGCGAAAGACGCTTACGCCCTGGCGCAAAAGAGCTACGCGCGGGCGCAGGATTTGTACCAACACCGCGCCATTGCCACCGCCGACCTTGAGCAGGCGGAGTCCACCCAGAACCAGGCGCTGGCTGACCTGCAAGCTGCCGAACAAGCCTTGAAAGTTGTGGGAATCGATCACCCGGAGAGTCTGTCGAAGGACATCACGATGCCGGAAGTCCCGGTGCTTGCCCCCATCGCCGGCGAGGCCGTGGAAAGGCTGGCTTCCCCCGGGCAGGTGATCCAGGCCGGCGCCACGCAGGTCTTTACGATTTCCAACATGGCGAGCGTGTGGGTTCTCGTCAGCGTCTACGAGCGCGACATGGGCGCCGTGCATTTGGGTGACCCGGTGACTGTCCAAACGGATGCCTACCCGGAGGAATTCCATGGACGAATTTCCTACCTCGGTACGGCACTTGATCCCAACACGCATACGCTGCAAGTGCGCATCATCACCCAGAACCCCGGCGAAAAGTTGAAAAAAGACATGTACGTGACGGCCACCATCGATGCCGGCGCCATTCCCGACGCTCTAACGGTGCCGGATTCCGCCGTGCTGCGCGATGCCCAAAACGAGCCCTTCGTTTACGTCGAGGTCAGCCCGAATCAGTTCGGCGAGCGCCCGGTTACGATTGGCGACGCCGCCGATGGCAAGACGCGCGTCCTGGGAGGTCTGAAAATCGGTGAGCGCGTGATCGCGGACGGCAGCTTGTTTTTGCAGTTCCAGAACTCTTTCCAACATTGAGGAGGACGAGGGCTGGGGATCGCACGAATACCGAACCCCGAGCCCCGAACCCCGTACCATGATTCATCACATCGTTCAATTCGCCTTGCGTCAGCGGTTCCTGATCCTGATGCTGACCGCCATGATGATGGTGATGGGTGTTGTCGCCTTCCATCGAATGCCGGTGGACGCCTACCCCGACCTCTCTCCCCCCATGGTGGAAATCATCACGCAGTGGCCGGGCCACGCCTCGGAAGAGGTGGAGCGCCTGGTGACGCTGCCCATCGAAGTGGAAATGAACGGCACTCCGAACCTTGAGGTGATGCGATCCATCTCCCTCTACGAACTCTCCGACGTCATCCTCACCTTTCAAGAGGACACGGATGATTACTTCGCCCGGCAAGTGGTCTTTGAGCGCCTCAGTGAAGTGACGTATCCCACCGGCGTACAGCCCACCATCGCACCGCTGTTCAGTCCCAGCGGGCTGATTTATCGCTATGTCATCGAAAGTCCGGACCGCTCGCCGCAGGATTTGAAAACCATCGAGGACTGGGTGCTGGAACGCGCTTACAAATCGGTGCCGGGCGTGGCGGACGATTCGGGCTTTGGCGGCACGGTGATGCAGTACCAGGTGCTGCTGGATCCCACGCGCCTGTATGGCTTTCACCTCACTGTCCCCCAAGTCATTCAATCCTTGTCCGCGAACAACGCCAACACCGGCGGCGGATTTTATTCCCAGGGCGGGCAGTTCTATTACGTGCGGGGATTAGGCCTGGCCCGCGATACCAAGGACATTGGCAACATCGTCCTGGCCAGCAATAACGGCGCCCCCGTACGCGTCCGCGACGTCGGCGACGTCGTCATTGGCCATGCTCCCCGCCTGGGCGAGTTCGGATTCAATAAAAACGACGACGCGGTGGAGGGAGTCATCCTCCTGCGCCGTGGCGAGCAGGCCCAGACCGTTCTGAAGGGCGTCGAGGAGAAGACCAAAGAGCTCAACGAACAGGTCTTGCCCAAGGACGTGAAGATCAATCCCTATTACGACCGCAGCGACCTTGTGCAGTTAACCATCGATACGGTGGAGGGAAACCTGCTGCGCGGCATGATCCTGGTGTTGATCGTGCTGATTTTCTTCCTGGTGAGTACGCGGGCCGCGGTCATCACCGCCCTGACCATCCCGCTGGCGCTGCTTTTCTCCTTCATCATCCTCCATGCCCGCAACATTTCCGCGAACTTGCTTTCCATTGGGGCCATTGATTTCGGCATCCTCATTGACGGCACCGTGGTGATGATGGAGAACATCTACCGCGAATTGGGTCTGCGGCACGGCCAGGAGTATGAACTTCACGTGGTCATCGCCGCGGCGGCACGCGACGTGGACCGTCCCATTTTCTACTCGGTGGCGGTTATCATCGCCGGCTATCTTCCCATCTACGTGCTGCACGGTCCTTCCGGCCTCCTCTTCCATCCCATGGCCGACACCATGTCGTTCGCCCTGATTGGCGCCTTGATCCTGACCTTGACCCTGGTTCCGGTGCTCGCATCCTACTGGTTCAAGCGTGGCGTCAAGGAAAAATCCAACCGCGCCTACGAGTGGATCAAGCGCGAGTATGGAGCGGAACTTCATTGGTGCCTCGACCACCCTATTGTGAGCATGCTCGTCGCCATCCTTATTTTCGGCGCCACGTTGTTACTGGTCCCGACCATCGGCGGCGAGTTCATGCCCCATCTCGACGAGGGGGCGTTGTGGGTGCGGGCCACCATGCCCTATACCATTTCGTTCGAAGAGTCCGCCAAGATTGCGCCCCAGATTCGGCAAATCCTGATGTCTTATCCTCAAGTGACCGACATCGGCTCCGAATTGGGTCGCCCTGATGACGGCACCGATCCCACCGGATTCTACAACGTCGAATTTTACGTCGGCCTCAAACCCTACAATGACAAATCCTGGAAGGTTGGCCCGATCCACACCAAGGAGGAATTGACGGAGTCGATTCGCCACAAGTTGGAATCTTATCCCGGCATCATCTTCAACTTTACCCAGCCCGCCGAAGACGCTGTGGACGAGGCCTTGACGGGCCTCAAAAGCGCGCTCGCCGTGAAAGTCTATGGCGCCGATTTGAAAGTCCTTCAAGAGAACGCCTTGAAGATCAAGGGAGCCCTGGAAAAAGTGCCGGGCTTTACGGAATTGACTGTGGTGCGCGAGTTGGGCCAGCCCAGCCTGATCGTTGAAGCGGATCGCGAAAAGATCGCCCGCTACGGGATCAACGTTGCCGACGTGGAAGCGGTGGTGCAAGCAGCGGTGGGTGGCCAGGCCGCCACGCAGGTGATTCAGGGTGAGAAGCTTTTCGACCTCGTCGTGCGCATGCAGCCGCAGTTCCGCTCCAGCGCCCAGCAGATCGGCGACCTGCTGGTAGGCACTCCCACCGGGCTGCAAATCCCCCTCAAGCAACTGGCGGACATCCGCCAGGGCAACGGAGCGTCGATGATTTACCGGGAGAACAACTCGCGTTACATCGGGGTTCAGTACAGCATCGAGGGCCGCGACCTGGAGCGCGCGGTGGCCGACGGTCAAGCGGCGGTGCGCAAGGTCGTCTCCTTGCCCGAGGGGTATCGAATGGAGTGGGGAGGAGAATACAGCGAATTCCTCGCTGCCAAGGACCAACTCACGGTGATCGGCCCGGTCACGGTTCTGCTGATCTTCCTCATCCTCTTCGCGCTTTACGGTAATTTCAAGTTTCCGGTCATCGTGGTACTCAGCGTGATCTTGACCGAACCCGTTGGCGCCCTGCTGGCGTTGAAGCTAACCGGCACGCCCTTCAGCGTCTCTTCCATCTTGGGACTGCTGGTGCTGATGGGGGTGTCGGTGGAAACCGCCGTCATCGACACTTCCTACATCAACAAACTGCGGCTGGAGGGGCAGGACATCCGAAACGCGACCTTCGATGCATCGATGGTGCGCCTGCGGCCCATCATGATGACGGCACTCGTTGCCTGCCTGGGACTGCTGCCCGCCGCCTTCTCGCACGGTATCGGGTCAGACTCCCAGCGGCCCTTTGCCATCGTCATTGTCGCTGGCCTGATTTCAAGGCTGTTCCTCGGCCGCATCGTGAGCCCCGTCCTTTACCAAATGGTGGCTCGCGAGGGCGACGTGCTGCAAGTTTAAGTACGTAGCGCGGACCCCCGTATTTGGGGTCCGCGGCTCTTACTGTGCAAATGCCACGAATGCCGGATTGCGCCCCGATGCATCGGGGCGGTTGGGGCTTCGCCGCGGATTCGTGGTTACCCATTCGAGTCAACCTTAAGTGGGATCGAGTACGGAAAGGCGTTTGAAGTAGGATCGATAAAATCCCTGGTCACGCGTCAGCAACCGGTCGGCTTGGGACAGGGCATGTGCCCCGATGAGGAAATCGGCGGCAACCCGGGTGCGCTTTCCGCCTTGCTTTCGGTAGGTTTTCCAGGCCTTACTTGCCTCCAGAGCTGTCTCCAGGGTGATGGCGCTGAAATCAACCCCCAGACGTTCCATTGCCGCACAGGTGTCCGCTGGCGATGCGAAGAATCCTGCCACTTCTGCCCAGACTACTTCGCACGCCACCAGCCTTCCCTGCGCGATAGCCGACCGCAAGGCTTGCTGGGAACGGGCGCCATAAACAGGATCTGCGCCGAAAACATCCAGGAGTACGCTGCTATCGAGGGCCGTAATCATTTGGTGGGCCGGTCTCCTCTCAGCGCGCGGAGAACGGCGTCAGTCGAACCGCCCAGATTCAGGATACCGAAAACCTCCCCCACCGGGTCCGAGGCTTCCAACTTAGTCACCACCAGTCGGCCTCCCTCCTCCTTGACCTCCAGGACTTGGCCGGTACGGATGCCTAACCGGTGCCGCAAAGGCTTGGGGATGGTCACCTGTCCTTTTTCAGAAACCGTTGTTTTCATACCATCATAGTAAAGATTCTTACTTCCTTTGTCAAACCGCATGCGACGGTATTGATCGCCGGGGCCGGAATAATGAATACGTCAGCGACAAAAGATCTGGATCTATAGTTATTGTGTCCTGCAACATTCGGGGCCGCAACCGCGACTTCTTCCCTTGCCATCGATATAATGCCAGTGGCCGGTATTGGTAGCTGGCGCTGCCCGCGGGCCGCAAACCCGTTGAGTGCCTCCCCCGAGGTTCTGCTGGGTTCGATTCCCAGCCCGGCCTCTTCGCCTTGCAAGCCCGTGATTTCTTCATTGTTTTGGCAATCCGGATTGCGCCCCGATGCATCGGGGCGGTTGGGGCTTCGCCGTGGATTCGTGGTTACCGATTCGCCGAGCTGCGCTCGGCGCAATCCGGCATTCCCGCGCAAACATTGCCCTAAACCGCGCACCCGTGTAAGCTACCTTTTACTGGCTCAGATTCCCATTGGATACCCTGGATAAGCGCAACGGAGGTGCACGCATGAATCGCCGCGATTTTGTAGCTACCGCCTTTGGCAGCATGGCTATCGGAAGCGCCGCACTGCGCGGGGTCGCTGCGCGCGCCGGCGACGATGCGGTTCCCGTCAAAGTCCCGCGCGCCACCTCCGGCGATGCCATTGAGCCCAACTGGGCGGAGCGCCTCACCTTGACCGTCGGCCCGCAAAAGGCTGACCTGGCCGGCACGAACGAAAAGGTGATTCAAGCGGCCGTTGACTCCGTGGCGCGCTGGGGAGGCGGAACGGTGAAGATTCTTCCCGGCGCCTACCGTTTTCGCAACGCCGTTTACCTCCAGAGCAACGTTCGCATTCTAGGCAGCGGCCTCGATTCGGTGATCACCAAGGAGGCCTCTGCCCTGTCCAAGCTCGCGGAGGATTCTGACTGGTTTGACCAGGAAATCACCCTGGTGGACCCCCGTGGGTTTGAGGTTGGCGACGGGATTTGCATCCAAGCCAAGGACGCGGGCATGGGCACCCTCAAGTTCATCAAGCGCACGCTGGTGGCTCGCAGCGGCAATCGCTTCAAGCTGGACCGCGCGCTGCGCGAAAACGCTTTCCTTGCCGTCGACCCCAAGGTGGAAACCCTTTTCCCGCACTTCAGCGGCGAATTCATTGCCAATATCACAGTGGAAGACCTCGTGCTGGACGGCAACAAAGCCAACAACACCAAGCTGGACGGAAACTATGCCGGCTGCGTCTGGTTGCAGGATTGCAATCACGTTATCTTGCGCGGACTCACCGCGCGCAACTATCACGGCGACGGCCTGAGCTGGCAGATTTCCCATGACGTGCTCGTGGAAAACTGCCACAGCCACGGACACACCGGCTGCGGCTTCCATCCGGGCTCCGGCTCCCAACGTTCGATCATCCGCGGGAATCGTATTGTCGATAATGACCAGGGACTCTTCTGGTGCTGGGGCGTCCGCTGGAGTCTGGCGGAAAAGAACCTCATGGAGGGGAACAGCCGCTACGGCATGTCAATCGGGCATCGCGATACGGACAACGTTATTCGCGATAACGATATCCGCGCCAGCGGCGAAGCCGGCATCTTTTTCCGCAAAGAGCCTGAGGCGGCGTTTCAGGGAAACCGCAACCTGATTGAGAAAAACCGGATTCTGGGACTCACCAAGGAGAGCGGTATCGGCATCGATATTCAGGGACAGACGAAGTCGGTGACCATCGCGGGAAACGAAATTCGCGAAACGCAGGCGCCCGGCGAGCGCGTGGGCATTCGCATCGGGCCCGAGGCGGAACAGATTACCCTGGCCGATAATCGCATCGAGGGGTTTGCGCAAACCGTGGTCGATTTGCGTAAGAAACGGTCCTAATACGACGTAGCGTGCTGTGCCATGGGCATCTTGCCCATGCCGGGGCACGGGCGGGACGCCCGTGGCACTGCCGGTGTATAATCAACTCTTTGGGGCGAAATCGAAAACTCAGCCCACTGGTTAAAAAACATTATGCCTGCTCGAACTTTATACGAAAAAATCTGGGAAGCTCACCTGGTTGCGGAAGAGCCTGGCCAGCCTGCGGTCATTTACATTGACCGGCACTTGGTGCATGAAGCCACATCACCACAAGCTTTTTCCGGCCTCAAGGTGGCGGGGCGCAAAGTCCGCCGGCCTGACCTGGCGCTGGCCGTCATGGACCACTCCGTTCCCACCAAGAACCGTCATCTGCCCATGGTGGACGAGGTCGGGGCAGCCCAGATGGAGGTTCTGGCGCGCAACTGCCGCGAGAATAGAATCATGTTGTTCGACATGCAGAGCCCCAATCAGGGCATCGTGCACGTCATCGGGCCGGAACTCGGCTTCACGCAACCGGGCCACACCATTGTTTGCGGCGACAGCCACACTTCCACGCACGGAGCCCTGGGCGCGCTCGCCTTCGGCATTGGCACCAGCGAGGTTGAGCACGTGCTGGCCACGCAGTGCCTGGTGCAGTTCAAGTCGAAAACCATGCTGGTGCAGGTTGACGGCCGTTGCGTGCCGGGCGTCACCGCCAAGGACATCATTCTGGCCATCATCGGCAAGATCGGCATCGCCGGCGGCACCGGCCACGTGATCGAATATGCCGGGGAGGCGATTCGCAATCTCTCCATCGAAGGACGCATGACGGTGTGCAACATGTCGATCGAGGGTGGTGCGCGCGCCGGCATGGTAGCGCCCGATGACACCACTTTTGCTTATCTGGAAGGCCGGCCCTTTGTCCCGCGGGGCAAGGACTTTACGGCCGCGGTGGAGCACTGGAAGACTCTTCCCACCGACGCCGGCGCGACTTACGACAAGACCGTTACCCTCAGCGCCGCTGAGATCGCGCCGCAGGTCACCTGGGGCACCAACCCCGGCATGGTGGCGGACGTTACGGGGAGCATTCCGGACCCAAATTCCTTTGCCGATTCCGTCGACCGCCAGGCCGTGACCCGCGCGCTGGAGTACATGGCGCTCAAGCCCGGCACGCGCATCACCGACATTCCGCTCGACTACATCTTTATCGGTTCGTGCACCAACTCGCGCCTGGAAGACCTGCGCCTGGCCGCGCGCGTGGTGGCGGGCAAGCACGTGGCCAAGTCTCTCAAGGAGGCCTTGGTGGTTCCGGGCTCCATGCAGGTCAAGGCTCAGGCGGAAAAGGAAGGCCTGGACAAGATCTTTCTCGCTGCCGGCTTCGAGTGGCGCGACGCGGGATGCAGCATGTGTCTCGCCATGAATCCCGATGTGCTCCCCCCCGGCGAGCGCAGCGCCTCAACCTCCAATCGCAATTTCGAAGGCCGCCAGGGCAAGGGCAGCCGCACCCACCTGGTCAGCCCCATGATGGCCGCCGCGGCGGCAATCGAAGGCCATTTCGTAGATATTCGCGGATGGGACGTGGGGGAAGGTTAAAGGGTAAAGGGTAAAGGCTTCCGATGAAATTCAGGAAGCTATTCAAGCCAGAGACGCCCTCGCAGAGCACAGACAGAAGCTGAGTGCCGCGATTGAGGCGGCAGGATCTCAGAAGATACCAGTGCGTTTAAAGCGATACACCTTATTTTTG